>JACCEC012868680.1_pt1 | contig 77250 bp, 62 predicted proteins | sample 7450121 | NCBI WGS metagenome assembly JACCEC01 (sample SAMN15323455, study PRJNA562643) | freshwater metagenome | isolation source: river surface water | place: USA:Blue River Watershed | collected 2017-08-18
ACGGTTCCTAGACGGTACCTCCATCAAAGGTTCTGCTCCGCAGAACTTTGATGCGCCAAATGCGACGCTTGCGTCGCATGGCTCCCTTAAGCCTCCGGCATCATCTTGTAGCGTAGGTTCTGACAAAAACACGACGATGTACATTGAACCATTGCGCAATGAGTATTGGAAAACGTATCAAGATGTGATTACTTTCAGTAACATGCCAGAAGGTCCAATACGACATTTAGTCAAAATGTTACGCCCGCCTAAACTTTCGCCATTTCAGAGTCAAAGTCAATCCACCGGGTGCAAATATGTGTTGTTGCGAACGTCTCGGTCTTCGCTGAAGAACCCGCAATGTTACATGACGTCGGGAGATTTACCATCGGTGATGGATTATTTGCATGAACATGGATATATTGTGGATACACACACACCAGCGAACATGTCTATGGCGGGAATTTATTTGGGAGACGGTAATCAAAGTGGATATTCGGGAGTGAAACGATGTGTTGCAATTATAAGTTATTCTTGATAGAAAATTGATTATATCTTATTCATCCCAAGGTTTCCTCAAATTTACACAACCATTCAGAAGTTACCAGTGCTATATTCAAGTGGGCGAATAACGCCTAATATAAACCTTCCTATAATTCGGGGCGGTCTGCATTTAAGGGAGGATTCGTCTCTGGATTATGAGTCAGAATTATGTGATTTAATGGAATTATGCATGTCGCCTGACAAATGCCCGACCAACCGGGAAGGGATGGTCTTTGACAAATCCGGTCGCAAAGAGCCGGTGGTCTTTGACAAATCCGGTCGCAAAGAGCCGGTGGTCTTTGACAAACGCCCGACACTCAGCATCCAGGGAGGGATGGTCTTTGACAAATCCGGTCGCAAAGAGCCGGTGGTCTTCGACAAGCAACCCCCGTGTCTGAATAAATGGGACGATAAAAAAAAGGGGACCGATACAAAAAAGGGAATGTATCAATATTTGACCGATGAAATCCGTAATGCCGCCAGCCAAGTTGGAAATATTATTGCGGGTGGAAATAAACGGACCAATGGCTGTGCCGATGGTCGTTTAGACAGCGCTCTGAAGGAAGGACCGTTTTTAGAAGAAATGCGTGCCAAACTATTGCAAACAAATCCAACCTGGGATATACAAATATCTCCGCCTCGTGCATCATGTGACATTATAATAAACGGATTGCAAATCAACTTAAAGATGACGGATTGTAAAACATCGGACAATAGTTCGAACAAGCGTGCTATATATTACAGTATAACCGGACAAACGGATTACCCATATTCCTCTACGTGGAATGATTTTCTTGCAAAACTGGAGGAAGCGAAAGCGGCTAACAAGATAAAAACAGTGCGTGACCCGATGACGGAGTATCACTATTTGGTGAAGAATAAATCGACAGGTGAAGTATTATTTAAATCGATATTTGACATACACACGTATATTAGTAATCCGAGTAATGATTTGCAAATAAATTGGAAAAACGAGTTTGCGAATAAGGAGTATTATACGAGCGACGAACAATATTTAAATAAAGTGGCGACTCTTTTAGAGTGTGTGCAAAAGTCGGTGCGTGATATGATGCAAAGAAATTCGGCTTTTGCACAGACAAATATTAGAGACTTATTATAGATATGTCTTTTACGCGATTTCACGACGACGACGCACGTATATATCATAATACACAAGCAAGTCGCAATGTAGGTAATTATTTTTTATACACACCTGGCCAGGGCACAGATTTGCCTTTTTTCGCCGATTCGCAAATGCGCATGCAAAAATGGGGCGCGAATTTACACACAGATACAACCAATTTAGAGAGTGAATTGCGTGGTATCAATCGGCCATTATCTAAATTCGACACGGTTGAATATATGGCGAACACAATATCTTCGCATCAGCCAATGACATTTAGAGAAAGTGTGGAACATGTGCAAGAATCGCGCGCATCGCATCCAGCATGGATGTATAAAAATCAAGACCACACAAGATGGGAGACGCCATTTTTTAATCCGCAGGCGAATTTAGAGAAAGGATTTAACGATAATATAAATACGCGCATATTGGAGAAGGATTTCTATCGCCCCGAAATTCCCAATCCATTGGAACGCAATCATGATTATGTGTTTCACCAATTTCGCACAAAATAGATTAAACCAGCAACGCCCATCAATATTTATAAAATGATACTATAAAGTAGTAATAATTATAATGGAACTTGCAATACCTATATTAGCATTGGGTTCTTTATTTGTGATGAATAATCAAACGAATCCGGGAGAGACTCCAAAACAAAAAGAAGGATTCACACAACTTCCAAATACAAACGTTGCCGATATTAATTACCCCAGAGAAAGCCCATTAGAATCCACCAAAACCAGTGAATTGTCCGTCGTTAATAAATATGACACTCCATACAGCTACACCGATAAATATTTCATGCCCATGTATCAAGATCCGGATAATGCCCAGGTAGCTCCTGTTGATTCAGAAAACGTGTTGGCAGCCGGTGGGAAAATGTCGGCTGGGTCTTCTTCTTCCACCGGAAGCGGAGGAGCCATGTTTAGGTCATTGACTGGTGATTTAGTAAATAGTTCGTATTTCCAACACAATAACATGGTTCCATATACCAAAAAAGCGGCTCAATCCAGACTTTTAGATGATAATTCGGGAGAGAGCACGCTTGATTCCAAAATGGGAGCCGGTTCCCAACATTTCAATAAATCCGAACAAGCACCTTTATTCACACCCATGAATAACTCTAATTGGATTTACGGCACACCCAACACCAGCGATTTCATACAATCTCGCATCAATCCTTCCATGCGAATGGCCAATGTGAAACCTTTCGCTGAAGAACGCGTGTTGCCCGGGTTAGGAGGTCAAGATGGTGGCGGTTTTAATGCGGGGATGATGGCGCGCGAGTCGTGGATGCCCAAAAACGTGGATGAATTACGCACAGCTTCCAAACCCAAGGCGTCTGAATTCGGATTATTAGGACACGAAGGTCCCGCAATGAGTCACATTACGGAACGCGGCCAAATGGGTCGCATGGAAAAGAATCGCGTGGAAACGTCGTTTGAATTGGGTCCGGAGCGTTATTTTACCACCACTGGAGCTGCCAAGGGACAGACTTTATTGCCCGAACTCATTGAACGCAATGTGAATCGCACCACCACGCAAACATCCTACACTGGTAATGCGTCTGCCACACAGCCGGGAACATACGTTGAAGGCATGTATATGCCATCCAGTCACCAAGATTTGGGACCATTACAAATGGGTCCGGTCACTGCAATGGGACAAAGTGGTGCGAGGACAGGTGATTACGGAGCGGATTCCATACAAAAATATATTAACAATCGCCAAACCACCGATTTGGGTGGCGAAGGTTATTTTGGTATTATTGGCGGAGCATTCGGTGCAGCGGTAGCTCCATTATTGGACGTTCTCCGACCAACCCGCAAATCGAATGTGGTTGGAAATATGCGGCCATATCAGAATCCGAAAGCACCAGTGGCGAATACTTATTTATATAATCCAGCGGACAGACCTGCAGCCACAATTCGCGATACAACACAGCATGCATTACAACACCATAATGTGAATGCAAATCAGCATGGTGGAGGCTATTTGTCTGCGAAACATCAAGTCGCGCAAACCAACCGGAATGAAGTGAAGGTCAAGGATTATATGGGTTCCGCTGGATATCAGGGTGCGAAACAGGCTCGCACATATGATGCAGAATATAATCAACGTAATAATGATGTGAGAGCATCTACTATTGAGGGATACATGGTTCAGGGAAATATGTCTTTGATGAATGGAAACATAAACATGCGTCAAAAAGAAATGGACAAAGTCTTAACGAACCGCATCGCTCCTGTAGCAACACCGTTAAACCCATATACTCCGGATGCGTCATTGTTAGGTAAATCGAATGCGTCACAGGGTCTGTATTCAAATATTCACATAGATAGAACAGACCCGGGTATATTAGACCCATTAAAAACAAACCCTTATACCATGCCTGGATTTTATAAGGGATAACTTACCTGAACCACCCTGCCATTTACATTATCCATATCTATCATTATTATTAGAATAAATTATCCAAAACCCAACAACTGCGGCCGCTACCAAATGTGTATTATCTCCTCCTCCGCCACCACCACAAGTTCCTCTATAAGTTGTAAATTTGCGCGTGTTAGCACTATGATAACTTGAAGAATTAATCCGTGTGCGGATTGAATTATTCAAGGGTATAAACTTACGTGTATTTATATATGGCTTGAATTTACGTAACATGTAATTAACTCGATACATTATTTCAATTTATGTGTGTATTTTGCAAAACTAAACACATAAAACATAAAATTTCAATTTTATTTGTGATTTATAAAGGCGATTCTTCAACTGTTGTCCCGCGCGTAGTCCCGTTTGACCCGGCTGTTTCCAAATCCGACATATGCAAAGAACCACTATCAACATTACTATTATCCATAAATATAACTCCATCTTCGGCGTCTGCTGCATCACTTAATGGTGAAACAGATTCAATCGAAGTATTATTTGTATTGAGTATTTCGGGAGAATCAACACTCCAAGGAGGAGAAATCACCGATAGTGGCGATGCCGACGATACCGACGATACCGACGATACCGACGATACCGACGATACTGGTAATAAATTCGTTTGGTTCATCGTATCCGCTGAAGCTGACGGAGCGGAAACAACAATTGGCGGGTTGAAATTTCGAACATGTCTTCGTGATATTGACGCCCTTCTGGTTCTTGTGCGACGACGTTTGATTATATTTCGTCTCGTATGTTTAGGTTTAGCTCTATTTCTACGTGTCTTGAATGCTTTATTCTTTTTATTACGCCGACTATATTTGCTCATTATACTTTAGATAGTTATATTATATTCATTTCATATAACCTATGAATTATAGCGAATTCAATAACCCAATATTCGGTGTTCAAAGTGAAGATATTATAATAGAAGACACAAAAAGCATTGATGAGCTAAATACGCGAATCCATTCCAGACATTTTTCAGACAGGTCCATTCAACCATATTTCACTCCACGCCCAACACCTACTAAATATTCGCGATTTCCCATGATTGAAAGACGCGCAGCTACTTCGGTATCAATTCGTCGCGAAGCAACACACGATGTTGCCAATAACTTCAATCCCTCCACACGCCCTTATGATTTTCGGTCTTATTTAGCCAATTATGAAGATGAAGCAAGTCTCCGACAACCCATCAATCGCTTGCAAGATGATAGTGTTTATTTACCGTCCAGTAAAAGCGATTTATATAATGTGACTTTGCCAGTGTGTGCGACTCGTAATGAACCACAAACTCATCCATTATTATTCGAGCGCCCTCGTATTGTGGGTCGTAAATTAGACCCGTTTGTTGAAGATTATATTGGAAAGGCTCCATTTATGAACCAAACCATTGCCAAATGCATTAATTATAAGGGCAATAAAGGAACACCCGGAACGATTTAAGGTCTATACAGGCCGAGCTCAGGGGTATCACTTCAGTAGAATAGACCTTAACTGTCGCAACAAATCATTATTATTTTCATTCGTCACCTATAAATAAATACTCTGTGTGGTGGCAACATATTTAAGCACTTTTCCCGGGATTTTGGATAGTTCCAATTTCATATCAAACCATTCTCTTTCTTCTGCCACCGCTTCCAACTCTCTTGCCACAGCTGCTATTTTCACACAAGCTTTGGTGAAATCGCCCACACTCACACCTAAATCTCCTTGCACTATTTCTTGTATAAACTGTTTGCAACTCAACTCTGTGTTTAAATCACACCATATCATCATTGGATTCACCATATCGTAAATAAATACATCTGATTCAACCGCTGTATCCAGTTTCACTTGCATTTCGCGATTTTCAATCTCGCGCAATGTATCCACCATATTCGAAACGACCAATTCAACACGTTTATCCTTCATATCCGACAATGATAACACAAAATCAGACCACACTTGAAACTTGCGTCGGTCTTCCACCAACCTAACGCCCGTAAAACAACTAAACAATCCCACCAACTGGTCAGCGGTCAGTTTGCGCATTTGGTCTAAATGTAGTGCGCCCACTAAAGAAGGCATTTCGGCGATTTTACCGGCTGCTTCGCCGATTTTCGTCAAAGAATACTTTCCCGTTGTAATATTCAGTGTAATGGCAGCATTATCCATCAAAATATTGCACACATGTCGGACTTGGTCGTGAATATATGTATTCATCCGCCCCCAACGCGTCTCTTCATCATTCGCCTGTTTCCTCAATTTAGACAAATCGCGCATGAATTTTACATCTTCTAACACATATTTCCACTCATCACGCAGCTTGCGCAAAACACCGTCCAACTCCTTGCGTTTTTTATTTGACACACCGAATGCGAGCAAATCCTCCGCATCAGTATATTTAGCAATAATTTCGGGGGGTGTTCGCAACGTGGGCAAACACAATTCCTTGGATTTAACAGCTTCCCGTGCAGCAATAACTGTGTCTGATTGTGTCATTTGTTGCAAACACATTTCTCCGTGCAACATACTCATATCCGCAAACTGCGCCAATTCAGAAATATCCGCTTCTCCTTCACGCAATAATACATTAAACACCATATCATACGACACGCGAAATTTGCTCACTAATGACTGTGGCTTTCCACTCATAATTTGCGTATAAACTGTTTGATTCGGCGTATCGAACAAATTATTACAATGAATCACGTGCCCCACTGTATCAATGCCGCGACGTCCAGCGCGACCCGCCATTTGTGTGTATTCGTGCGCTTGTAAATACCGCTCCATATTTCCGTCAAATTTGGTCAAACTCAAAAACACGGCGGTTTTGATGGGACAATCTAAACCAATAGCGAACGATTCGGTGGCAAACAGAAATTTCACATATTTTTTCGATATCATGAGTTCCACAATTTCGCGCAACACTGGAATCATGCCCGAATGATGTATCGCCACACCCTTCTCCAAAAATCCCACCAATTCATTGTATTCCGGCAACTCCAAATACTCGCGGAAATTCGGCAACTTTCTCACAATCTGTTCGCATTCATATCGCACTGTGTATGCCACCTTACTGTCGAACTCCAAGACTTCATGTGTGAGTTCTCTGGCACATTGTTCAACCAACCGGCGCGAAAAAACGAATCCAATGGCGGGCAACATTTCGTTGTCTTTCAAATATTTAGCCAAATTATTCAACACAAATTTGCGATTTATTCGAATATCGCGATCCGACATCAATTTGGTGATTTCGCCCACTTCCTTCAAACCATTTAGCAACACTTTCTCATCCGGACCCTTCAATTTAATCAGTTTGTTTGTGCGACCGCGCAACGCATCCTGTTCCGCTTTATCTTTCGTTGTTTTATAAAGTGCTTCGGTTGAGGCTACATACGCATAATGTGTCAGTGGAACTACACGCATGTTCGTTGATGCCAGATAAACCGTTCGTTGCGATGTGTCCTCGACCCATTTAGCAAAACGTTCAGGAGCGTCAATCGTGGCAGACAACATGACCATCTGCACATGTTTCGGCAAAGTAATCATGGTTTGTTCCCATACGTGTCCGCGGTGTGGGTCGTTGATGTAATGCACCTCGTCAAATACCACACATGCGAGCTCATTCTCAATATCCATGTCGAAAGTCAGTAACACACTTCCAACGCCTGAACCTCCATTATCTGAGACAAACAATCGATTCATCAAAATTTCGGTGGTCATAATCAGGACTTGTGCATCAGGATTGGCTTTAATGTCCCCGGTCAAAAGCCCAAACGAAATGTGTGGGTATTTGCGCGTGAATTCGTAGTATTTCTGGTTGCTGAGTGCCTTTATGGGTGAAGTGTAAATAACCTTTTTGCCTTGACCTACGAAATACTGAATAGCGAACTCAGCACTAAGTGTTTTGCCGGAACCGGTGTGAGCGGTAGTTAATATGTGGTGTCCTTCGACGATGGCTTCGATGGCGTATTTTTGGAAATCGCTGAGATCATAAGGAAACAATGAAAAATGTTCGGCATATTTTTCATTGTTTTCGGCGGGATAAGGACTATTACAAATTCTCATTTGGTTTTACATATTTTACAAATTTTGTGTTTATATTGTTTTTTTAATTTTTATCACAATTTCCCGTCTTCTTGTTGCGGCGAGAACCACGGGGGCAGCGTTTCATTTTCGGGGCAGATGCTGCAGGTGATGCAACATCGGCAACTTTGGGAGCATCAGCAACTTTGATAGCTCTTGTTCTGGTTGAGGATTCACAATTGCCAGTCTTCTTGTTGCGGCGAGTTCCGCGGGGACAACGAGCGGTCTTAGATTTGGGTTTAGGAGATGGTGTTTTGGCCTTGGGAGTGGGTGTTTTGGCTTTAGGAGTAGGTGTTTTGGCCTTGGGAGTAGGTGTTTTGGCCTTAGGTGTGGGTGTTTTGGGTACAGACAAACTCTTGACCAAACCAATAAAGTCATCCACCTCATTCAATGCGTCTTCAAAAACATCATCAACCGTCTCTCCGCGATACGTCATAATTTCATTTACACATTCGTGTGCTGTTTCAAATAAATTATCAATGCTGTTAAAGGAATTATTGTATCGAACTTGTTTCATTAAATCTTCATTCTTGTATTTTTTCTCAATTTCATGAAACTGTTTCATTCGCACGGTGATTTCATCCATTATTTCTACTAAAGCATATATAACACCGCGCTGATAAGCATTCGGTATTCTTGCATTTCGACCTTCAATTTCTTTAATCGAATCTTTCAAAGCATCCTTGAGTTGTCTTAATGATGTTTTAAGGTCTGAAAGCATGAAAGTGTATTTAACAACTTTTTTGGATTCGGCATCAAACGCGCTAAATGCAGTTTTGAGTGAGGAGGCCATTGTTCGTATATATAATATCACGTTAATAATTTCACCCCTTTCATTGGATGGAATATAGCCAACCACGACCGTTCAACATAATGTCCCACTTCGGGATTCTGACTAACAGACAATTCGCGCAACAATTCGCGGTAAAAATCCACACCGCGGTTTTTAATGTGGTCGCGACTGGCGGAAAAAATACCATAGTAAGCCACAGCATTCACCACCAAATCGCCGAATTTCTTTTCAAACCATTTGCCAAACGGACGAACTTCCGCTGGATATAATTTTGCTCCCCCAGTTTTATTTCTTTTATCAGACGAATCCCAATGAGACAAAACAAAAGAATGCAACGTTTTTCTTATATCTGGATAATAACTAACTACCATAGTACTGCGCAAATCGCGATCTAAAGATTCAATAATCAAACGTGAATTGCGTGTTTTATGCGGGAGAGTATCCACTGAACCGGTCAAAAACACCGTAACGTCCTTTAATTTATCGTAATTATCTACTATATGTTGCACGTATGTGTGGTCACATTTTCCCAAATTCGGAAGTTTTATCTCCCGAATCATGTTCGGACTTTTATAATAATCATCGGTTGGGCCTTTATTATACACCACCACGGGCAATTTATTATACGGATATTTCTTCAGCCATTCCAACGATTCATTATAACGCGCCACCACAATTTCGGCAGATTTATATAATTCGCTATCTCGTTCATACATTAAATTATCCTGTTTCTCTTTCGTAGCAGCATCAGGGCTCGCAAAAAACGGATATTTATAAACGTACGTATTATGTGATTCAAACAATGTTTTGTTTATTCCCGCCGTGTTCGTGTCACGCAATATAATATTAAATTTTTTAGATTCCGGTAAATACATTGATTTTACAATTGCATCACAGGTTTCCGACCGAATAATATAAACTTTTGGTTCATAATCGGGAGAGAACGTTTCATACATGCTAATTTGTGTGCCAGGTTTGCCACCATTATATGCTAATACGATGATGTCCCATTTTGAAGGTGCATTGTCACACACTTTTTCTAGTGATTCGCGCCACAATTCGCGATATGTGTCGTCTATTGGTATGGCAGAAATTAAACAACACGAATTGCGTTTTTCTCCCGAATTCAAGGTATAATTTCTTATACATTCCAAATGTGTTAATGTATTTGCAGCGGAATTGCATATTTCGAGATTGTCAAAGACCACCGGCTCTTTGCGACCGGATTTGTCCGGGTGTTTGTCATACCTATCTTTTATTATTTCGGGAGAAACAGGATTTACAATAATATTTTTTAATCCCATTGATATGTTGGGAGGAGCTAAACAATATGCTACATCAACTCTACAATTTATATATTGTGATTTATCTTCATCATTGATTACTGGTTTCTTTGTATTTGCAGTAAAATAATCGCGCGATGAATAAAAATATTTACAATAACATAAAATGAGTAATAATAAAATTGTGCCTATTAAACCGTATATATTCATATACATTGAACGTGTATTCCTTTTTTTGGCTAAAAAGGAATACTCATGGTGGTGGTGTTTTATTTAATGAAACAATTTTGACTCAATCCGGGATATAAAAGAGTTCCGTCACTTTTTTCTATAAGTCCATTCATTTTACAGTCAATAGACGCTTCTCTCAATGCATTCAAATATGGAACGAAAGATTCTGATGTATTTACCATTTCGTTATATTGAGTTTCTTCGTGAGTTATTGGAGGTCGATCAGTCAAACTCTTCGGCAGAGCGGCTTGTGATATGTCATTAAATGCATTCAATAGAAGAATAGGTTCCACATTTCTGTCTGCTGGGTCTAATTTACTGTGAGTACAGTTCCGAACGGCTCGACCAATAATTTGATAAATTTTTGACATGTCCGATGGCAAATGATATAAAACAACGTAACGAACTTCTTTCAATGTAATTCCCTCTGCAGCTGCGCTGTTTAATATTACTATATCACACGCATTTTCTTTAGTTGGAGTTAAGTAATCATTTATTTTCTTCAACGCAGGGGAGTATTCTTTGCCAGAAATATCTCCATTAAAAATATCAATTAAGTGTTGCTTATGACTTTTTTCAGTGTTGCCTTCATTCTTGTGTGTTAAAAAACTTTCGTACATATTTAAATCTAATGTATCTGTTGTAGTTGAACTGTCGTCGCCTCCGCTTCCGGTTATAAACATATACCTACGTTTTTTAGCGGTATTTGCATTTGCAAGGTCATTTTCAATATCAACTTGTATTTTATTGACGAACTTAATTTTGAGTTCTTCAAATTCATCCGGATTGAATAATAGTCGAATCAGAGGAATGGATGTTTGTTTGAATTGTGAAAATATGATTATTTTCTTATTATAACCATTTGGAACCACTGCATTTTTTATTATATTGTCTAAATAAACCAGTTTAGGTGAGCACATTGATAGCATTTTTGTTCGGTCAATGGTCGGACCGTGTAAATACATCACATCTGTTGATTTAAATCGAACATCTCTGTTTGTTAAATCATCAAAATAAACCAAATTCCTTCGGCTTTTACCATTCGAAAATGGTATTTCCGGTGGATGATTATTATTTACAGATGGATCATACCAACACGCCCGATATGCTTTCAATCTATTGAGAATATCTTTTATTATATTAATGTATGCATTTTGAGCAATTATTATATTCACTCTGCTCATATGATCTGCTGAACCATCTGTATTATTATTAAAATAAGTTTTTATTAATGATTCTATAATTGGTCTGACATCGTTTCTGAATCTAGTTGCATCTTTATCACTTGGACTGCACCAATCGCTAATTCTAGATATTATTGATTCTTCTTTTCGCATTAAGCTCCTGGTAATTTCATTACTTACATCCAACGTGGTCACATTCACATTTCCTGATGCGTCATACGCAGTTTTTGGACGCAAAATAAGATTTATGTATTTTATGTAATATTTCAACTCATGACTGCTTGCAATAAATGACATATTTCCTTTGAATATGTTCATGTGATTCTGGAATAAATCATTAATTCTCTCTTCCAAATAAATGCGAACGTCACTAAAAATTTCTCTCAAATCATTTAAATTGTGAAAAGGATATACAAATCTTGCACTTGCTGTAATCATAAATGACATAAATTCAAGACCATGATACTGAATCAAAGACTTAATTTGTGGCGTTTTATTGCCTTTTGGTTCAACCACTTGTTGCAATGTTGAATTATATTCGCATCTTTGCACAGTGAATAGGGGAGAACCATTAAATGCAACACCCACTTTTTGAAGTGGGTTTGTTGGAAGACCTGCAGTAGGACTTACTATAGTGGTTGGCAATATAGTATCTATGTTTCCAAAAAATGATACAAATCCCGCGCATTTTTTCTTGAAAACATCCACTTTATTCATCATTGCATTTCTCTTGCTTACACGTGCCAATGCTGGTATTCCTGATATATCTGTTGAAAGGTTGTATTTTGTATAATGGGTTGGTTTTTTTAATTTATGTTCTTTTGTGAAGTTACTAACATTAAACACGGGTGATTTATTATCAGTTCGGATTATGGGACCGAATACTTTTTCAATCTCTGCAATGAATTCAGCCTGATCATACATATTTTTATTTTCTTTAAAATAAATCGTTTCTTTGTTTGATTTATTAATGAAATTGGTTGGATTCTGCACAATTTTAATTTCGTCTTTATTTAAATCCAGCTCACTTTTTGTAAAATCAATACATTCATAAATTTCATGCACGCCATATCTTCTAGTAAGTTCTGGGAACGAAAAAACGGAAAGTTTTGGTTGATTATTCTGCGTATCATCCTCGTTTCTGAAAACAAACATTGGAGGACACTTCGCCAAAAGATTAATTAAAACTGCAATCTCAATAACATTACTTACGATTGGTGTTCCACTTAAACACACTACTCTACACGTTGGTTCATTCATCATTGCTTCGTAATTTGTTATCAAAGAATTGTTTGGAGCTTTTCGTGGTTCCGCATTGGGATTACGACCATTATAATTCTCAATTTTAGTATAATTTTTTACAACAGACGCAATATATAACTGCGATTCATCAATTATAACGACTGAATTTTTTATTGAGTTTCCGAATGCAGCATTATGTGTGCGCATGATGAGTTTTCCGTTTGCGCTGAACATTTTATAATAATTTTCTATTGGTATGCTTCTCAAATGCCTTTTCTTATATGCTTGTTCGTATTTTATAAGTTCTGTTTCAAAATTTGACTCGAGCATTGCGGGAGCACATATAATTATGTTTGTTTTTTTATACGCTGGATTTTTTGATTGTCTGTGTATTACATCAACTATTATCTTCTCGGAAATACCAATTGCGGAAAGTGTTTTCCCCGAACCAAGACCATGCCATAACACTAATCCAGAGAATGGAGTATAATTATTCATGAATGATTGAACAAACTCTTGTTGCGACTTTAATTTAATATCATTTGTTCTTGTGCAAGATGCTGAAGCATATTCTTCTTTATATTTATTCATATACTTTCTCATGGTTTGACGTATTTTTGCATAAAAAACATTCGCTTTTCTTGTCCCCGCACCAGAAGAATCCGAGACATTTTCTGATTTGTCAATGTTTATTTGGTTTGGTAATAAATACGAATTATCTAGTGGAGATGCATCTGCTATCGTTTTTCCACGCAAATAAGGTCCCAATGACTTTTGATACACTTTTCGTGCATTCAAATATTTTTTATCCTTTATACCATCATCCACTTCATCTTGTTCCGCATAAAGTCTTATATTCTCCTCTTCTTTTTTTCTTTCATCCTGTAATTTTTTCATTTTTTCTTCTTTTTCTCGTAATTTTTGCATTTTTTCCTCTTCTTTCATGAAATTTCTTTCTTCTTTTTCTCGTCGTTCATCCTGTAATTTTTTCATTTTTTCCTCTTCTTTCACTCGTAATTTTTGCATTTTTTCCTCTTCTTTCATGAAATTTCTTTCTTGTTTTTCTCGTCGTTCATCCTGTAATTTTTGCATTTTTTCATCTTGTTTCATGCGATGTCTTTCTTCTTTTTCTCGTCGCTCTTTCTCTTTTTGTTCTTTTGTCTCTTGGCTGTCTTCTCGTTTGCGTTTTTCTCCAACATTGCGTGAGGTAACATTTGCATTACTTTTCACTCTAACACGTTTCGTGCGATTCTCATTAACATCCACACTCGACCTTTCTCTTTTTAGAACATTTATTTTTTTGGGAGAAGAAATATGGCGCGGGGTGTTTAACATCGATTGAGATGTCGAAGATTCAATATTTCCACCACGCTGATTTCGTCGTGTTCTCATATCTTATATACATTAAACACATAGTAATTTAATTTATTTGCACAAAATTGAATCAAATAATATAATCAAATATGCAATACAAATATACACACAAACAACGAAAAATAACGACAAACAATATGAATAAACAAACTCCCATCATCATCGCCATCGAGGGCAACATCGGCGCTGGAAAATCTACACTATTAAAACATCTTGAATCCGCATTTGGAGCTAAAGCCGCATTCATGCAAGAACCCGTGGATATTTGGACCACCATAAAAGACTCATCCGGCGAGCATATCCTGTCTAAATTCTACGCGGACCCAGCCAAATATGCATTCTCTTTTCAAATCATGGCATATTCAACACGTTTAGCTATGTTACGCAAAACCATGGAAGACCATCCTGAATGCGACATTATTATTTGCGAACGCTCCTTGGAAGCGGATAGCCATATTTTCGCCAAAATGTTGTATGAAGACGGAATGATCGAGGACATAAATTACCAAATATATCGCCGTTTATATGCGGATACATCCGCTAATTATGTGATGGATGGCGTTGTGTATTTGGATGCAAGCGCGGAAAAATGCATGGAACGCGTTTCTAAACGCGGCAGAGAGGGAGAAAGTAAAATCAGTGTTGAATATTTGGCCAAATGTCGCCAGTATTACAATGATTGGCTCAACCAACCCAACGGAGACATTGATTGCTTAACTATAGATGCAGATACAGATGTAACATATGATAATGATGAAGGTAACTTGTGGATACTACAAATATTCCAATTTGTGGAAACCATAAAAAGACGTCGCGATAGACGCGAGTTAGCCAGGTTAGTTCAATAGAGGGAACTACGTTCCCTCTTACACCCTCCTTAGCCTCCGGCAGGGAGAGCAATTAATTGTGTAAGTATTTCTTTTTCATGTATCTTCAAATGGTGGAATTGTTAATCTTTCACAGTAGCAGTCTCTTACAACATACATTAAATGTGTATCTGGATCCCAATCACTGCGCCAAGTATTATGTATATTCAACGACCGCATATGTGTGTTATGCCTATTATAATAATTACTCGCTTCCACTTTTGTGTCGAATATTTTATTCATGTAACCAACATGAACACTCCCATTGCCAGGTTCAAACCGTTGCACTTCCAAAATATATGGCATAAGTCACATATTTTATAATCTTTATTTTATTTTTTTCACCACAAACGTTTATTTTTTCTTAAGTAATACTACATATCACTTAAGAATTATCAAATTATTTTTTGTCAAGTATTTTAGTTATATTTTCCACCTGTGCATCAACAATACTATTATAATTATCTCTATCCAGTGTCATTAATACATATTTGACTGCCTTATTAATACTGTCAAATTCATCCGCATGATATCGTGTCAAATAATAAGTGATAAATGGCAAGCTGCGTTGATATCCATTATTGCAAAATAATAAAACGTTCCTGTACTCATTTTCCTTTGCATTTTTTGCCACATAATCTATTTTCTGCGACATATAATCATATTCCGCATAATCTGTGTTCATATCATGCACGTGACCATATTCATACACGTAATTTTCCACATCTGGAATCTCTTTTGCTAATTCCGCGTACTCACTTTTATCAGGCAATATTGCCATTATAGTGCGTATTTTGTTTCTTTCTACTAATTCCGGCGTCAGTTTAACCAACTTATCCGTTAATAATAAATTCCAAATTATGTGATGCGTATCCGCATTTTGTGAAATTTCATATGTATTATAGTTCAAACTACTTACTGACATTATATCGTGTGTTACGAATAATCTTTATATATTTTTGACCAAAATCATAAATGGGTCGCGGTCAAACCGCGATACCCAGAATCTGTCTTCAAAGACCGCCCTCCCTGGCGGTCGTGACTTGTCCTCTCCCGGAACATATCCAATGCAAAACTCTACACCTGGACCTTCAAACATAAATCCGGGAGAGATGGCTATAATATCCAAATCTTTTGTTAATTCAACTATAGCATGATAATATGTTCGCGGAGAACCCTCTTTGCTCCAATGAACAACACATTTATATCCAACGACCATATTATCAGACGAACTCACTGGCATCAAGATAGATGACCCGCGAAATCGATGGATAATGGAGCCGACTTCGGGAGAGACAGACACTAATCTTGTGTTTTGTGTCTCAGAAGAACGCAACACGATACCTTCGCGCGTCCATTTATATATGAACTCTTTCCCATCACCGGGAACAGGTATCCAATTCTTCTCGCACCATTCATCCGACGGATGAATTCGAGCATCCACGAAACGTTTATTCGCAATATCGACTTCACCCGACACAATGCGCGCATTGCCTTCCGGACTGAAACCCAATGTCGCACCAACAAAACACATATTCCCATTCTCTCCCGAATATATTCTCACATCTTCTATGCCAAACGATATTTTGTTTTCGTATTGTAACAAGGGCAACCCATCACATCCCAACACTTCATCATCCATAAACCACGATTCGTTCGGTAGTGGTTTCCACGTTTCGGGACACAGTCGCGATAATAAATTGCGAGTACGTATTTTTTGGTCGGGTTCGTAAAAATGATAATATCCTGTAGGATACATCCAGTAATTAATGTATCGCGTCATCATCCACCAGTCATTGCCTATTTTTGCAACACTCACGGAGCCTGGATAATGTTTGGGCCACGATGGACATTGTGAATAATCCAAATGTGTTTTCTCCCGAATCAAAGATTGTGGAATCCGTGAAATAAATACATTGTGCGGAATATTTTCCAACATGGATATATTGTGTGATGCACTATACCATGTTATTTTGGGCCCCAATTCCTTATATTCCAACCACGCCACATAATTCACGTCCCATGGCAACACTCCGCCACAATATACTTGTCGAAATCCCTCGATGAGAGCTTTATATACTAAACACCATTCTTTCAGCGATTCGCGATCAGCGAATATACATCCATTGCAAAACCGCCAACATATTTTGGAAGCCACAGATTTCACGGTTTCGGCTGTATATTTATCCCATCCACCGGGAATACACAGTGTTCGTGTATTTTGTTCGGGAGAGTGAGAACACATCCATTTTAAATATCCCAGCGCATCGGACCCTCCCAACCAAGTGGCTGCATCATAATCCAAACATATGTAATGACCCGATTTATTCGCATCGTTTTGATTTTGAATGGCGTGTAAATATAGATTCGGTTTATCATATGTCCATGCTATATATTCGGCTGTATCTTTATCCGGATTTCTCTCGTGCGGCACAGTATCCACTGATTGAGACGACACATTGGTGCGTATAATTTGGACATTTGGCTGTAGTAACTCCGGCGGTATCTCCTCAACGACATTATCAAGAACAATGATACATGGAAGTCCGGAACGAATGAATGGAAGAAACATGTTTATGTTCCATCGGTCGGAATTAAAATACGGAGTTCGGGAGAGAGGCCGATAACATGTAATAATTGTCAGGAGCCTAGACGGTACCTCCATCAAAGGTTCTGCTCCGCAGAACTTTGATGCGCCAAATGCGACGCTAGCGTCGCATGGCTCCCTTAAGCCTCCGGCATCATCTTGTAGTGTAGGTTCTGTCAAAGACCATCCCTTCCTGGTTGGTCGGGCGTTTGATATGTCTGGCATTGTTATACAAAAACGAGAATTGTTTATGTTAAAATAAACTCACCAAATAAAATTGAATCCAAGGAACCATAATAAATAATACGTATAATTAACATATATCCCCCATACAAAATGCCCGCTCAAACGAAATATCCAATGCTTTCGCCCTTACCGGCTCATTATCGCTACGCCCTCGTGTTCGACGTGGAAACAACAGGACTCTTGCCCAAACTTAACCCCGTCACCAAACTATATCCACCGCTAGACCAATACCCCCATATTATCCAAATGAGTTGGGTTCAATATGATTTGGTGCGCAATTCCGTCGTGGAGAAGTTTAATTCGTATATTAAACTACCGGATGGCGTCGTAATAAGCGAGTTTATCACTGGCCTCACCGGAATCACCAACGAAATGTGCGCCGAACAGGGACAACCAATAGAAGACGTTCTCGCGCGTTTTCACGCCATCTATTTGCGCAGTCAAATCGTGGTGGCACACAATGTGTTCTTCGACAAGGCCATGGTGCGGACCGAGGTGAAGCGTCATATGGATGTTTTGAGCGAGAAAACGGGATATTCGGTGGAAAGTTTGCAGCTATTTATGAAAGACGAACAGAATCTGGCGCTAGGAATAGATATGTATTGCACGATGATGGCTACAATTCAACTGTGTAATATACAGTGCCAATATAATCCGCGTGCTAAATCGGGCGTGGATCCTGACGATATGGATTCAACACCACCTCCTCAGCCACCGCGTGGGCATTCTGTGAGAACGTTCGTAAAGTTCCCGAAGTTGTCGGAATTACACCAATATCTGTTTGGATATGTTCCCGAGAATTTACACAATTCGATGATGGATGTGTTGGTGTGTTTGCGGTGTTTCTTGAAAATCCGTTGCTGTTATGCATTGCCGGATATGAAATTTGCGGCGATGACGCGCCATTTGCTTTGTTGAAAGAAGAGGTAAGTAAATAATATAAATATATATTTTTTATTATTATAATAAATATGTTATATAAAATATTTGATGGTGTTATAGAAAATAATCCGTATGAAAGTGAAATAGAATTTATAGAAGAAGAAATAACGAACATTAAACATAAAATACAATTGTGCAATGAAGCTTTGAACGACAAGAAAAAAAAATTAAAAGAAATTGAACGTAAGTGTAAAATAAAACAAAGAGAGATAGAATATAATAAATGGATAAATGAATTGGAGATAAAACAAGAGTATGACATGCTTAAATTGGCGAAACAACAAATTTTTTTTGATATATCTGATTGTTTATTTGAGAAATATTCTCATAAAATTATTAAAAAGTCAAAACAATTATTTATTGTAAATTTATGCGTTAATTTTGATAGTTGGGAACTCATAGAAAAATCAGATAAAGATGAAATACATATGTTTGTAATCACTGAAAAACATTTATGCAGTGAAAAACAACTTAACGTAAAATTTGATATGGACGTTCTCATTTTGCCAAACATAATGAAACACATATCCGACAATTTACCAATTCATATTTTTCATTCAACCACTAAATCATATTTTATTTCTGAAAAATTGAAAAATAATGGGTTTAATATTTATTATTCACCAGAAACAATACACACGTCTTTTAATTTATTATTAGAATACTATCAAGTTAAATAATAATGTCTCAACAAATCAACTATATTAGTGTCAGCGCCATAGACAGCACAAGTTCGAATTACATTATAAAAGCGAACGACATTATACTCATCAATGGCAGAGAATTGGAAGCCATACATGTAAAAGTGGGCGATATTATTTCATTCACTGACTCCAGTGGAAATCCAATCGGCATATCACATGTGGCCAGCGTTACACATCACACATATCAACCCACATGCATCGGGGGCGATTGTTTCGCCTACATGCCAAACGCACGTGGTGTGCGTGTGAATACGTTGCGGGTTGGTGATATGGTACTGAACGCATGCGGAGAATATGTTAAAATCACACACGTGCTTAAAACCATGGTGGGGCAAGAAATTGACATGTATGTCAGAAATAAAAAGTCTCCGGCCTATGAATTGAAAATAACTGGATATCACCCAGTATTTATAGAAGACGAGGGGTGGGTATATCCAGCGCTGTCTGAACAGTTTGAATGTCGCCGCGAATGGACCGCGGCCGTGTATTCGTTTGCAGTGGAAGGCGGCAAACCAATATATGTGAATCATATTCCAGTGGCAACTTTAGCACATAATGAAACAGGCCCGGTTATTGGACACGATTATTTTGGAACAGACGCAGTGTTGCGCGACATTGAGCGCATATCTCCGTACAGATATGCGGTCATACAAATGGAACAGATTGTGAGAGATTCACAAACAGGTAACGTAATTGGTTTAAAATAGAAAGTACTCCTCTCCAATATACCGGAGGTAAAAGGAGGGTGTTAGAGGGAACTACGTTCCCTCTATGCACTGCACATCTCACACACTTCCTCCTCTTCCTCTTTCACCACGTTCTTTTTCTCCGGCTCAATCGTGAATTGTTGCGCCTGATGCTTGCCTCTCCGGCGCAAATAATACATTCCCGTCTTCAACCCTTTCTTCCACGAGTAAAAATGCATCGAGGTGAGTGTATTATACGTGGGGTCTTCCACCCACAAATTCAAACTCTGACTCTGACAAACAAACGCACCTCGGTCCGCCGACATATCAATTAAATGTTTCATAGGTATCTCCCACACCGTCTTATATCTCTCCCGAATATCCGCAGGTATCAGGTCTATATGTTGTATAGACCCGTTATTCGCAATGATATTGTTTTTTATTTGCTCCGTCCATAAACCCAATTCCAATAAATCCGTCATCAAGTATCGATTCGCCAAAATAAACTCTCCTGCTAGAGTTCGCCGACTATAAATATTACTCGTGATTGGCTCAATACACTCATTGTATCCCAAAATCTGCGAAGTGGATGCCGTTGGCATGGGCGCTAACAACAGAGAATTACGCAACCCGTGTTGTTTGACTCTCTCTTTCAACTCCGACCAATCATATCGTGTGTTGCCCGGATCCACACCCCACATATCAAATTGGAGAATTCCTTGCGATGCTGGCGACCCTGCAAACGTCTCATATGGACCGTCGCGTTGGGCTAATTCCATAGACTGTTCCACCGCAGCGTGGTATATAGTTTCGAATATGTCGCGATTAATCCGTTTTGCTTCGTCCGACGCAAACGGCAAGCCTAACATGATGAACACATCAGCTAAACCTTGCACGCCGATACCAATGGGTCGGTGGCGTTTGTTGGATGCTTCGGTTTTGGGTGTGGGATAAAAATTCACGTCGATGACGCGATTCAGATTATACGCCACCACTTTCGAGACTTCATGCAGTTTAGCATAATTAAACGTCTTGCTTACACGATCCACAAAAGTAGGGAGGGCAATAGAAGCCAAATTACACACGGCTGTTTCGTCTGGAGTGCTGACCTCCATGATTTCGGTGCATTGACCGGTTAAAATGCCGTTGAAAACGCCCATATGTCTCTTGGGTTCAGTGAAACAATAGGTATCCGATTTATTTCCATTATCATTAATGCCACACACAAACATATCATGATATGGTGTTTGAGTGCATTCATGCATACCATCTGGAGGAGAATATGGTATTAAACGCATACCAATCGTCAAATCTGTGGCTCTGACTTCTTTTGTTTCTCCGTCTATAATCACATAAAATTTGTGATAGTGTGTGCATACCAAAGATTTATAAAACGTATTTTCTTTAAAAGTAACAGTAATAACTGGTTGATTAATGCCGGTTTGAAATATTTCCACATTACTCCATTCTTCGCCATTCCAAACATTCACTTTTTGACCACATAAATCCTTTATTTGAATATCGCCTTTGTCTGTTAAAACAAAAGTATCTCCCGAAACACACAAATTACTCGATTTAATCACGCCAATGTTTTTCTGGTTCGATTTCGCATTAGCAGCATCCTTAAACAACAGATATGGCGTGCCGGTCTCCATTTGCGCATCCAGTATCTGGAACCACAAATCGCGTGCCTTCATCGTTTTACGCCCCTTGCCTTCCGCTTCATATTTCTCGTACAGTGACACGAAATCTGGGCCATACACATCTGCCAAACCGGGACATTCATCGGGACACATTAACGTCCATTGACCCGCCGCTTTCACGCGTTCCATAAATAAATCGGGAATCCACAGAGCATAAAATAAATCGCGCGCCTTCAACTCTTCGTCTCCATGATTTTTACGCATCTGCAAAAACATTTCTATATCCGCATGCCACGGTTCCAAATAAATGGCAATCGACCCATTGCGACGCCCACCTCCATTATGAACAATACCGTGTTCCGTTGCATAATTGGGATACGTCTTCATTTCCAGGTCATACAGTTTGCCCTCGTAATGTTCGTTCCATACTTGTGTAACCTTATACGCTGAACTCGCATACTGCATGAAATAATCGCCCGGAACCACATCTTTCGCCTCTTTCCATTGCTGTAGTTGCGCTCTCTCTACATCCGTCCCCCGCTCATATCGTTCTTTGTCTTCCGCAGCAATAATGGGCAAAGGATGATGGTGTGTAATGCGAAGCGTACAGTCTGGGTCAGACGCTGCGGTGCGGATACACACAATTTCGCCAGCGTAATCGTGTTCAACTACCTTAACCACGTCGTCATATCCATCGTGCGTATTTGTTTTTTGTGTGAGAGAGTAAGATAGAGCATCATTCACATCGCGAGTATCGTTTGTCTCGAAGAAATGCGCTTTGCCGAAATCGGCGGGTTCGCACACATACACATTCGCAACGCGATGCACACCGGCAACAATATCGCGGATTGGCACAAACCCTTGGTCTGTCCGTATTTTCGTGTTGGGGGCCACACATTGATCCACGTATTTAGCCGTGTTGTTGAAAACACGCAACATGGGAACGATTCCATTCGATGACCCATTCGTGCCGCGAATGTGACTGCCAGATGCGCGAATATTGTGTATATGTAAGCCGATGCCACCGGCCCATTTGGAAATTAGCGCACAGTCCTTTAGCGTGTTATAAATACCGTCAATGCTGTCTTGTTCCATCGCAATCAAATAACAAGACGATAATTGAGGGTGAGGTGTGCCGGCGTTGAAAAGAGTAGGTGTGGCGTGAGTGAAATATTTTAACGACATCAAATCGTATGTTTCCTTGATGCGAACCATATCTCCTGCATGTATGCCGATGGCAACACGCAACCACATGTGTTGTGGGCGTTCAATGGGTTTGCCGTTGAGTTTAGACAAATACGATTTCTCTAAGGTTTTGAAACCGAAATATTCAATTAAATAATCGCGGTCATACACACACATTGCATCTAACTCATCGCCTTTTTCCTGAACCAACTGGTATAAATCCTCGCTGACAAGTGGCGAATGCTTGCCATGTTTGTCCTTGAACTCATAAAGTTGGCGCATGGTGTCGCTGAAAGACGCCGACGTGTTCTTGTGATGATTGCTTACGACGATACGGCCGGCAAGAGTGTTGAAATCGGGATGGGTCGATGCAAGAGAGGCGCACTGTTGCGCACATAAATCGTCTATTTTAGTGGCGGAAATGCCGTCGTATAATTGGTCGATAACTTTCATGGCAATATTGGCGTAATTTAATTTCAGGTTGGCTTCTTGACCCAAACGCTTTAACCGCGTCAAAATCTTGTCGAAAGAAACGTCTTCAAATTGGCCGTTGCGTTTCAATACGCGCATTTCATCGAACGCCATTTGTTTGTCAAAGACCACCGGCTCTTTGCGACCGGATTTGTCGGATTTAGCTGTTTTTTCAGACGGAGATGACATGATTCGATTGATGCACCCTATATTATACTGTAATAGTGACGAAGTTTTATATTGATATTCACATGAAATATTTTGATAGACCAAAGAGTCGAACTATTATATATATTATGAATACGCATATTCAAACACATTCATTGAATGAGTTGGTAAATGAATTATGTAGTGTTTGTGGAGAAAGCGTGTTTTTTCAAAGTAAAAATCCCGTTCAAATAGAAAAATGCGGGCATTTTTATCACAAGGCATGTTTGAAACAGTGGTGTAAAACGGGCAATAATATGAACGCGTGTTTGTGCCCATTGTGCAAAGAACGATTTATTTTCAAATCGGATGCGAAAAGTGTAAAAACTGCAATAAAACACAAAGTGAAATCCGCAACGGAAGAACAAATACGCAATGTTTCATATTCGAATCTATATGACACAAATGACGCGAATCAAATACGCGATAAGATAGATAGTATGCGAACCCGGTCACATTCTAATTCGCTTTCTTCTGCCTCAACGCCAAGAACCCCGAGCCCCAAACAAGAGCAAGGACAAGAACAACAGGAAAACGAACAAAACATGTATATTCAGCAAAATATGTTAGTCCCTCTTCCACAAGTGCGCCGACAAAATATACATAATAATGACCTTGCTCTGGGGCAAAGACGCGATATCACTCGAAGGTCACCAGACAGAGACAGAGAAAAATCGCCAACAAAAAAGCACAAAAAATCGCCAAGTTATGGAGGACGCAGGCATACTCGTCGTCGTTAAAAATACCGCATAACAACGCCCGACCATCGAAAGGGATGGTCTTTGACAGTCCCGACTGCCAAGGAGGGCAGTCTTTGACAAATCCGGGCGCGAAGAACCGGTGGTCTTCGACATAACCCAAAGAAACACAATATTTTGGTGGCGGTAGAATTGATATTAAATATATAGTTTTGAACTGTATATTTAGCAATACAACAATGAGTACGCGTATATCAGAATTGCCGGAATTACCCGACACATCACAAACCAACGGATACATGCCTCAACACCCGAATCCATACGGCAATCCGCCACCACAAAACGTCATGATGACACCACCGCAAGCACAACCGCCCAAAATTACCAGTATGTTTCCCGACCCACAACGCGCCGCTCAATTTGCACAACAAACACAGCAGCCACAAATACCGTTGCCGTCGCGAGATATTCCCATGGATATGTCGCATTTGACCCGCGACGTGGAAATCACGCCTGATTATATTCCTCCTCCCACCCGCAAGAATTATATTGCGGCCACGGATGATGACGAAACCGAGTTACGGCAAAAGAAAAAGCGTAAGGACCGCAGGGCGCGAATGGCGGAAGATTTGTTTGACATGTTGCAACGGCCGATGATTCTGGGGTTGGTGTTTTTCCTGTTTCAAATGCCGGCTCTCAATGGATTCCTTCATCGCAACATGCCGTTTTTGAATATGTATAATGGTGAAGGCACAATCACGACGTGGGGAATTACAATAAAAAGCGTTGTATTTGGTATCATAGTTTATAGTTTAGACACCATGATGGAAATCATTAGCGACATTTGAGAAAATAAACGAAAATCGAAAAACTTGAGATAATATAATATAATGACACTAACACTAACAGCAGCACATAATGAGTATATTTCAATATCTGGTGAGACATTAGATCCAACTAGTGATGCATTCAATAAAACTGTGACATATCAAAATAAGTTGAAGGATGAACGTGATAGTAAAAAGTCGTTATTAGATGAAATCGACGCCAACTTACAATACACGGTTATGTCAATGACTATATGGGTTCCTTTGGCTGCTATTGCCGGGTATTATTTATACAAACGGAATTTTAGTGTATCTGCGATTCAACCGAGTTGATGTCTTTTCTATTGATATATAAATTCAATGCCGCAAGCACATAATGCAGTATATGAAAGTGACATATATGAATACAATCCAACAAAAGTAGTTAGAGCAAATCGAAGTTATAAAGCTTGCACCAATAAATCAAATAAATATACTTTATTATCTGATGGAGAATTGACATCTGGTTCATTTTATGATGCAGCAGTTGCATGCAGTAATCAAGCTGGAAATAGATTCAAATATATTGGATTGGAAGGGTTGCGAAATGTTAGTGGCAAATTGCGTGGTAAATGTTATGGATTAAATCAAATCTATGGGACACGAGATGTATGCAATAATGGATGGCCAGTTGGTGATGGATATGTTGATTGGGACAAGGTGTATATTTTACCGAATTTGAATAAAATGGTAGAAAAAACTCCACAGGAAATAAAGGATAAATATAACGCGCTAACAACAAGCACTACCCTCAACAAATCATCATCGTCAAACCTTACATCTGACCAAATATTAGCATTATTAGCTACGGAAGATTACAATAACTTGATTTCCAGTCAAACTGCGGTGCAGAATAGTTTATTAGATGAAATCGACGCCAACTTGCAATACACGGTTATGTCAATGACTATATGGGTTCCTTTGGCTGCTATTGCCGGGTATTATTTATACAAACGGAATTTTAGCATTCCACAATAGTGTTTCTTTCGTTATATTAGAAATGCCTATAACACCATTCAAACCACAACAATCATCTCTCCCGAATGGAACACCCAAACAATTGTATGAATTATATTATAACACACAAATAGCACCCGATGGACCCGATGGAGCATCTAACATAAATACAGCTATAATCAATGCTACTGGCAATTATAATGCTGATTCAGATAATAAAACATCAAGCCACGAGGTTGCGGTGGGTGCTGCGCAGTATTATCAAACCAGTTTAATGAATGAAAGTGACATCAAGAAATCATTGTTGGATGAGAAAAATGCGCATTTGCAATACACCATGTTGGCAATGACTATTTGGGTCCCTTTAGGCATTTTTGCTGGATATTATTTGTATTCCAGGGGCAGCAACACGGGTTCTGTATAATATGTAACACACATGTTATTTATGTCATACAAATATGACATAAAAAGGTTTCGTCCGTTCTGTTCCCGCACAAAATCAACGCAAAATAAAGTCTAGCCATTTAGCCGCACCACTTTTGTGTGCCGTCTTATTGGAACGCTTTGTATTTCGTTTTGGTTGTTTTTGCGGCAGGGATGAACTAGTTTCTGTATCCGCATCCTCCTTTTCTTTCTCTTCTTCATCCTCTTCAAACCCGGTGATTTCTTCGGTTTTCTCCAATGGAGTGCTTGTTTGTTCGCCGCTCGACGGTCTGCTCACGCGTCGGGTTTTAATATTTCGTTTCAACCCTTTTTTCTTCGCTATAGCGGCTGGGTCATATTTCAAGAACCATTCTTCGTATTCTTGTGTATTTTTCTTGTTTTTCAGTAAATTGAACATGCGCGTCTTTTTATTGCGAATTGAATCCAACGTTTCGGCTTTACCGTAACAATTCATGGTGAATCGTTTTAAAAGTCCTTTCTGAGCCAAACGATTTTTGCGCATTAATTCGAACAGAAATTCAGCAATACACAAAATGCGGTCACGATGATAGTATTCTTTGCCAGAATAAATAAACGCCAAATAGAAACTCAACAACGTATCAATCGTCGCTACATGAATTGTTTGCCCCATTAAACTCTCGTCTGCACTGTCATTGATTCGCACAGAGTTATAACTATGACATGACAATGGTTTGTATATGAATGCAATTGGTTTGTTTCCCACACGCACTTCAATGTGTTCTGGTAAAATTTCGCCAATAGCACGATGTTGCACCAAAGTCACATCTTCATATCCGCTGGATATAAGGGCTTTATATACTTTTTTACTTGTTTTTGTTATGTCGGTGGATAACACGTCAAAATCGGGGTTGTCATCTGAGTGAGTTGCGCGAAGGTGTGAAGGCATGTATTTAGAATAAATGGAGGCAGCGTATCCGCCGAAAAACACGACTCCATCTTCAATTAACACGTCACGTGTGATGCGAAAAATGTCTTCCGAAGAATCAGAATTATTCATTGATTCTCGTTGAAACGGAATATTTTCGCACTCTCCCGATTCTCTTTTGGAAAGAAGTGGGTAATGTTTATTCAGTAAATTAAGTCGTGTCAGAACTTTCTCCCAACGTGTTGTATCTCCTTTTGGTCGGGAGAGTTCTAAAAACATGGCCATGCGCAAATAATTGGGTGGGCAATAGTGTATTTTATTCACCACAACAGATTCCTTTGAAATAGCTTCAAATACTATTTCCGGCATTTGAGTGATATCTGCAATGGGAATGAAATTCACAAACACTTTATATGTCCCATGATGCACGCCCGATTTTGCCTCAATATTTGCATACCCCTGCTGATAAAAAATATCGGCCAACTGTTTGGCATGTTCCAGTGCCGTTTTGGAGAAAAAATCGTAATCAGGCACCTCTTTGCTTAAATCATAGAATTGGTCTTTCTTCGGCAATATGTTGTTGATGGCGGTGCCTCCATAACAGACCAATTTGTGGTCGGAAATGAATTTCTCAACGATGGATATCATGTCTCGCACATCCGGTGTGTTAATTAATTTTTGGTTGGCTTCTTTGTCTCCCTCTTGAATGGCTTCGCGCAAAATAGCCATCTCGCATTCTTCAAATGTCATTTCATCACTGCAAGATTTAGGATAATATTTCCTTCGCCGAGTATATTGCGGCATACATATACATTATGGTCAGACCATAAGCCTCATACAAGACTTATGAAAGTGTCTGACGCAACACAACACAAAACATTTATTTGTTTGCAGACACTTTGCGCAATACGTTATTTATAGGAACCATAGGAGATTTGAAATCTCGGAACAATGTTTTGTAATCGTCTAAATGTTTATCACGCATATAAAAACGCATAAGTGTTGTTTGTATTCCATGTTCCGATAAATACGAAATCGCGTTTGGATTCGCAGACGTATCTTTTATGCCGGGATATGCCACATACATCTTTTTCACGTCGGTAGTCAAGTCGCCGCCTTTGGGGGATATCACGGTTTTCGATAAAGATTCAATCGTATTATAACTGTGATACGTGTGCCATGTGTGCCCACCGGTCTTGATATTCACGAATTTGCGAATAGAGTCTTTCACACTCGGTTTAACGTCTAATGCATTCATGCTGGTAGGCGCGTAATTCTTTAATATGTTGTCTATGTCCATCGTTATCACTATGCGACCCTTTAAATCGCGTAATTTGGTATTGCCGTTAATTTGCGTGGCATTCTCTCCATTATCTCCGTCACCCAATAGACGAAATTTGGTCGATATTAAACCCTTGTCTCCGGCTAAATAATCATTGTAAATGGTTCCAATAATATCTGTTTCGGGAGATGTTTGTTGAATGCGAATATTTAGAAACAATGGATATTCGGTGTAATTATTTCCCAATGTGGGAGCCCCTTTAGAAACTTTGTTAATTCCCGGTATATTCCTTTCATTGAGTGGTGTCTCCGCGCGTGCTTTGGCTTTATTATCAACTGTGAAAGCGTATTCGTTAATATAAGACAACACTTCCGATAATTTGAGTGTCAAATCAGCGGATGTGGCGTCAATATTTTTGGTTGGACCAACAAACAATCGTTTCTCTTTAGCTCCCATGAAAACATTCAAATCTATGAATCTTGCTCCCGCGTGCATCACATCTGCTAATGTATTAATGTTTGGGGTTTTGCCGTCGAAAACGGAATCATAAGAAGACATAATCATGAATTCGCGCAATGGCAAATTTGCAGGGTCATTTAAATTCTCAGGGGTTGTTTCTGCTTGGGATGAAGAATCTCCCGTTTGTGGCGGTTTAGTTTTTGTTGCTGTTTGTTTCATGGCTAATTCATCGGCGTCTTCATCAAATGGTGTGGCGTAATCTGCCGATTGTTGTTCAAGACCTTCCATATTTGAATATGGTTGGATACATAAGACCAATAATATGATAGATAATAACGTAATCACGGTATAAATATTTATTTTTGATAGCATATATCTTTATAGCACAAATGAAAGTAAAGACACTTTCTTATGCGTTAATATATTAACATAACTATAAGAATGGCCGGAGGATTGCTGAATATAGCAGCGACTGGAAGTGCGAATTTGATTTTAACGGGACAGCCATCCAAAACATTTTTCAAAGTTGTTTATTCTAAATACACCAATTTTGGACTTCAAAAATTCAGGATTGATTATGATGGTTTGCGAACATTGCGATTGACGGAAGAATCCACTTTTCAATTTAAAATTCCTCGCTATGCAGATTTGCTGATGGATACATATATTGCCATACGGTTACCAGATATATGGAGTCCCATATATCATCCGTGTGTGAAAACCGGAGATAATTGGGCACCATATGAATTTCGTTGGATTCGGAATTTAGGCGCGAACATAATTAAAGAAGTCAGTATCACATGCGGTGGTATGACTATTCAGAAATACAGTGGCGCGTATTTAGCCGCAATGGTTGATCGCGATTTCACTGCGGAGAAAAAACGTTTATTCGACGAAATGACGGGTAATGTGCCCGAAGTATATGATTTTTCGAATGCCCACGGAAGACTAAACAGTTATCCATCTGTTTATTACATTAATGATACTACAACCACAGAACCTTCGTTTCGCAGTCGCATGATATATATTCCTATAAATACGTGGTTTGGGTTGGACAGTCGATGCGCGTTCCCTCTTATTGCTATTCAATACAGTCAGTTGCAAATCAACGTAACATTGCGTTCCATTCAAGAAATGTTTCAGGTGCGAGATGTGTTTGATGTGGAAAATAATTATCCATTACAGCAACCGGATTTCAACAAGGAACAATTTCAAATGTATCGATTTTTGCAGTCTCCTCCATCGGTCATGTTGGATGCTGACAAATATGAAAACAAAACGTCTATTTGGAATGCCGACGTGCATTTGATGGCGACATATTGTTTTTTGACAGAAGAAGAGAGACGCACATTCGCAATGGAAGACCAAGTGTATTTGGTAAAAGATATTTATGAGTATCAATTCGATAACATCACTGGAAGTGGCAAAGTGCAAATACCCACAACGGGATTAGTGAGTAGTTGGATGTGGTATTTTCAAAGGAATGACGTGAATATGAGAAATGAATGGTCGAATTACACAAATTGGCCATACATTGGTGTTGTTCCCCAAGACATAGATTTGGCTCCCACAACATCGGTGAGTGTAACAGATAAAGATACGGGTATCACGCGTAACATCACGGGTCCATTATCACAACCGGATGGTGTAAATACGGGTATTTTTACCACGGGTGCGTTTCAAGCTAACAATATTCGGGAGATTATGCAGACAATGGCAATTGTGTTGGGAGGTGAATATCGCGAAAATACATTGGATGCGGGGGTTTATAATTATTTGGAGAAATATGTGCGAACCAAATCTTTTGCAACACCAGGACTGTATTGTTATAATTTCTGTTTGAATACAGACCCATTCGAGTATCAACCTTCCGGTGCAATGAATATGTCCAGATTTAATTCAATCGAACTGGAATTCACCACAATTGTTCCCACAGTAGATGCTGTGAATTCTGATTTCAAAATATTATGCGATGGCAACGGCAATGCAATTGGTGTGCAAAAACAAAATTGGCGTTTATTCGAATATACATTTAATTTAAGACTGTTTGAAGAAAGATATAACGTTATGTCAATCGTCGGAGGTCAATGTGGTATGTTGTATGCACGATAATTGTTATTTTTGCAACTTATATAATAGGCGATTCAAACGTGCAAAGGTTTATAACCTGATATTTTAGGATGACATCTTGGAAACATTTAAGAAAAAGGAAATCACGCAATGAAGCGGATTTAGATAATTTTGTGGCTGATTTTAATTATAAAAATATTCAATTACCTAGTTTAAACTCCCGGCACTCAGAAACAGATGGCCCGTCTTCAACGCCTTTAACTTTGGAACCAATGACGAGTGATAATGATAACGATAAACAACAAAATAATAACGAAGTGAATATTACGAATGCCCTTCCAAATGATATTATAGATAAATTAACGGCTTTTTTAGGGGGTAATAAATTGCCAAATTCTGTGTTGGATGCTTTAGCAGAATATGACCCTAATTCTTCCACATCATTGCCTCCTCACATAATTCAACAGATAAAAGATTCAGATGGCGTTCTCTCTCCCGAAAAATTAAAAGAATTCTTGGCTTTATTACCAAAATCGATAGAAAAGAAAGAACATGATAAAAAAGAAGGAAAGAAGGATGATGCCGATGTTGAAATTAAAGAATGGGAGAATCCAGTGATTGGCGGTTTAATACCGCACGTTCCCATAAAAGATAATGAGCACCCAGCATTATGGGCATTTAAACGTTTGTTAAATCGCATGATTGACCAACTAAATTGGTTTTTGAAATATATTTATGACGCTAAGGATGCAGCAAATAAACCCGAACCAGATGCAATGACTGTTTTGTTCGCGTTTTTAATGACTATTATCATGCTTGTGATTCAATTGGTATTTTTCATACCCAATTTGATTTCGTATATAACAGAATTTATTGGCATTTGTTTTGCGACTCTTTTATTCGAAATTATCGCGCCCAAAACCGAACCCGACAAATATAAACAGGGTATTCTCGCATCCATAGAGGGCGCCAATGGCATAACCGGAACCATTGTTGCGTTATTGGTGACACTCAATTTATGGCACACTATATATTTGCGTGAAAGTGACACAGATGTGGTGTCTATTTTGGAAAGTATGTTATCAAAACCCCTATTCGGTTTTTTCAAACACGGTATCGCTGGTCCGATTGCATTAAACTATTTATTCGGCCGCATGAAAATGGGAAAACCTCTGCAAGAACCCGAACCCGAATTAAATGGTGCAGCCAGCATGAATCCAATGGCCATGCTATCTGGATTAAGTGGCGCATCTATTGGACAGATGGCGAGTGTTGCAACTGCAAAAATGGTGGAAGGGCTTGTGTTTAAAATAAAGAATTATCCGTCGATTTGTTTCATGATTTTATTTGTATTGATTTATTCGTCATTTATGGGCGGGGCATTTAATAAATTATTGAATTCGCAAAATGTGATAAAATCAATGATGAAAGGTGAGGGAGGAGGCAACTCATTATGGTATATTGTCACTATTTTTTGCATCATTGCAACTGCAGTCTCATTTTTATCTGCGCTGCCCGGGTCGTTTAATCAAATGGCTCCATTATTGTCCCTGTTTTATATTTTGATGCTTCTTATTGCCACGCTGGTTACGTTTCAGTTGGGCGCGGTAATATCTGTGATGATAATGTTTTATTTCATGTTTTTAGTTCTCCCGATGGAGGAATTCGGGAATATATTTTCTTCCGTAAATATCATATTTGCATCATTTAAAATTAAACCCGAACCAGAACCGAATGAAAACATAATGAAAAAACTACTTTTACGTTATGGAGTCGTTATTCTGTTTATTTTCGCTATATTAGGAAGTTTCATAAAAATGATGACAGACGTCGGAAAAAGTCTCCCCGCGGAACCCAAATTCACGGGAGGCATTGTAGGTTACGGGTTCCTTGGATTGGTTGCCACATTATTTATAATTTATAAATACGTGTTCCCGAATAATATTCGGGAGATAATTGATTTATTCACACCGCCCGATTCACTCTAAGTTGTTCTATTTCGGCGCGCAATCGTTCAATTTCGGCCTGCTGTTTCTGCAATAATTGAATAACTTGATTCTGTGACAGAGCAACCGTTTCACCATTATCAACTCGCATTGTAATAAATCCCATTTGACCATCAGTGGGTTGTTGGGTTTTCTGTTTATTTAGGCGTTCATACACCTCTTTCACTTGTGCCATAACATCTGGTTTATTTTCCGGTAATCCAGCTGTATATTCCCCCAATAATGTATCAATTTCTTCCATAAAGAATCGTTTCACATCTGTTTCTGCCTCCGTGCGAATAAACATATCCACCGTCTTGTCGCTTTCCTTAACGAAAGGTGATGGCACATCCAACAATTTGCGTTTATCAAATGTGTTGTGATTGTGTGAAAAAACCAAAATTGTTTTCATCGGGTCGAGTTGAACAAATGGAACCGTGTAATCCTTTAAGAATGATTTTTCTTCAGCCAACGCAACTGAATCGTCATATTTTGTTTCATCCAACAACCGGCTTTTAAACGCAAATGTGCCAGCCGTGGCGTGATTTGGCGCGTATGGACCAAACTGATACATTTTGCCAATATGTTTGAAATATAAATACATCTCACTTGAGCCTGCGCAAAGAGCGTCTTTATTTCCCATTAAAGTTTCCACGGCATGAGAAACACGCTCTGGAGGATAATAATCATCGTCGTCCATATACACGATAATACTGCCTTTTGCTTTTTTATGCATATAATTGCGTTTTTCTCCCAATGGCATTTTTTTGATCTCCCGAAAATATTTGATTTGTTTTATACCGGAAGAATTAACCAAATCTTCAATCGGGTCAGTTCCATCATCGACAATTATCCATTCCATGCGGTCCTTCGGATATGTTTGGTTTAGGAAACACTTGAACATGGTAGGAATAAATGGCCTGCGATTGAATGTGGGAGTGCATATGCTGACAAATGGCAAATATTTGCCCCCCGATATATTTTGTGCAGATGACGTGACAAAACTTTTAGTTTTCTTTTTTCCCATTTATGAAGTTAATATTCTACACATGTAATTCTATTTATATTAATAATACCCTAAAATATTTGTATTTTCACAATTGTATTAATAAGATATACTGTCTGTCTCCTATTATTTTGAATATGAGCAAACTTTTACTTATAGATTCGCGAGTGGTGGATGTTTCCGTTATTGAGGCGAGTTTATTGCCAGGTGTCGATGTTATTTCTTTCAATTACTTTACCGATTCATTTGAAGACGTAAAGAATTTGATTGTGAAATCATACGACAGTGTGTGTATTGCGCAACACAATTACGCCAAACCAGAAGCCAAATTTTTGGATTGCATGGTTGGTGCGGATATTATTGATGTTGAAACAACCGACCCCAATTTAACCACATGGACTCCAGTGATTGATTTTTTCACTTGGTTACACATGGAACGCGGTGTCCAAACTATTGATTTATTGGCGTGTTTTTTATGGGCCAACCCGAATTGGCGCTATGTAATTGGGAAAATGGAAACCGATATTGGTATTGATATTCGCGCGTCTTTGAATATAACGGGTGACCAGGGTGATTTCATTATGGAAAGCGACGGTGTCGATTTAATTGGCGTGTATTTCACTAACGACATTTTAAATTATAAACATTCGTTTTTCTATGCACCCAACGCTATTAGTAGTCCGCATAATTCATGGGACACACCAATCGATTTACCTTTAGGAGGCGGAACCATTACCGCCGCCAAATATGCAACATTTATTGGTACTATGATTGGATGCAGTTTGCCATCTTCTGCAACACTCATTAATCCTCCCGCCAGCATTAATAATGTTGTGAATTTATTTTATACTTCGGCATATTCTTTACCATATGCGTATGCGGCGCTCACTTCAACTGGACAATTAGTTTGTTGGGGGTCGAGTAAAGGTGGTGCTGATGTTTCCGGTGTTTCTGCAAATTTAACCAGTGGTGTAAGCAAAGTTTTTACTGCTGGATTATATTTCACTGCACTGAAAACCGATGGAACGGCATATTGCTGGGGTTATTACTCTGACGGCACAAGTGTGGATACATATAATACTTCCAACCGAACTCCGCCTGCAACTATGACTGGTGTTGTTGATGTTGCTACTTGTTATAATTATTCTGCAACGGCCATTTTGAAATCAAACGGTTCCGTGCAAGTATGGGGTCAAATAAATGGATGGACCAATTTATCAACCGCATTATCTCTTCTCAACAGTGGATGCAGTAAAATTTACGGCGGATACAGTAACAATAACGCATATGGCTTCATGGTCGTGAAAACCGACGGTTCATTCGTTGTATTCGGAAACAGTGGATACGCAACCAGCAGCACATTTGGTATATCCGGTATAACAGAAATGTTTCCCACGGATTACGGCGCATTAGCATACAACGGAACCACAAAAGTTATGTATAAATTAACGGGCACTGCAACTGCTGTATATACCGTTCCTGCCGGAGTTACCATTACACGCGTTGTGCCACAAAGTAGTAGTTATGACGCGTACATAATGTTAAGTAATGGTAATGTTTATAATACCGCAACGAGCAGTCTCATAACTGGTGTTGTATCACAAATTTGCGTTACAGACACTTCTGCGTGGGCATACATTAAAAATGGTGCGGTCGTGTGTGGAGGTGATACTCGTTTTGGTGGTTCAACCACGGATACAAATAACGGCATTAAAAGCGGCATCAGTGTAAGCAGTGGAGTGATAAAACTGTGTTCTTCTGGTGGTTCCATTGCAGCTTTGAAAAGCGATGGAACTGTGGCTGTCTGGGGAGCAAACTATGGAGGTTGGCCAGCTGCCAGTGCAATCCAATCCCAATTGACCAGTGTCGTGCATTTGTATGATTGTTGGGCGGGTTATATCGCTATAACCAGCGATAATCGTGTTATAGTATGGGGCAGTGATAACTGTAAATGGTATGGAACCCCATCACCCAACACGAGTCAAAATGCGACGATTGCAAGTGGATACAACATGTCATTATTTAATACATATAAGAGTTTTGCGCCAATTGATGTCCCTTCACAAGTTGTGTTGTCTCCATCTACACTTACTCCTGGCGTAAGCACCAATTTAGACATCACCACCACATATCAACACAAACGTGCGGTAAAAGGACGAACATATAAAATGTATGATGTCAATAATAATTTATTAAGCACCTACGTAGCTCCCGCCGATACATACACACTTTCATTCAATGACGTTACCATGCCAGCTGATTCCACCAATTTCACTATCGTGGATACCACGGATGCAAGTTTTAACATATTATCATATGTTCCACCTCCCGCACCCACAATAACATCCGTTACCGCTGGTAATAAATCTGCGTCTGTATCATTCACGACCGGCGATTTACAAGGTGTTCCTGTGACAAAATACCAATATTCCACTGACGGAACCACATGGACAGATGCCAGCGGCACAACCAGTCCTCTTACCATAACCGGTTTAACTGCTGGAGTGAGCACCGTCATTTATTTAAAACAATTCAATTCATATGGTGGGTCTGGAGCATCCTCAGCATCTACCTCTTTCACACCGTATGATGTTCCTTCTACACCAACTATAACAAGTGTGGTTGCCGGAGATACACAAATTGTTGTGAATTATAATACCTCTGCATTAAACGGTCTTTCCATTACTGGAGCACAATACTCTCTCAATGGTGGGGCATACACTAATGCGGTGACATATAGCTCCAGCACAGTCACTGTCACTGGCCTAACAAACGGAACCAGTTATACAGTTGCCATAAAGGTTATTACTAGTGCTGGAACTTCTCCCGCATCGACTACATCTTCCTCAATAATGCCTTACCCTGCTCCTGCTGCGCCTGGTGCTCCCACTATAACTGGTGTAACATGGGGAAATGGAACCGCATCAATTGCTTTCACGGATGGCTCGAATACTGGCCCGTCTATTTTGGGATATAAATATTCTGTGTCTGGCGGTTCATATTCCGTGGCTGCCGGCACCACAAGTCCATTGGTAATCACGGGTTTAACGAATAACACGTCATACACATTTACTATAAAAGCATTTAATGCGGGTGGCGATTCTGCTGCGTCGAATTCTTCCACGGCGGGAAAACCATACGCATTACCATCAACGCCTTACATTACAGATATAACCATGCCCGCGAGTCAAACACTGAAATTGTCTGTAATTCCTGCGAATGCATATAATGCTTCCACCCTAACGTATTCTTATTCATTGAATGGAGGAGCTTACACCACCGGAACATTGGATGCATCCAATAATATAACAATTACGGGTTTAACCAATGGCACATCTTATGCCGTAACATTGAAAGCGACCACGGAATTCGGAAGTTCGGGAGTCAGCAACACAATCACTCGCACACCATACACAACACCTTCTGCTCCAACCTCATTATCTTCCACATCTGGTTATCGCCAAGGAACCGTTTCGGTTACCAATGGAGATATGCAGGGCACCACTTTTATGGGATACAAATACAAAATCAATGGTGGTGCCACCGAATATTGCGCCAGCACATCGCCATTCAATGTGTATGATTTAACGAACGGCAGCACATACGACATAACCGTCAGCGCGATTGGTTCAAACGCGTCTGGTGCATTCCAATCGGCATACACTTCCACCGCCACCACATTGAGTCCCGTGACCACATTACCCGATGCGCCATCTATTGTTTCCTCGTCTTCGGGTTATAAACAAGGCACAGTTGTTGTGAGTCCGAATAATATGCAAGGAATGACTATTATGGGATATAAATACAAAATCGATGGTGGTGCCACTGAATACTGGGCAGATAGCAGCGCTGTCGTAGTCACTGGTTTGACCAACGGAAACACATACTCCATTACAGTAAGTGTGGTTGGAAGCAATGCCAACGGTTGGTTTCAGTCCGCGTATTCCGCCACTTCCGCCACATTGAGTCCCATTACTACATTACCAGATGTGCCGACAATAGACAGTGTCGTTCCGGGAAATACAATTGGTGTGGTGACCATGAGTAATAACAGTTTGAATGGTTTAACATTCTTGGGATACAAATATAAAGTCAATGGAGGCACCACTGAATACTGGTCCGCCGTATCACCATTCACCGTCACAGGTCTCACAAATGACGTGAGTGCCAGTGTGGTAGTTAGCACAGTGGCATATAATTCAAATGGTGTGTTTCAATCGTCGTATAGCTCGGCAACTTCGTTCATGCCATTTGCCACTTTACCGGACCCACCCACATTTGTTAGTGTGGAGCCGGGCAATGAGAGTGTGTTTGTGAAATTCTCTCCCGGAAACGACAACGGTATGAATGTTACTGGATACAAATATACGGTGGATGATACTAATTATTATTTCGCCGCTGCGGATTCCAGTCATCAATATACCATTATTGGATTAATGAATGGAACATCATACAGTATTAAAATGATTGCTGTCGCGGAAACTGGAAATTCTCTCCCGAGTAGTTCATCTACTTCATTCATCCCATACACATTCCCCGATGCTCCCACCATCACGTCGGTTGTGCCTGGAGACAGCCAAATTTGCGTGAATTTCACGGATGGGTCTGCGAACGGTCGCTCCATCACTGGATATAAATACAGTCTGAATAGTGCGGCATATGTGGATGCTACCGGCGTGAGCAACGGGTCTTTCTACATCACGGGGCTTGAGAATGAGGTTTTATATAGTGTGCGTATGCGCGCCACGAATTTAGCCGGAGATTCATATAGTTCCATCCCATCGGACCCTGTATTAACATATACTACTCCGGGTGTTCCCACTATAACAGGAGTGACACCTGCAGACCAAAGTATTGTCGTGAATTTGAAATTGCCCGATATGGAAGGTTCTGTTTTATCTGCATACGAATACAGCATTGATGGTGGCAGCACATGGAATTCAGTGGATGCTTCTGCCAGTATTTTATCGTACATGACCGACAGTTTCACAATAAGCGGTTTAACAAATGGTCAATCGTATGCCGTTAAATTGCGCATAGTCGGAAGCGGTGGAACCAGTGATTCTTCTGCTGCATCGGCCACGGTTATTCCGCGAAAAGTACCGGACGCACCCGTAATAACCAGTGTAGATCCGGATAATGAGTCGTGTCGTATCCATTTCACTGCGCCCGAGAGTAATGGTGCGGCTATTACACAATATACATATTCAGTCAATGGCGGCGATTATCAACCCGCATTACAATTGACGTCTCCACTCACTATTTTCTCTTTGGATAACTCCGCGAATTATACGGTTAATATTAAGGCCGTGAATGCTGCTGGAGCATCGGCCGCTTCGAATACGTCGGAGGACTTTGTTCCATTCACCATTCCCGAACCGCCCGTAATTACACAAATATTATCGGGAGATAAATGCGTATATGTGTATTACACATGTATTGCATATGGTGCTCCAGTATTATCTTATCAATACTCCACCGGCGCTGCATTCACTGATTTCAGTGGAATTCAAATGCCATTTGTCATTCCTAATTTAACGAATAAAACAGTCGCAAATGTAACGATTCGTGCAATCAACAAAGCGGGAACTTCGCCAATTAGTAATTTGAGAAGTGTGGTTGTGGGTTCGCCACAAATACCATTGGTCACAAGTTTGGAGGCGGGAGATAAATTAATCAAAATATATTTCTCTTTCCAAGCCAAAAACGGCACCATAAAACAAATCAACGGCACTTTGAATGGGGGCTCATCATTTGTGAAATTAGTCGGAACAGATGTAAGTTCTGTTACTATGGTGAAACTCAATAACGGAGATATTCTCACACCTCAAATTCAATTAGTCAATGAAAATGGTGTGTCCGATTGGTCTCTCCCGATTGGAACTGTTCGACCTGCTGCTGTTCCATCTAAAATAATAATTACAAGTCAAGCATTCAATGAATTGGGTGTAGCCACAATTGGCATTGGTGCTACTGCATCTAACGGTGCTCCTATACAGAAATTCCAATACAGTATAAATGCTGACCCAACACTTTATGATATTTCCGGTATGACATCTCCATTCATCATACGCGATTTATCGAATAACGTGCCATATGCTTTCAAGTTGTATGCAGTGAATGATGTTGGTATTAGTTTAGCATCAGCGGCTTCCAAGATTATAACCAGCGCATTTTTACCCCCCACAATTCCAAGTAAAGTAACATCTTTAGTCAAAAGATATAATTTGGATTTGAGCGGTGGATTATTGTATTATTTAGACACGCCCATTTTCGATGCATCCGGCAGCATGTTACCTGGTCCTTTCAGCTCGGATATTCCACTGAATACTTCTGAAAAGGTGGTGCAGTATGTGTCCGACACATCCGCGGTTGCATTTGTTCTCGAGGCTGCATTTACGGCATCCACTGCTGGACCTTTAACACCAGTATTATCATATAAATACAGCATTAACGGTGCAGGAACCGCGGATAATAATTATATTGATACATATTCTCTCGCTCGCCCCATGCGTTTGTTTGTGGCTCCAAACACCAACTACACAATTAGTTTGCAGGCGAAAAATGCGGCGGGAAGTTCTGCTGGGTCAGTTGCAACAAAACCATCCACGTTTGTTTTATTACCTCCCACTCCTCCCACTATTAAATCCACAAATACAGTGATGTTAGGCAGTGGAAATGCAACTGTAACCATTGGCCCGTCTGTAGCAAGAGGCGTAGATATATTGAAATATTCGTATTCATTAGATAATGGAACCACCATCGTCGATTTATCGGCTGTGAATGTGACAACTGGTGTTTATTTTGCCTCTGGATTGCCCAATAATACGTCCATTACTAATTTAAAGGTCGCGGCATATTCTTATATTGGATATTCTGCTTGGTCAGCAGCTGCCAAAGCATTCACTATTTTATATAGTGCCCCGGCTGTTCCTGTATTGGCTTCGCCTACAGTGACTGGAACATCAGTGAGTGTAAATTTCCCGGTTCCTTTATTAAACGGCGCTGCTATAACGGGATACACATATACATTAATAAAAGGCACCGACGAACCAATAATAGTAGATGTTGGAACTACACTCCCCATAGTTATAACTGATTTGGCGCTTGGCACATACACTATTTCAGTAAAATCAAAGAATTCTATAGGTACATCCGCCTCATCTGCCACGAAAACGTTTGTAATTAAATAAAAAAATGCGTTATATAAAAATATTATTATATAATATTATATAATGATAATCTAACTACAGTGTCCTTTTTTCCAGTATCATGATTATTTTGATTGGATTTCCCAAATCAGGCACGTCTTCATTTCAAGAATTATTTCATAGATGTGGTTATAAAACCGCGCATTGGAAATACAAACACAATTATATTGGGACAATTATAAATGATAATAAAAAGAAAGGCAGACCACTCTTATTTGGATTGGAAGAATTGGATTGTATCACACAAATGGACGTGTGTATATCATACACGGATAATTTTTGGCCACAAATTACGGATTATAAACAATTATATGAAGAAAATCCAGACGCTGTTTTTATATTGAATAAACGAGACCCGCGTGATATTGTATCTTCTTTCAAGAAATGGGGACATTTAAATTTACGTTTATTCAAGTATAATTCAGAACTTGTGCAAGATAAAAGTGACAAAGGTATTGTCGATTTAATTAATAAACATTATGATGACGTTGAATCATTTTTCAAAAACAAACCAAAAGCCAAATTTATATCTTTTCATATTTGCAAAGATAATCTGAGCAAACTGAAACCTTTTGTGAATGTGAAAGGTCAAACCAAATTACCGGTAGAGAACAAATCGAAACAAACCGTTGAAAAACCAAAATATGCTAATTTATTATTCTAATTCATCATCAAATATTTCATATTCATCTTCAATTGCCGATGCAGCGGAATCTCTCTTTACTGTCTTGTCCAAATATCGATACATGCGACGTATATCTAATTTATTTATATTTGTGTCCTCAAATATTGTCTCAATGTCTGTCATTTTCTCCGTTTTATTATAGAAATCTTCGCCAAAATATAATCGCATTTCTTGAAAAAACGCTATTATATCCTTCCGGTCCATCTCCATTTCTTGGACAAGAGCATAAATAAACATAATATTATTGTATTCCGTGGAATATTTAGTGAGCACTTTTGTAAAACGGACTTCGGACAATTTAGTTAAATCGCCGCGATTTTTGAAAAATTCGTGAAATAACCAATTATTGCCAAAGGTTTTGATTAACGAACTCATTTCATTAAATATCCAAATCTGATTCTGGAATGTAATCCTGTCAATATAATCTGCGAAACATATATTATTTAATATTCTCAAATACAACGGAACAGTTTCTTCTTTCGGGATTTTTTTCAACATGTCAATCACATTTTCGTGCCATAAAAGTGCTACTGTCGTTCGGTCCGTCTCATTCATATAAGTTGAATGTTCTTCCATTGGTGTCGATTTCTCAAAAAGTTTTTTCACAATGGTTTTCGCGTCATGGTTATATGATTTTGTCCTGAATATTGTATGTATATTTTCGGGAGTTAATACATCAGATTTTTTTACATATATTTTATGCATAAAGGCTAATTTGCGCAAATCCGACTGCACATAATCCAATATATCTGATACATTCGTGAAATCCGGCATAATATGTGTTATTAAATTCGTCATTTGCGATTCCGTGGGTGATTTCAACTCAAACACATGACACACTTTCATCAATTCCTTGATTTTTTTATCTACAAAATAATTACCAATACATATAATTGGATTTATTGTCACATTCTCACTTTTCTGCTTTTTAGTGCGCTTTTGCCGTATTAATTTTATGAGTGAAGTTATACCCCCTTTATCACCACTATTCATACCATCTATTTCATCCATAACTATAGCTATACGCCGCTTCACACGCTTCATCATATTCAACACATTCGTTTTACTTACATTATTACTTGTTATAGTGTCAATCAGTGATTTGTTGCGCACATCTCCTGCATCGTATTTTACCACGTCGAATTCCATTTGCTTCAGCAAATTCAATACAAATTGCGTTTTTCCCGAACCGGGAGAACCTTGAATATATATGCCTTTTTTAAATTGCACATTATTCACATTCTCATCGAATATTTTTAATATATGGGTTATTTCCGACGCAATACACTCTCTATCCAATATTTCGTTAATGTTTGTTAGCGCGTCCATTAATTAAATGGAAGCCCTCCCCCTAAATTATTTACTAAATAATATTTTACTTCATTCTATTTACTCAGTCATTGTTCATTTTCTAAACGCACTAAAATCCGTCGTAACCGGAATGAAATCCGACTCACCTGTATTCGGCATCTTACCAAAATACGACATCGGGTCAGACCCAGGCAATAATCTATTTCCACCCATCATATTCGCACCACCCGTGCTTGCGCTTATACTTGTAGCATTACCATATTCATATCCACCACCACCAGATGCAATGTTTGAACCACCTACTGAACCTCCAGATTGCATTGTTTGCACTTTGGTTGGTCCGCCGAATGCATGAATATCTCTATCTAAATGTGTTAAACCTGACCCCACTGTTCTAGCCACATCATAAGTTATGTCTTTCGCTTCACCCCCAATATCTCTTGCTACGTTATAAGCACCACCCAACGTCTTTTTCGCTAAATCAAGTGTTCCTCCTACAACCTCTTTTCCTAAACCTACCGTTCCCTTCACCACATCTTTTCCTAAACCCACCGTCCCTCCCACGGCTTCTTTACCTAAACCAACAGCTCCCTGAGTAGTATATGCAGCAGCACCGAATGCTCCCTTCGCCGTATCTTTCGCTAAATCCACCGTTCCACTTGCAGTGTCTCGCGCTAAACTATCTACACCACCAGCTCCACCTTTCACCAACTCTTTCAAACTAGAACCAGTCTCTTCCGTCATTGATTTTAACCCACTACCCGTGTCTTTTACCATTTCTTTCAATCCGCTGCCCGTTTCTTTCAAAAGGTCGCGCATACCACTACCTGTGTCACGTAATAAAGAGCTGACTGATTCTGCGGGGGTCTGAACATTCTCTCCCGAAGGTGTTTTTGAATTGGATGATGACGTTTGTGTTCCGCATCCACCCTTGCCTCCGCAGTTGAGACACACACCATTGCCATTGCAACTGGGGCAATTGGCGCATGTGGGTGGGACGTATTGTGATTTTAACATGTAGTTGGAGTTATTGATGACATTACTTATGTCACCGCCAGTAATATTGTCCCAATAATTCATCCAAGATGCGATATTATTTCCATATGGATTCATTCCTCCCATTCCCATTCCTCCCATCCCCATTCCACCCATAAAAGTAATACCGTAATTATCACTATTAAATCTTCCAGTTAATGTTCCGGAAGTGGTGCCATCATCTCGTGTCCCATTGCCCAAAAATCTCACACAATTAATGAGAGTATATTGTGTTTTATTTGGCTCTTTGCAAAATGTGCTTATCATCGTGAGTTTTTCATTTGCAATGTATATAGCCAAAATATCTTCTGCCACAGCTATCCATGCACATAACCCAACATCTGAAATGGTCTCTGATTTTGGCGTATATTTGGTGTTGTTCGATTTAGAAGAAGGCACGTAATATGGAGTGGGTGTTTCACATTTCTGTTGCGGAAATCGTTCATACACGTTTATTCCTCTGTCCAATACCATAATCAAACTACCATTTCGCACGTCGAAAAACACATTATGACAAACTTGATATAATTGTCTTGATGATGAATACAGATTCATGGTAATTAATTTATTATCACTGTCGTCAGTTGGAACATTGATAGTGTTCATATTTAGCGCATAACTCACCTGCTGGGTTTTTATGGAAGAGCCATCATCCGGCACATAAACTAAACTCACAATTTTGGGTGGAGAAACACTCAAATCAAACACACCTAAATATGTTTCTTTATCCCACGGCATCACAAAAACTTGGACCTTATCATTCGTAACTATATTGTATGCATCATACGCACTCATGATTGATAAATCCGATTTAGTATTCGAAATGGATGTTCCCGATATAGTGTAGTTTGTTGTTGCCACGGTGTTTCCTCCATTGCGACCAAACACGCTATTAATTGTTAAATTATCTCCCTTTGGTTCAGCAGCTGGAGCCGGTGCTGGTGCAGGTCCAGGTTCAGGTTCTGTTGATGGAGACGGAGATATATCAGCTGCTGTCGCAGAACTAACTGTCACATCAATTATATTTCCAGTTGCCTGTTCTAAATATACAGTGTCATATATTTGTTTTATTCCCGTTCCTAGTGTTGCATAATTCGCATTTAAATTATTAAACCCTTCCGACATGCACGATTTGGTGCATGGAGCGGGTGGTGCATCCGGTATCAAGAAATATATGATGATGGCCAATATGAATATCACCAACACAACAGTTGCCGCTTTCATATCTATTTTCATATTATTTATTGAAATATGCGGTTGTTTATACCTTATTAGCTTAAAAAAAACTACCGATTTACATACACGAGCGGTAGGCTTCAGAGCTCCTATCCTTAAACAAACACCATCCCCCAGGTTGGTAGGGGTTATCGTGCAAAAATGATTTAAAAACTCGCTCATAAAGAAACATAAATATAAACACAATAAAACATGCTAAAAGTTAGACATCAAGACACATTCGAATTCGAAATTGGCATCGATGAAGCCGGGAGAGGTCCCATGTTTGGACGTCTATACGTTGCTGCCGTTATCTTGCCTCCTCCTCCTCCTTCTCCTAAAGAAACAGACCGGGGGTTGGAGGAGGGGTTTAAGTACGAGTGGATGAAGGACAGCAAACGGTTCCATTCCGAAAAGAAGATTAAAGCCGTCAGCGATTACATCAAAGAACACGCCACTGCATGGGCCATATCCTACGTAGAAGCCGACGTTATCGACCAGATAAATATCCGACAAGCAGTGTTTCGCGGCATGCACGACTGTTGTCGCCAGATTTTGGATGCGCGTCCCGATTTGAAGCTAGACAACACGTTTCTTTTAGTGGATGGCAACGATTTTATACCCTATCGCGTGTTTGACCCCGCCACTGAAACGATTGTGGAGTATGCAAGTGAGACAGTGGAACAAGGTGACGGTAAGTATTGCCATATTGCTGCGGCATCTATATTGGCGAAAGTAGCGCGGGATGAATATATTCGGGAGATTTGTGCCCAACATCCAGATTTAGACGAGAAATACGGGCTATTGAAGAACAAAGGATATGGCACGAAGAAACATATGGAAGGTTTGGCTCAATACGGATATTCAGAGCTGCATCGCAAAACATTCAAAGCAGGGAAAACTACGACCCCTTTCCTTCAACCTCCGGCAGATAAATAAATGCGTTCAAAAGTTATACACATATTGTAACATGAGTATAATAGATAGTTAGATGTAACGTAATTCAATAGTATTATCGCAATAATTCGTATTATTTGCAACATTTCCGAGCCCAAAACTTTCAATATAAAAATAATGTCCAGTATCATTTTGTTTTTCACACTGTTCAACAGTGATTGAATTCTTGAACCTTATATTCATCAATTTCATTTGTTTCGTATCCTGAAAATTAGCATACTTACTTGGGTCCGGCGGTCCTACTAATGACATTGTATCTACGTATATAAATATAATTATTATATGTTATTCTATTTATATTATTTATATATATACATATACACACATATGTGCCTAATAAGAGCCACCTAAATTGAAATACTTTTTTATAAGTAGTTGAACTGCATAATTATTATCGCGCACTACTGTTATCTATAAGCTATCAAAATGACTACTATCATTAACACTGTCTCTATCCCCAACGAACAGATTACGTTGGTTAAATTTCGTATTATCAGTGCTATCAAGCGCTTGATTCAAGACCATAGATACGAAGATTCGTTCTTTGAAGGCAGAGAACTTGACTATGATAATGAGAAAGTGTATATGACTATGGATAATGTAGCTATGCGTATTATTGAACACACTCTTGGACCTGACAGTGTGTTCAATGAAATGGAGGATAAGCTTCTCACTCCACAACAATTATGGGATGAATTGTATAGCTATGAATATGTTGAATATGAATTTGTATGGATGTTTGCTGAGTATATGGTACCCGACATCAAGAAAATTCCTGGAGCATTCCTCTGGAAGCCACCAAGTAAGTAAGTGTATGTGTATGTGTATGTGTATGTTTATAACTGTAATTTCAAATTTTAACTACCTAATTTAAAGGGATACACACCCTTTTTTACTCACTGCCGGAACCCACGCTCCACAAACTTCGCTGGATCATACACCAACTTCTCTATCTCCGCAATCGACACCTCCAAATAATCAGGCTCCCGGTCCATGCGGCTATAACCAATCAGGAGTCTGTCTCCAAAGGTCGCCTCTCCGCTTCGCTCCGAGGACTTACCGCGTACCACAAATCCCAGCGAATATTCCACTTTTTCCCCGTCGAACGTGAATAAACACGTGTATCTCTTCAATTCGAGTGTTTCCGCATCCAACATCACAAACAGATGATAATAATACCGGCGATCCTCGTAACTCACCAAATGACACAAGAACCATATCTCATTGCCAATCTGCACACCATTGGTAGAGCCGCGCACGTGCTTGAATATCGGCGGCATTTTATGTTGCACATCGTCGCGAAATCTCCAAGATTGCAATGCAATATTATCTGAAAAGCTGGGGTTATCCCCAACGGTCTGCTCATTTGGCACTTGCAACAAATTACCTATTGTGAGCGGCGACCAGTCATACACCAGTTTGGTGCGATTTTCATGTGTAAATAGTACCCAATTCTTCTCAATCATACGCGGCTGTGGTTTCACAATGAACCCCGATTCAGTACTAGAACCCTTGATTTCGCCATGTTCAATCATCATCACTCCACCGGATAACCCACGATTGGCATTGAACTTGAGCGCACCACTTGCATCCACAAACAATCGCACATCTTCCAATCCCACATATCTGCCGTCGAAATTCGTGTCATAATCCATTATGTGTTCATCTACTTTTTGCGTCAAATCGGAATTAAATCGAGCAATCACATTAATGGTTTGGATTTTGTCCTGATTAACATATCCACCCTTGTCATCTATTTTGTAATTCACATAACGCTGGCAAACTACATAATCGCCTGATGCTGTCTTTACAATCGAAGGTGTGGATGCTGTAAATTCGGGAGATGTAATCAAATCACGCCCAATGGACTTGAGAAGTTTTGCTCTGTCTTCAGGAAGTCTATGTCCAACACGGGCCAATTTGGGTGCGTAAAACTTGTAGTTACACATTGTATTTTTAAGCGAATTATCGTCTGCATACTCACAATTGAATACTGACATGCATGCGCGTTTCAAATCGTAATTGTCCATATTACAATAGTATCCAATGACCGACATCTCGTACAATAATTTGTAGTCATACACCGACTTTTGTAAAAATAAATAATCCGGATTTGTGTTTTGTTTAAGCTTCTTCAACGCCATATCACAATACAAATACGATAATTGATTCTTGCCAACATAACGATAATAACTAATTATTTCGTATAAATTCTCCAAACGCTGTGAATGATATTGAAATGCTTCCATCCAATAATGCACTGCACTCACCATATCACCCATCTCTTTGTAACAATTTCCGATGCTGTAATACGAAAACCACACCTCTTCAAACCATCCGCCTAATTCCGTGCGTTTCTTATAATACTCGATTGCCTCCTCATACTTGCGATTATCTTTAAACGTATTCGCCAAATAAAACGTATATCTCTCATTGTTTGGCACATCGATTAACCCCTGTTTTAATAATCTGACATCTCGCTCGAACTTGTCTCCTTTACTTCCACCATCTCCGACATCATTTATAAATATGGTTGAAATCGGGAGAGTAACCGTTATAGACCCCTCGGGTAATTGAACATATTCATGTGTAACACCCCAATAGGATGCGCCGATGTTATTTTTCACAATACGCACATTTTTATAGTGGAAAGCGCGCGAACCCTGAAAAAAATGATACGCGTTCTCTTTCAACCCATTTTTAAAAGCGACCGAATCAAATTTCGCAGATAATTCTAATATCATATCGGCGTCCATCAACAATATATAATCAGCATTCTCCATGCCTTCGCATGCGGCCAAAGCGAATGAACGATTGTAACCAAAATCTCGAAATGGCTCATTGATTATTTTACCCGGTATGCCATACTTCTGGAAAAAATTGGATATTAACACAGGCGTCTCATCGGTGCTGCCTGTATCACATATACAATAACTATCGATTATCGGAATCACGGATTTTAACATACGCTCAATTACACGACTCTCGTTCTTCACAATCATATTCAAACATATTTTTTTATTGGCTAATGAGACAGACATAATAATATTATATATTATAAAGTCGGGATTAATGTCTATATATATTTAGATGCATATATTTGTTTTTGACCAATTTTAAACCTACCTGCATACGTATAATTTTGTCTATACTCATTCGAGTTAAACATTCTCAACACGGAATCCAAACACTCGTCCTTCTCTTTTGGAACCACACAAATCAACGACCCACCAAAATATTGCACTGTGCCTTTGAATGCGACGGTTTCTTTACGCGTTAAAGTTTTCACATATATACATTCACGCCCCCATAATTCGTGCATACGATTTATGTTTCTCAGAGCTCCCCATTCATACCAATTATTTTCGTTGAATTTGCGTATTTGACGGCTCATTAATTCCGTCTTGTGTTGCAATAAATACTCGTTTATGGCTTCGTCATCGGTTGGGAATTTGTCTTTTGGCAATATAAATTTGTGTAATTTACCATCATCTACCAATAAATCTATATTACCCAATTCTGTATTGCGATATATTTCGTCTCGCCCACTCACAATACCAACAAACACGTCGTATTTATTTCCAATAATTAAATTATGTTCTCTGCATTCCATCGATGGTGGAGCAAATGTTATTATTCCATTATTCATGTATATTTGCTTCTGCAGCATTTCTCCACCATTATAATCGTGAAAATTTGCTAAGTTTTGTTTAAGACCATCCCTCCCTGGATGCTGAGTGTCGGGCGTTAGTCCCATTTCGTATCGAAACACTACTACATCTATAGATGCACCGTCAAATAATTTCTCGTCATTGGGATACATCATGTCTGTGAATCGGCCCACATTCCACATGTTTATGATTAATTTCGATGCGCGAGTCTGTTTGAAAAACTCCGATGGAACAATCATAATCATTTCACCCCCATCTTTGGACAACATATGAAAACATTTTTCAACAAAATCAATATATATATTTTGTAATCCTCGCCGTTTTATATACGGAGGATTACCAACAATCGTTTTATATTGCATGTTATTCGTAACAGAAAGGAAATTCGTGTAAGTTACTTTTTGATATTCGGGAGAGAAAGTAATACTTTGCAAAACAGGAACTGTATCGTCTATTTCATATAAAACCATTGGATACTCCGGATTTTCCTGAAGAATTTTCTCAATCAAATGTCCTGCGCCAAATGATGGTTCTAACAAACATTCGCCCTTATTCTGTATTAATTTATATACGGTTTGTTTCAAGGTTTCGTTCTGTGTGAAATATTGCGCATATTTCTTTTTGTTAATTTTTGACATATGAATTGTGAATGTTTTAATCTATATTCATATATATTCATTCATTTACAATTCATTTTTATACATACACATAAAAATAAACATAAAACAACAAAAACTATGATTTCTATACCAAAAAATGTACCAAATGTATCAAAATGATACTGAATATAGACAGTATTTTCGGGAGATTACCGGCATGCGCAATAAAGTTTATCACACTGAACCGGGACACATTGATTTAAATAAAGAAATCCCGGTTGATATAGATGATATAACTTTAGATGAATACATGTATGACGAAGAAGCCGTAAGCAACACATTAGAAAAAATTTATGCCGATACCAAAGATGAACCCAAATTCCAAACTTTATATGAATTAGCTGCCGCCAAAATGATTTCTCTTGACCGCGAAATTGGTCTTACCGTATTGATGACATATGATTATTTATGGCATTTCATACAGTGTTATACAGCATTCATACAAGAAGAAAAAGGAATCCAATCAGAATCATTTTGCGAGAAATATGAACGTGTCAAGTCCTTACTCGCATGAACCACTAAAAACATATATAATAAGTATATAATGGCATCTACACGCAATCGCAATACTCGCGAAGATTATATTTTGGAACAGAATAAATATGCGCATCAATTTGAATTCTATGACCATAATGCGTCCTCATTCTTGGGTGTAGCATATAATACTATGTTGCCCGGTGACGGATTAGTTGGAATGAAAGCGGATTCTCGTGTTCTCTCCCGAAACTATTGTGATATTGAGACAGAATTATTTGGAATTGGCTCCACTAATTTAGTAGAACCCAAATCAGCAGTAACACCAAACGTGTATAAATTAGATTCCGTTAATATAAGCAAAAAATTGCCGCAGCATATCCCAGTGAATCCAGCTAATTTTGGGCAACAACGTTTCATGTATTTAAATTAAAAAAGGAGTAAAATCCTTTTAAGTTGGTATTTAAAATTAATTACATTACATTACAATAAAAGTTTCATTATATGTTCCGCCGGATAAACGTCCGGAGTTATAAACGGCATATTATCATCTATACCATACAAAGTTATTATAGGTGCGCAAAATACATTTAATACATTTCTATAATCATCAAAACACTGTCTATTCGATACATGCATGTCCATATTATCCACATTATATGTAATACGCGGATTACATATAGTGCCAACAGGCACTTTGTAAGATTCAGTGCCCAACACAGCAAACATGCCAACATTTATAAACACAAAATCGTAATCCACATTGGAGATGTCAAAATAATCCACGCTTCTATATCCGTGAATTATTTGTGTTATATCTATCGCATCACCTAACGCTGGCTTCACCACATCCTCCACCATACTAACAGCGGCCCTGCCACGAGCTATTTGCATAACCAATCTTTTACCAGGATATGTCTCAACAATATACCTAATAATGTCACGCATATTTTTTATAACCACCTCATCCGAGTAATTATATTTCGCGTGAAACTGCAACTCGCTTCTGCCCTTGTTACGCACCGTCTCGTCCGCCACCCTACCATCATATGGCGCGTCCATCGCTATTTGTATATTAGCATACGCTACGCAGTGCTCTGACTTCATAACGTGTTGAATTATCTTGCCTCCCTCATAATTAATTCCCGTAATATTCATTTTTAATAATATATTTATATGTAATTATATATGATTCATATTATTTTATAAAAGCTTTTCAATTTTCCTGGTAAAAAAGGAGTGAAATCTCCTCTCTATTTAAAATTCAAATTACAAATTACAAAATCATACACATATATATACACATACACATACACATAAATTAATAAGGACACAAATAATTGCACTGCGCATACATATTTAATCCGTTGTGCAACTCATTAAGAGCCACTTGAATTGCGTCATTCACTTCCTTCGCATTATTCTTCAAATCCGTTGAAGTATATTTATATTCCATAATGAGAACACCCACTTGACTGCCATATTTAAGCTTCTTCGATCCAACGTCTCTCAACATATTCGTGAAATTAATATTGCAATACGCATATTTAATAGTGTAGCCATCAAATGTGCAGTTATAATTGGCACAGAATCGTTGAATTGCCATACTCATATTGTGATAGAATATCTCTTTCGGAATATCTGCGTTGTGCGTAATCTCGTATATGCGCGTGAGCTCTGCAATAGCAGGCTTAACCTTTGGCTTGCGTTGATATGGCTTCGTGCTGCGTTTCGGCATAATGACGCGAAATCCATCATCGTCACTATCATTATCCGCGTCATCCGCGTCATTCGATGGCTCAGGTGTATTGATGTATATAGGTTTATTAATATACTTCTCTATATACTCATTCGTGCTCATCATAGTCGCTTTCTTCGTTGGTAACCAACTATCCGGTATGCACTTATCCAACGGATTGGCGTCACACTCGACATACTCGTCATACTCGTCATATCCAATCGTTCTATACATGCTGCTAATCACAGAATATATAGACTCGACATCATATTCGTTAGACACCTTCATCCATCCTCTACGAAGCTGGTCACACACGTCATCCATCTCGCACTTATTCGCCTCATATACAGTGACATCAAATTTATTAGCAGCATGTGCCGATTTCAAATCAGCATATGCTTTGGCAATATCTGCCTTCACTTTCATCTCATATTCAATCTCTAATATTGAACTCTCAATTTCAAACATCATTTTCACTGTAATCTTTGTTATAGATAATTATACTCGTATTCGCTTATTATTGCATTCATATATCATATAAAAAAGCATTTCAATTTCCAGGAACCTACGGTTCCTTGGACGAACCTCCCTTAGCCTCCGGCACACAGACGTACATATATATTTATTCTGGAGCGTAAAATATGTGTATATCATTTGTACAAATAATACAACCATGAAACCCCAACGCATGAGATATGCCATATCCATTATTGAAATTCCAGTAGAAGTGAAACCCGATGGCACATACACACAAATGACCGATCGCATGCGCATTGAATTTCGCAAAACAACCAAAGATATGTTGCCCACACCTCAAACACCGCCCAAAACCGTGGATTGGTTTAAAGTATTCGGCCCACCCGAACCCGAAGTCGATTTCGAAGATGTTGAAGTCGAGCCAGTCATGATTAACACAGACACCAAAATCGAAGAGCTGGATTTAGCCGACATTGAACCCGTCATATTCAACGTTGTAAAACGCCAACGCAACCCAGACGGACCACTGTCTTTGCGCAAAATCAAACACAGAGAAATTCATAATTACTCCAGACGTGAATATTGAATACACATTTTAACATACACCCACCGCACTCACCGTGGGCGCAAAAGTGGCTATGCTTGTCTCCTTTCTAATACATTTATACGCACTCACTGATAATTCTTCCCTCTTCTTGCGCACTCCCCCATCTCCACCACTGTCACCATCACGTTTGCTTCGACTCGAATTCGACCCCCTCTCATTCATATCCCTCTCTATCTGGTCGTAATTCTCCACTATATAGTCCAATATGCGGTTCTCTATCGCCCATTTGAAAAAATTCATCTGCCCGATGGTGGTCACACATTTTCCATCGTCACAAACCAAATTCACCATTTTCGGTTTATTTGAACTCCTTTTTCGAGTAAATTGCTCTTGAAATTCCACTCTTGCAAATGGGTCAAACCTTCGCTTACTATATGCTTTTAGTTCGAGTTTGTATGAGTTATAAACTCTGAATCGGGGTTTGTTTGGAAGCACGTATATGGTGTCATACATTTTGGCGTAATTGGTCACAAACCAATCAATGATTCGGAGCGAAATCACTGTGCCAGTGCTAGTCTCGGTGGATATGGGTTCGCCATTGATTAGACGATACAGTATATTTTTATTCACCGGATTATCATAGAACTCCATTAAATTCGACAACAATAGAGCATTTTGCGTGTTTAATTGTGACACAGACATTGGTTTGGATATGTGAATGACATGTGTTTATATTAATTTTCGGGAGAAGCAATATAATCATAACTCTCAAATATAACACATGTCAAAAATAATCACAAATTTAAAGCACTGGACCTATTATAGCTGTGTTATCACAGTGTATAACTCGCACATTAATAACGACGTCAGATATGATGGATATATTTCGTCAGCATCGGACACAGCAGTACATTTGTCCGACGTGAGCGACATATCAAACCCGTTATTGAGCAAGCAGATGAACGGCACATACGTATTCGATTACTCCTTCATCAAATCGGCATATGTGTATCGTATGATAAGCGATAAATATGATTGCATGCATAGAGAGATATTATTCTCGTGTTGATGATGTGATTATGTGCTTTTGGCATGCCAAAAGCGGGTGTGCTTAATATTTATAAAATAAAAGCTGAAATAAATATAAAGACGTAATGTATTTATATTTTATATAATGGAAGTTGAACAGTTGAACATAATAGACCTAATTGAAACAAACCCGATAACAAAATTATCGAAAGATTATAACGTGAAGTTGTTATCAAAAATTAGATCTCATTTCACTAATTTTGAACAACAACTTTTTCTCTCAAGTTTTTATTGTTTTTTTAATCATGACCAAAAAAACGACTTTGTAATTGATTTGGATAAAGTTTGGAAATGGATGGGATTTGCACAAAAAGTTACCGCAAAAACTTTATTAGAAAAGCATTTCACTCTAGACAAAGATTTTATTAAAATATATAATAATGCTGTTAATACCGGTAAAGGTGGCCATAATAGAGATATATATATGCTCAGCGTTAAAACATTCAAAAGTATGTGTTTAAAAGCCGGTACCAAAAAAGCCGACGAAATTCATGAATATTATATGAAGCTAGAAGAATTAATACAAGACACAATCAATGAGGAATGTGTGGAGCTTAAACAACAATTAGATAAAAAAAGTCAAATGTTGGATGAAAAAAGTCAGCAGCTGGATAATATTGTAGCCGTCACGGAAAAAGAAAAAGAAGAGTTAAAGGAAAAGACACTTATAGAACAATTTCCAGTGAATACACAGTGTATATATATTGGATTGATTGACAATAGAACACTTGGGAAACCCGGTAATAAATTATATAATGAACCAGTCATAAAATTTGGTCAAAGTAACGACCTTGGATTGCGCGTTAGCCAACATAAAAAAACATATTCCAACTTCCGACTATATACTGCGTTCAAAGTAAAAAACAAAATAGAAATTGAGAATTGTATTAAAAAGCATCCCATATTGAAAACACGCCTCAGAATTCTCAATCTTGATGATACAGCACATCGCGAAATAATTGCATTAGATGATAATGAATTCACATTGGAGAAGGTAGAAAAACACATAAAAAATATAATAAAAGAAAATGAATATAATTTGGAAAATTACAACAAATTATTGACAAAATACGACGAGTTGCAAAAGGAAAATGACAATCTCAATAATTTGTTGTCCGAAAAAATACAACAAATCGACAAGAATGAAAAAAAAATTTACAAATTGGAAACGGATGTGGTGGAGGACACAAAGGGCAAGATCGCGAGTCATTTTGCCATATGTAAATATGGGTATTTTTTATATGCGTTCGAGTATGAAAACATGCGATATGTGTGTTCCATCACACGACAAAAAGAATTCGATACGGTCCAAAAGAATCTTACTGATTTGTATCCCAACGGCAAGATGATATATAAAAATACATGCACGTATCCACTCGCTGAACGCAACATGACATTTATTCTCAAACAAAACGCAGTTGGATTGGGTCAAAATAAGTTCGAATGTGCGGAAGAGACTGTCATAAAATGTATCGATGCGGCTGTGAAAATGGAAGAGGTGTTAATCCAACAATCTAAGGACGTGGATTCATTCTTGGATTTTTTATCGGGCAACAACGCAAACGCACACGCAGAACAAGAATACATTGACCCGGAGATACCGCAAGTTCGCAAGGGCAAACGTTCCATAGACCAAATCAATCCTAATACGGGAGATATTATAGCAACGTATCCCAGTATTGAAGCCGCTGGACGCAGTTTAGGTTTAACCACGGGAACAGCCATAGGCACCGCTTTGCGAGAAAATCGCACGTGTCAGGGATTCATATGGCGATACAGTGGTTTCTCAAAAGAGCAGGCATTTGTGGAAAAACCAGTGATGAAAATCTGTTGTAAAACGGGAGAGAGAACTTGCTTCCGGACACTTGGAGAAGCAGCTAAAGATTGTAAAATTTCGGGGCCGGCGTTAAGGCGCCGGATATTGACCGACGTTCATGTGAATAATTATCATTGGGTGTTTCAAGGAGAGCATTGACATGATTATGCGCTCATAAAATAAATAAAAAATTGAATTGATTTTTTATTTATGTATATCCCATAATAATAATATTGCCCCAATATTGAAATAAACAATAACAAAACAAAACAAAATGCCAATAATTCACTGTATCGTAAATAATAAATATGTGTGTATAAGTTTGCATGTTTATTCCATACATTTGTATGATGAGGAAAAAACGCTTGATAAATACACAAGACCGTCACATCTCGGTTTATATTATTTTCCGAATATGAATAAAGATGGGTCTGGATCCACGTGTGGCCTTCAATTTTACAAACTAGAAAACAGTCAATGGGAATATTTTCAACTTCTAATTGATGAGAATTTTAAATTCTACACACAAGAAGGCACCAAACCATATCAAGCATCACTGCTCACTGAAATACGCCCATCTATTATATTAAACCCACACGATTACATTGACTTTGAAGTGCATGGAGATATCCGGTGTTGCACTGTGTGTGGCGAGAATTCAAGTTGTGGTAGAATGTGTCGCGGAGAAATTTATCGTGTGCAAAACGCGTGTGACCCCAGTAATCCAAAGCGGAATTGCAAATTAACGGTGATTAAACGCGATGGATATGAGATACAATATAATAAATATATCGTATTGCAAGTTATGGAATATGGACAAGTTAATGTGATTAAAGTCCGAGAGGAGTGTGATATAACAACTGTGTTGGAGCATAATAATATATTGTATGTGGCATTAGAAGATGTGTTATTTGCCGAGAAAATTCCTTTGGTGGATTATAAATCTCGTATGGAATTAATTAAAGCAGCGGAATGTGTGTCGAATGCAACACAACAGGTAAGTATATTAAATGACGAGTATTGGTTAAGAGAATTAGTAAGTTATGTGTAAATTATTTCTTTTTTCTTGTTGAAATATACCGGAGGCTTAAGCGACGCTAACTTACCAATTAATTCTGCGGGGAAGACCATGACCAAATAATATCATGTATATGAGAGCAGCAGCAGCTAATACAATACTGCGGTTCTCGGCAATACTGCGGGGCTGACCAAAAACGAAACGCATGACAACGAAAAGCACTGCGCCGATTAAAACGGCATGCATGAGCATAGTGAGACCGGATTCCATTTTGAGTGGTGTATATATTATATTTTAGAATATAATATACAGATTAAATAAGATATACTTTTACCCCCTCAGATTATGGAAATCGTGCCTATATCATGCGCATTAAACGTAAATAAAATACAACACAAAATGATGCTTCTGTGGGAAGAAATGTTAGGATACAGCCCCCCAGCCATCTCTCCCGAACTATTCTTTTCCGGACTACTAAAGTATCCCGAAACGCAAGAAATATTCATCGCCATCGATAGAACTACATCGGATATTTTGGGAATATGCAGTGTTGTACAAGAACAATCCGTATTCAAAAAACAATTGCTCATCACCGAACTCTTTGTTACACGCCGCATGCGCCGCCACAAAGTTGGCACACATTTATTGTCTAAAGCCAAACATTATGCCAAAACACACGCATGCGAACGCATCCTGGTTACAATATCTCGTAAATTTCCGGATTCTCGAGGTTTATATTCGGGAGAGGTGTATGACGAATTTTTCGGATTTCATCAGTTTCACACTCTCGTTCCACAACACACATACACAATTGCTATAAAGTCGCATTCCTAATTATTCAGACTCCGTGGTCCATATAACTCTCGGCATTATCGCTATATCCTGGACGTTGTCTCCCGCATCGTTCCACTGGACATACCCATAAATCATTCTCTTGCAGGGAGCGCCACACCACATCGTTAGCATACACCCAATGCATACCGGTGCGCTCCAATTCTGGTATGGCCCATTCATATAACTCGATGAGTGTGTCGTAGTAATGCTCGCGCACAATATACGCGCTCGCAGTTTGAGCATATTTAACTTTATGCATAGGCAATTTTTGTGCCGACAAATAATCGCCGTGTGTGTGATGTAAATTATAACCGAGCATGCATACATCAAATGGAACGGATGGCAAAATGTCGAATATTTCGCGCATACGTTCGGGAGAGAGAGTAAAAACAAAATCGTCCTCCATAATTAATATTTCTTTGTATCCGCGCTCTTTAGCCAGTTTTAATACGGCTAAATGGGATAGACCGCAGCCGACGATGCCGGGTTTGCGGTGAATGGCGTCGAAACGTTCTCCGGACAATCCCATTCGGGAGAGTTCTGTTTCGATTTCAGAGCGGCGATCGGGGCGAGATGCTAAATTAATATAAATAATTTGAGGCGACATAATATATTTCAATGTTATATGATATGAAATATTTTATAATATTATTTCTAATTTCTATATTGCTATTTTCATTGATTATTCAAAACCACATCAAGTTGTATGAGAATTTCGAAGGGATATCTAAAGTCCATGTTTATGTATTATGTTTCAATGAACAAATATTGTTGCCTAAAACAATAAAATTCTATCGTGACAGATTTCCTAATTGCAATATTACAATATATGATAACGAAAGCACAGACGATTCAGTGAAAATTGCAAAAGAAAATGGTTGTGAAATAATCACATGGAAATCAGATGGAATAAATGAGAATAAATATTTGGATATAAAAAATGGGTGTTGGAAAGAATCCGATAGCGAATGGGTTATTGTGTGTGATATGGATGAATGGATTGAAGTGAATGAATCTGATTTGAATGAAGAAGAAAGAAAAGGTACTACAATTTTGATGACACAAGGATATAATATGATTGGCGAGAGTCAAAAAGAAGACCTATCCGATTTGGACTTTTTTAATGTTAAAAAAGCTGTGCCTTCAGAAGAATATTCCAAACGCATTTGTTTTCGACCAAAACATATTAAAGATATAAACTATGGCTTAGGCGCTCACAAATGTGATCCAAAGGGAAGTGTTGTATTCAGTAAAAAAACATATCACATAAAACACATGGATTATTTGGGACTTCCATTTGTTATAAAGAAAAAACGCGAACGATACGAAAGAAATAAGAAAAATGAGGGGAAAGGTACTGGAATTCAATACACAAATGATGTTGAAAAAGCGAAAAAGCAATACACCGACTTATCCAATTCCGCTAAAGAATATCCGCCGTCCTGAAAATTACACTAAATGCGCTTCCCAAAAATATCTACATCCAATCCATGAAAAATTATATTCTTCATGACCAACACTATCCACTGTCTCTGTCTCTCCTCCTGGCAACAAATAATGATGCGCTTTGGGCAACACATATAACAGCTGTTCCGCCGGACTACACGGTTTCACCGCCGCATCTTCGCTATTAAAATATGTGTGGTCGTCCTCCAAATTCGACAGATAAACGGCTAAATCTTCCAACAATGGTGGGTACGAATATTCATATTTCCATTGCCAATGCGGACAACCGGACGTGTAATATTTGAACGTCCATTCCAGACCCTCGCAATAATTCTTACACACCGCATGCACATCAACTTCATTGTTTGAGTTGAACGCCACTGAGTAATATCGCGCCTGCCAATTTGACATGTGTGGGTTGATATATTCCTCGTCTTGGCGAAATAACATAGGTATATTCATAATTGCCGCTTCTTTGTCTTGCGGCGTTTTCAGAGGGTTTGCGGCAGTTGATTGTGCGACACCCTTCGCCATTTTGGCGCGCTGCTCCATCTCTTCTTTTATGAACGTGTGCTCATTTTTAGCTAAAGCTGCTACAAACAAATACACAGATTTCCACTGAATTTGGCAGTTCTGTAAGCAAAGTTCAGGTGGTCGTTGGTTTGTGTTTTTATTTATTTTGACAAACGACAGTCCCTTCGCAGCAATTACCGTATTATATGTGTCCATGAGCCGACCAATACCCGCTGTGCGTATATTTAAAGCCAAAAAATGCGGCATGAAATCGTTGCCCAGCATGAAACACATAAATACATAATCGTGTATTCTCATGCGCAACTGTTGTGGAGTATATGCACGCGGCGGTTGATTCATATTGGTCACGCCCATTTCGCCCAATAATGCTCTCGTGAATTTGAATGTGTCGATAAACAATAAATCGGTTTTGGTTCGCGATTTCAATCCAGCGGGTAATATATGCGTGCTGAATTCCGGTGCTTCGCGAAATATGTGTATATTAAAGCAGTATGAACAATGAAACATGGACAACATAATCAAATCCGCATCCAACCCATACACCGCCACATTATCTTCGCGACAGGAGTTATTGCGTAAATAATCAAACATTTTATGCTCCCCTTCGCCAGGTTCGTCAGACGCACTCACAACCACGGTTTTCACGCCCAATTCAGCGCCAATTGTGGTCGTTCGAAATTGCGCATTGACTCGTCCCGATAATTTAGTCATGAAATTCGTTCCGGGTGTTATAGCTGTGGTGTTGAAGCTTTTGTGTGCATGTGCATGTGAAAGAACGGACGCCAAATAGGCAGAACGATGGCGTCTTTCTTTTTGTTGGTCCATTTTTGCAAGTGGTGCAACTCCGTCGAATGAAATATATGCAACATGTGTCGGATGAATCAGTTGAATGTAATATTTTATTTTCGCAATCACCTGCTCGATGAGTTTGTTCTCAAACGCATCGACACTGACGAGTGATTTAGCATCCGTTTCTTCCAATGTTCTTACAGCATCATATATAATTGAATTACAATCCATATATAGTGCATTAAATCGCGTATTTCTATGATGCGACATAGTGCGCAAAATATTCGGGTGATTTTTAATGATATATGAAAAATAACTCGGAATTCCCATAGATTTCAAATACGCGAAAAAATATAAGATATATTATGTATTTGATGTATTGTCTTTACGTTCTTTTTTCCAAAATAAAAATAAAGAGCCAAAATAAATAACAAACAGAAAATGTTTGAAGAAGAGCCAATATCAATGCACATATTAGTGGCAGTCGGAATAAGTATTATAGCAGCTATTTGGGCATATTATAGATTAAATAGTGATAGTGGTCCGGTTATACATACAGGAGACGTGAATGTATTGGGTGACGCAGAAATAGTGAATAATAAAACATATATTTAGTATCTAGAAAAACATATATGAATGTCTCATTGATATATATATAACTTTTTTTTGTTTCGTGAAAATAAATAAAACTATGAAAAAACGTGCAGAACAACCAAAGCAATCATCATCCAAAATCAACATTGATACGCACAAAAAAAGCGTGGCTGAGATCAATGGATTGATTTGTGAGAAGGCTGCACATTTGCAACAGATTATTCAAAACACGGTTTTGTCGATGAATATAAACCATAAATATGAGATATTTAGCAATAGCGAATTAATATTGTGTATCGGATCATTGACCGATTTAAACGAGAAATGTAAAAACGTGATTGACCAGGTAAATATGCTTCCGGAAATATCTCTTGCCAATTTTACGTCGCAACCCGAGGATACCACATCAATAACAGAAATAAATACTCATATAAATTCTTTACAACTGGTGGTCGATAAATTATCGACGATTCTCAGTGGATTTGGGACGCGCAATTTATCGGATTTATTGTATATTTCGTTTGGTTCATCGGAGTTGGATTATTCCGGTTCATTACTTAAAAACAAGTATGATTTATTAATTCAATACACGCATCCTATTGCATATAAAACCATATATTGGAAAAATAAAATTAAACCGATTCATGCCGGGTCTGCATCTGTGTTTTGCTGTGATAAACTGGGCGAGGATTGTCCAACAGCAGAAATGGCGAATCAACTTGAATGTTTTGACGTGGAAAGCTCTGTAAAAATACCATTTGTTAGTGTTCATGGCGGGCGAATAATTATTCACAGCGAAAAAATGCAAAAAACGTTGATTATTCAGTGTATCATTGATGATATTCCAGTAGAGTGTTTATCAAATCAATATATTTCTTCGCGAAAACAAAGCATTTTATCCAAAATGCCAACGGAAGATAATACGTTGTTTGATCGAGATATAATGAATCGAATTATAGATTCATGTACTCTCAAAGATTTTTTGGTTTATAGTGACACGGATTTATTCAAAAGACAGTTTTCCGTAATGACGGAAGTAAATGGTGTTAAGGTTCATAAATTGGATTACACCATAAAAAAATTCATTGATATGGATTTATGTGACCAACGTCAAATGCTTATTCATTTATTATTATACAACAAAGACGAGGAAATTCAATATATAACTTATTTATTATATGATTTAATTACAGGCAATGGTCAAACGGACTCTCCCGAACAAATGTTTATTTACGACAGTTTTCCTTGGCGCATTAAAATGTATTTTAAAGATACCATGAAAAATACGCTCAAATTTACCAAAGATATGATTAATAAATATGATATCAATCGAGTCACATTAGAACAACAAATATATGTGATGAAAGTTCCCGAACAAGTCAAAGAAAAAGCCGTTGCGAAATTGAAGGAAATTAAAGGCAAAACGGACGACTCTGGTTCAAAAGCAAAACAATATTTGGAAGGCCTGTTGAAAATACCATTCGGCGTGTATCGTGAAGAACCCGTGTTGCTTAAACCCAAACTAATAAATTCCGGGTTCATACAGGCATTGGATAAAATGTGTCCTTTGATTCCCGTCAAACATATTACGCGTCATGATAAATACAGTATGGTTGAAATCTCCCGAATTACGGATGAAATGTTGTATTATATTCGTAACACAGCCGCAGATGATTTGTTGCGCATGGTAACCGAATTGAGCGTCAAACAGTTGAATTCTGCCATATCTTTTATAAATGGCATACGCGCTCCCAAAGATAAAACACCCGCTAAATTATTGGTGAATCGCGAAGATAAAATATCATATGTTTGCAAATTTATAAAAGAACAAAAAGATTTAACACAAATGTATGATTGTATATCTGGCCGACCCTCGGGGGATGATAAGTGGTCTTTGTCGAAAAGTTTGGTGGAAGTTGAAAAAATCAAGGAGAAAATTGGAGAAGTTCGGGAGAGTCTTACAAACATTACCGATATTTTAGATGAAAGTATTCACGGCCACGAACACGCAAAAACACAAATATTGAAAATCATTGGTCAGTGGATGAATGGAGAACAAACTGGTTACTGTTTTGGGTTCGAGGGCTCTCCGGGTGTCGGAAAAACTTCTCTCGCGAAAAAAGGATTAGCGCATTGTTTGCGCGATGCTGAAGGTAATTCGAGACCTTTTGCCTTCATTGCGTTGGGCGGTTCTTGCAATGGTTCAACATTGGAGGGGCATAGTTATACATATGTAAATTCTATGTGGGGTCGTATAACGGACATTTTAATGGACACCAAATGCATGAATCCAATTATATACATCGATGAGTTGGACAAAGTAAGCAAAACCGAACATGGGAAAGAAATTATCGGTATATTAATGCATTTAATAGACACAACACAAAATGATGTGTTTCAAGATAAGTATTTCAGTGGCATTGATTTGGATTTATCGAAAGCGTTATTTATTTTTTCGTATAATGACCCGAGTCAAATAGACCGTATATTGTTGGATCGCATACATCGAATTAAATTTGATAATTTGTCGATTGATGAGAAATTGGTGATTGTGCGCAAATATATTTTGCCCGAAATCAACCGCAAAATGGGATTCACTCGTGTGAATGCGGCAACGGGATTGGAAGAAAGTATGGTGTCGATTTCGGATGATTTAATTGAGTATTTGATTTGCACATTCACATTTGAATCCGGTGTGCGCAAATTAAAAGAAGTGTTATTTGATTTATTTGGTGAAATCAACATTGATATGTTGAAAAATCACAATGATGCAGAAGCAAAATCTGAAATGAAAATTCCATACACCATAACACAAGAAGATATTGATGTCAAATATTTGAAAAAATACGATAAATTCAACGAAAAAATGATTCATACAAGTCCCCGCATCGGAATCATAAACGGGCTGTGGGCGTCTGCATACGGAAAGGGTGGTATTATTCCCATACAAACCATGTTTTTCCCTTCTACCACATGTCTCGATTTGAAATTAACGGGGTCGCAAGGTGATGTCATGAAGGAAAGTATGACTGTTGCCAAAACCATTGCATGGAGTCTTTTGACCGACGAACAGAAAACCGCGGCTTTAGCCGAATTTGACCTCACGAAAACACAAGGATTGCACATACATTGTCCTGATGGAGCTACTCCCAAAGACGGACCATCCGCGGGAGGTGCCATCACGGTTTGTATATACAGTTTATTGACGAAAACCCCGATTTCAAACACAGTCGCAATGACGGGAGAAATCACTTTACAAGGCGATATTACTGAAATAGGTGGATTGGAAGATAAGATATTGGGTGGAATTCGTGCCGGTGTCACAAAATTTATTTATCCCGAACGCAATCATCGCGAATTCAAAAAATTCTGGGATAAATACGGTTCGAAAAAGATAGTGCAAGGAATTGAGTTTGTCTCTGTCAGCCGTGTTGAAGAAGCCATCAAAGAAGCCTTTGTCTCATAATTAAGGCGATTGGCAAAAATTAATAAAATTGAAATAGATTTTTTTATATTTTTTAATGGAATATAAATAGAATCGTCATAATCAAATTACAAATAAATAAATTAACCGGCATAATGTCAGCGTCATATGAAGTGTTTAGAGAAGTTATAAATGATTTCTTGGAGGAAATCGCTTATTTAAGAGGTGAAAAGAATGTGTTGCGCAATGGATTACAAAGTGTTTCTGTGGTTCAGCGAGGTGTCAATGCCAGCATTGCATCATTGATGGAAGTCGATCAGATTATAGCTATTGCGGATTTATTCGATTTCATTGGGAAAAACATGGAACATGTATTTAATAATTATGAAAATAAGCCAAAATTATTGATGTTTGTTCGTGCAGTATCGCATAAAATCCCCCAATTGATAAAGGAACTCAAATCTACAAATCTATATGGCGGAGACAATAATTTTAAAAAGCGCGCTATTCATTCCCTGAAAAATACCAAGGCAATCGTATCTAAAATACTTGACAAACGCCCGGTCTTACAATCCGAACGCAAAGAGCCGGTGGTCTTTGACAAACAAATTATTCAACAACCAACTATTCACAATATTGAGCCATCCGACATGAATGAACTTTTGCAGCATTTGTATAATTTTAACGCGACTCGCAAAGTAAGTATAACTCCAGAATTATAAGGTAAGTATGTGTGTGTGTGTGTGTGGTGATAATTTCACCACTTTTTTCATTGTTTATGTTGTGAAAAAAGCACAAAGTATATTATATGGCAGCAATTGAGTTTCTTAATTTAAAATCATTACTATATTTGGGATTTAGATTAGCACCATTCATATTAGTCAGTTATTTCATCGTATCCTCTATTTTCAATGCAGATATACGCGGCATTGTATTTTTAGGCATGTTATTAATTAACTGTTTTGTTACACTCATAATAGGTAACTTTTTCGCCGAATACCAGGGTATGATGGTGAGTCCGGATACGCGAAATAAATACGGCACATGCAATACTATGAATCTAACTTCCGGTGGTCCGTTATCTCGCGCTCTTCCATTAAATATTAATGTGTTTGCTTTCACGTTCGGATACTTGGCTCAATTATTAGACCAAGCAAAAGACAAGTCGTTGGTCAATAGAAATATACCAATGATAATCATATTCACATTATTAATAGTGGCACAGTTTATTTGGTCATTGTCAAATGGTTGTGCCACGGCTTTTGCATTGTTATTATCTTTGGGGATTGGATTCGGTTTGGGTTGGGGATTTTCTCATTTTGTCGTGAAATCTGGCATCTCTGGACTGCAATTTTTTAACGGCATCAAGAATGAAGAGGTATGCAGCAAAATGACTGACGAAATATTCAATTGCACCACAGAAAACGTCTTATAATCACAGCAAAAAAAATAAATATATGCTATTTTGCATGTATTTATTTACACGTTTATTCAGCCGGCGAAGGAGAAGGTGAATTTTCTTTACCCAATTCTAATATTGCAGGTGAATATTGAGGTAAAGGCGATGGAGTTGATGGAGTGATTTTTAATGGCACGCCTTCGAAATAATTCGTGTCCGATTCCATCACTTGCATTTTCAAAGACTCGTTATTCATGGTGTCTGATTGGTTTATACCTCCAGATTTACTGCAATTACCGTAACATTTACCGCGATAATAGTAATAATCTTTATTGCGAACAAACACATCTCCATAATGCGTCCTATCTGATGGTCCGCTATCATCTCCTCGCACACATTTAGACCCGCCCAATAAAACACAACACGAGGTCGCGGCACACGCGTTTTTATCCATTTTGCGACAATTATATTCTATCGCATCCGGGTCATTCTTCAATGTTTCGCAAAATCCCTTTGCATCCTGTCCCGCATTCTCATATTCACTTACAGTGCTCAACCGAGTAGTGCTGCTCAAAAATACACTGTCTTCGTAATTCGGCACATAAGTCCGAGTGCCATAAGGATATCTGGCAGGTTCATTGTATGTTATATCCCCTTGAACCGACTCTCGCGGCAAAATAATTTTATTGCCTTCAGAATCCAACATCACTATACCACCCACAGGTTGGTCAAACATTTTCTGACGCTTACGAATATCTTCTGGGTCCTCGTGAAATCCAACATCGTAATTATTCGTTTCTTTGTTTGCACCACCGGGACCTCCTGCACTTACTTCGCGTTTAAACCGTCCGTTCGCACTGATTAAATACGGATTATCTTCGTAACCCGGTGTATCTGGACCATTCGCGATTTTACCATACGGCAAAATGGAAATAGAACGTTTGTCCTCATTTAAATAATACCCTTTTGGCAATACAGGTCCTTCCGGTAAATATGCAGCTTCAGTCGTGCCTTTGCGCACCACGGTGAGAGGGAAAGATAAATCATAATACTCACTCTCGTTGATAAATCCATTGCGATATGTTTCAGACCCAGTTGGACTCACGGTTTTGATGTATGGTTTCTTGCCTGGAGGCAGTCTCGCCATAAATCCGGGGCTGACTTGATAATACCCGTCTGGCAAATTTTTATTGCTAAACATTGGGATTGGTTTGTCTTTGAAAAATGTGGCATTTGTCACTGGCAACAGGTTTTTTTGTTCAGGGTCAGACATATCCAGCTCGTATCCGTGGGGGATTACGGCCATATTCATATCATCCAGGCGATAATAACCAAATGGAATGACGCCAGTAGGTGGTATAGGATATGCATCAGTCATTCCTTCTAACCCCGGAGTATTGCGTGTTCCAACGGCGTTTAACCCCCATTGCGTATATGTGGGCATGTATCGGTGTATTAAAAATACGAGAACGGAAAGGACGGCGACGGAAAAATAGACGTACATTTGTTTTTGAATCTCCGTCAGGTTATCTAAAATATCCGCGGATGTGTTTATATATCCCCCGCGACAGGAGCATTAAAATCGGGGGGTCGTAGGGGGGCGCAGTGGGCCTTCGGCCCACGTGAGCCCCCTACTCGATACTTACACTGGTGAGCATAATCGTGCGACAGCACGGTCTCTTAATCTTCAATTCGTCTAAAACTTGTCCTTCAATGGTTTTATCAGCATTGTTCTCTTTCAAATAAGTAATTTTGTCTAAAGGAATGTTTTTGGATAATTTGCGTTCGCGAACCTTTTCATCATAAGCCTCCTTCTTATTCGCTAAAACTTTACCACAAGTGAAACAACAGACAGGGATAAGCATTTATTTTCTATGTATAGTAGCTATTTAGTTATATCTTTAGGTTCGTTTAGACATGCAATGATTTTTCAATTTTATTCACAAAGAACCTCTGCTCTTAATCTATACAGCAATGTCTTCGTGCGGAACAAGAAAACTCATGGGCGGAAGACGTCGGAAACCCAAAAAAATAATATTTACTGGTTCTCCACAAATTCAGCGTGGGGGTTCCGTGACTTTCCCCGCATCTTTTGGGGGCAGCATGGACCGGGTGCATCCATATTCAATGAATACATTCGGCGGCGACCCAACACATACATCCACAATGTCGCGTCTCCTTGGCGGCAAAAGAAAGACACGAAGAAACAAGAGAACAAGACGTTCTGGCAAAAAAATGCACGGCGGCAATTTTATCGGTGGTTTAACACCATTAAATCAAACTTTAGGAGGAAATGCAGTAATGAACGCAGGAAGTTTAATGGGCACAACTACAACTAAGTTATAGGCTTCTATATATAGAACCTCTCCCGAATGATGGCAATATTAAATTCTTTATGCACACCAGCTTTAGTTTATTTTGTCATTTCCACGGCCGCTATTGCCATCATGTTTTTACAATCAATGTTTAGTCCCGACCCATCCGCATACTGCGTGGGAATGTATAAGTGCAACGTTAGCTCCATTACTTCTATTTTTCTCATGAAAATTATTTATATTGTTGTTTGGACATGGCTATTAAATATCATATGTAGTCGTGGTTATGAAACCGTCAGCTGGATATTAGTATTGTTGCCAATTTTAATCATGTTTATTTTGATTGCATTAGTTATGCTGACTGGATTCCCAGGCGGAATGTTCAATAACGTGGGATTAAATTCGTGGAGTTTCTTCTAAGTTAATGTCTAGTTAAAAACAAGTGCATATTATTTATATGTCACAACCAAAGGAGTGTTATGTGTATCTTTTAGTGTGTGATAGTGGCGCTACTTATGTAGGCGCCACTGTCGATTTAGACCACCGGTTGAGACAACACAACAAAGAATTGGCGGGTGGTGCCGTGCAAACAAGTCGCAAAGTTGCCAAGGGTGAAACATGGCGGAGACACTGTTACATTAAAAATATACCGGATTGGAAGACGGCTCTTCAAGTAGAATGGGCATGGAAGTTTCAATATAGAAAACTCGGGAGATTCGGACCCCCATTGGACCGACGTCTGAATGCTTTAGAAGTGTTATTATCTTTGGACCGGGCTACATCTAATGCTATACCATATTCTGAGTGGCCCGTGTGGCCAGAAGTTGTGTTTGAAGATTATTCCTCATAGACCCAAAAATTATAAAGCTCAAAAATATGAGCTTTATAATATACAAAACTTAAAAAATGTATTGTCTTCCCGCTGTCATTTATGTTGGGTTAAGTGTGATTGGTGTTTTATACACACTTCTAACTGGCGAATATACTATTGGGTTTGCGTTCTTACAGCTAATTTTCATTTGGTTATTCGCTTGGTTTTTGGACTTTTTATGTCGCAGAGGATACGTCATTGCGTCGTGGATATTAGTTTTCTTTCCATTCATTTTCTTAGGTGCCTTGATTATAGGTGTATTGATGCTGCATAAAGTCGAAACAGATGTGGAAAATAAGAACGCGGCCTCTCCCGCGCTAAAATAAATATATGTCAGGAACCTACGGTTTAAGTGTCCGGTGGCATATAAGCCACCGGACCGCATATGCGCGTCGTGGGGCAGCGAAGCTGCCCCCACAAGCGCTTGCCTAGACGGTACCTCCATCAAAGGTTCTGCTCCGCAGAACTTTGATGCGCCAAATGCGACGCTTGCGTCGCATGGCTCCCTTAAGCCTCCGGCATCATCTTGTAGCGTAGGTTCCTGACAAACGCCCGACCAACCGGGAAGGGATGGTCTTTGACAAAATAACATACAAATATAATATAGTCATATTATGCCTTCTACTAAAAGGCACGCGATACAATCCATAAACAAGACGAAACGTAATATGCAGTGTAGCCCTATGTCGCGTAAAAAAACGGGTGATGCAGTAACCTGTTACTCTCCCGAAATATTGGAGTTAATTCGGTCTGAATATAATAAAGACCATCCACAACGTCCGATATCCCCCGGAACACCTTTAGCCGTTTGGAAACAGTTGCATGCTCGATTGAGTGAAGAAAAGGGATGCGAAACAGAAGATTGTTGGCTGCAAACCATTGACGATGCAGGATTGCGACGAAAAATAGACCACTATTTTTTCGCACCTGACCAACCGGATGAATGGCGAAAGAAACCCAATTTTTGGCTTTCGAATTTTGAAATCAAGAAAGTCATGGACCAATACGAAATTGCATACCCTGAATTTGAATTTATGGGACCGACTCCCATAGATTATGATTCGCCGGAAAAAGCTACTGGCAATCAGTGTGTTAATATGCAAATGTGCAACATGAATTTGGCCAAAGAAATGGAAAAGGGCAAACGCAAATTTGGGGTCGTGTTTAATTTGAGCAAACAGGGAACGTATGGGTCACATTGGGTCGCATTATATGCCGATTTGGTGGAGAATTTGATTTTTTTCTTTGACAGCAACGGCGACGGACCCAATAAACAAATACGCAAATTTATGAACGAGTTCGAAACACAGTCGTCAAACCTTGGCCATTCACTGAAGCGAGTGGTTAATTTAGGGTTCAGACATCAAAATGAGGATACAGAATGTGGTATGTATTGCATTTATTTTTTGATTACTATGCTAACTGGTGACCCTTCGGGAGATAACAGAAAGTCGGTGCCTTTCAAAAAACGTTTGAATATGTTTTTAACGCAGCGCATATCCGACGAATATGTGAGAATGTATCGGAAAATATATTTTAATGAGAAGGCATAATGCCATTTTTTATGTGTGATAATAATATAATAACAGTAATATAACTATTATTATGTCGTATGATGATAACTATGGCAGAAATGATGTAATACTATTTAGCAAAGAGAATTACAATTATGATGAATACGCAGTGGTGCAAGGTTCGGTTTTGGAAAGTTTTTTGGATGAATACGACACGGAAAGTGTGGAAATACAAAAATTGGATGTCAATGGAAATGTCATTATCAAAGAAGGAAAACCAGAAATGGAGACTGTGAAAGGTGTGGTGAGAGCTGCTCGCAAAAAAATAAAGAATGAGCCATACATCATGATACATATATTTCCCGTTTTCATGATTGCTTACGGAAAAATACTCAAAAAAGGTCAGAAAATGATGGGGGGAGGGGACGAATTTAATTATTGGGATTTGTCAAATTTTTTTGGCAAAAAACAAAATACTTCAGAAAGTGGCGAGAAGAATTACGCTAACGACAAAAACAAACAGACATCTGAAATAATTGACTTGATTGAAACAGCATATCCTTTTGTAAAAAATTCAACATTAATCCCATTTAATAAAAAATTAGATGAAAACGAAAAAAAAATCAAAATGCTTTACGATATTTTAAATATACTAAATAAAAAATTTGCAAAAGAACACAACAATAACAATGATAACAATAATAACAATAATAATAATAACAATGATAATAACAATAATAACAATAATAACAATGATAACAATAATGCTAATAATAATGCTAATAATGCTAATAACAATAATACCAATAATGACACCTACATGTTAGGTGGGTCAGACGATGGTGTAAATATACATAAGCTGATTGATGAAATTAAAACACAATCGAATAATGATACACTTAATGCCAGGCTTGAACAACTAAAAACATTAATTCCTGTCACAAATGTGTATAAAAAAGGAAAAATTATTGATGTCGTAAATACAAATACTCAGGCTGTAAATAATCCGGGAGATAATAATACAAATAATCAAGGAAGCAGTTCGGTTGATAATGCCATAAATTATACACTTAATTTGGGTATTAAAACTGCGAATTTATGGAATAAAGCGACAACCGCATATGATGAATACAAACAAAAACAAACACAAAAACCACAAAAACCACCAAAACCAGACGGAACGGTTTATAATCCCAAAGAACATGCAAATTCGAATTACGCAGTAACTGGTCTTGAAGACAAAGACGCCAAATATATGGTCCTTATTTTACAAACACTCGCAAAAATAGACGAACTCCGCGCTCCCGGATGGTTGGAAGCGATTCGCGCATCAATCGGTTCCATCGTGGGCATATTCGACGAGGGAAGCTCGATGAATGCATTTATTTCTGCCATAAATCACTATAACGACAATAATGCAAAGTATCGCGCTGAAATGTCCGCGGAAATTAGTGTATTGCGAAACAATGACCGATTAAATGGACAACCCAAATGCACAGATGCACCACTCGACGTTGATATAATGATTAATAGACCAACCCAGAATTCAATTCAAAAAGTGAATTCTGCACTGAATATGATAACGCATGGTTTAGAAGAACCTCCGGAGATTACAACCAATCCGGTCGGATTAGAAATAGGCGCCAATCCAAAAGACAATAAATCCCACGTATTAGTTGCATCGTCGGCAACGGGAGATAAAGTGCATTTTGGTGGTGGCGACGGACGTTCTAAACGACGCAAACGACGAAATCATGCAAAAACAAAAACAAAAAGGATTGGTCTTCGCGCACAATTTGGTCTGAGATAATAATTAGTCCTAGAAGAAAGAAAGCATATTCCAATTGCGTTTAATTTGCGTATTTTGCGGTTTGGGTTTGGGGTTGGTGACAGAGGAAGATAGTTGAGTATTTACATACACAGTTTGCACCACGGTTTTCACGGGTCCGGCTCGTGTGAATACATATGATGGATTCGAAACAGAACTGGATAATACGGGTATTTGTGTATATCTACCTTTTATTAATCCGGCACAAATATCGCCATACACCTTCATTATATCCGCATTATGGTCATTCTTTCTTAACGCAGTGAGAAAAGTCATTGTGAATGCACCTTCTGCAGATTTCGAATAATCATTATATGCATCCGCACTGGTTTGCGGGTCGCGACATCCACTCATCATAATAACCTGGCTATTCGTCATATTCGTGTTTCGCGAAGACACGGATTTTTGAAACGCGCCATTAACATAATTAATGGAATATGGCAAATCACACGCCGAACCAGAATGACAACTATCGAAAAACACCAATGTGGGGCATTTAGACGTATTCAGTATAGCATATATTTCATCGTCCGTTATAAACCCCGCAGTCATGAAATCCGACGGCACAATAGCTTCGTCCATACCATCGCCACCTACAATTCCGGTTCCCGACTCATCGCCATTTTTATCTTTCACCTGTGTTCCGTGACCACTGTAATGAATCCACAATTCACTGTATGATGCAGATGCAGCCATAGCATTTCGTAAGGTGGTTAATATATTGGCGCGGGTTGGCAATGCAGTATTTACATCGTCTCGCAACATAGTTATATTTTCCGGTTTATATCCGTATGCATCGACTAATGTATATGATACATTTAATATATCATGTATGCATCCTTGTAATTTAGCAGACGGTGTTGCTTGGTAGTTCGACCCAATGAGAATGGCACGTTTTATCTGAGACATGTGTTATATTATTACATGCGAAAAAAATTTAGCGTCGGTCTTGTTTTCAAAACAAAAGGGAATGGACATGAGAAGTTCATTATATTAAAATAATATAAGTATAACAAATAAAAATGATAACAACTATGACCGACCCAAAAACCACTTACACATTTGTGATTGTCGGCACAAATATCAAATTAACATTCACGGGAAACTCATTCACGAACACTAAAAGAAGCGAGAATTCAGCAGAACACAAGGTAAATATGCAAATTTTACGCGATGATACCATTCAAACCGTGAAAAAGAAACTCCTCATGCAATTAAATCGCGTATATCCCACCGATGTAGCATACGAGGAATTATTCTTAACCGCATATGCCGTATCTATGCCAGACCCTGCGCAAATATTTCGCGAAGCACTTGTGGCATTGAAAACAGACCAGCGTGTATATTTAACACAAACTGAAGTTTCTATATTGTGCAAAAAATACGGATGCAATACCCCGGCATTGGCATTGAATAAAACAGACAAATATTATTTGTCCGATTTTATAAGTGTGTTTCAAGAACCGACACGCAAATTAGTTGCTATTGGAGCTAAATTTGCAGAACACAAGTATCCGTTTTTTATTCCTGACCCGAGCATCCCCGTGACATCGGACATTGAACTTGATTTCAGTGAAACACAATTACTGTTTCAATACGGAGAATTATCCGACAACGTTATTCATGTTAATATTGCTCAACACAGTCTTTCTGATTCAGAGCCAGGACAACACGAATCAATATTGCGGACTTTCTACCGGTCACTTCAATACACACACGGAATCGTTAATTTTGCGCAATTGAACGAGAAACACGCCGAATTAGTGGAACACACAAATGCCGCTATCACCGAGAAAACGGAGCGGGCATTTAAAAGTGTGCAAGTGTTTCACGATATTTATGCCACACGCACGGAGGAAATGCCGTGGATGAGTCGCGGTATAATGTCTATTCATTTTGCTTTAAATACAAACTCGACACAAGGATTTCCGTTGGAATCCATTTTTAAAAGTGTGCATTCATCAAGACAAACACCTCTAATAAAATATACGCCAGGCAATAGACGCGAACCCATATACCGAATTTATTCCGAACGTGTTTCTCCCAACGGACAAAAAATCGCGTATTTGCCTGAAAAGAAAATCACTAAATTGGCTCGCGAATTGGGAAAATCTGGGCAAGTGAGTGTATATATTCTATGCAAGCGCAATGATGTGAGTTTAAACATGCATTTTGACCGCACAGGACTTTTAATAATCGAATGCGAATTCAATCAATCCTTCTCGGAAACTGACGCAACTGAGATTATATCCAGCGAACTGAATCCGATTTTGAAACAGGTCGGAAAATACACACCCGGATTAAACATACCCGATTTTTTGTCTTTGCGCGAAGTCGATATATTGCAGATGAAATACGTTATGAAATGCGAAATAACCAAAAATATTGTGTTCAAAAATATGCCGTGCTTGAATTCGATTTTACTCGTGGAAAGCTCGGATTTAGTCGCTGGCGCATCATTGCGATACGTGCGCGTCGATAATTATCGTGAAATGAATGCCCAAACCATGTTCATTAACGACAACCGAGATGATGTGCCCACCATGATGACCGGTCTTATGCGCAATTTTGGCATGTCAGAAGAAGAAGCCAAAATGCGCATTGTTTCGTTTTTCAATGAACACGCAGATATCCGCGGCAAAGTTCTCGACAACCCAGGATTCTTAGTCGATATGCGCATTCCGCGCATGGAATCCGCTGTTGTAATCACCGTGGAACGTGTTACTTCACTCAAATATGTTGATTTATTACACTTGTATTTTGACAGCATCTTGCGTTTGTCGCAAAAACCGAAAACCACCGCTGTGACGAACGAACACATGCTTGATATATGCAAAGGGCGTGCTGCAAAAAGTCTTATTGATACTGCTGCTGTCGTGCAAAATTTACCTGCTAAACCTATTGCTATTCGTAATGAAACATTCAATTTAATGGAGGCGTTGGGATTGAAAGAAACAGAAACTGTTCAAGAATTCGCGGAAGATGACGACGACACGGGCGTGTTTTTTGCTGACTTTGAAGAACAAGAACAACAAGAAGAAACGCCTAAATCTACTTCTCCCGAAACAAACGATTCAGTTTTACATGAAAAAGTTGCATCCGAATCATTAAATTCGGGAGAGGTGGAAGAAACCCCTAAAGTTGCATCCGAATCCTTGAAAGAAACTCCTAAAGTTGCATCCGAATCCTTGAAAGAAACTCCTAAAGTTGCATCCGAATCCTTGGAAGAAACCTCTAAAGTTGCATCCGAATCCTTGGAAGAAACCCCTAAAGTTGCATCCGAATCCTTGGAAGAAACTCCTAAAGTTGCATCCGAATCCTTGGAAGAAACTCCTAAAGTTGCA
>JACCEC010995700.1_pt1 | contig 77175 bp, 73 predicted proteins | sample 7450121 | NCBI WGS metagenome assembly JACCEC01 (sample SAMN15323455, study PRJNA562643) | freshwater metagenome | isolation source: river surface water | place: USA:Blue River Watershed | collected 2017-08-18
ACCGCCCAACGTGCTAGATGATCAAGGAAGGGATAGACACCACTGATTACCACTAAGGGCGACAGCCTAGGTACAAAAACCGCGTCGCTTGAGAATCTTGCCACTCGAGTGTAGAGGTGAAGCATGCTCTAGTCAAACAAAAGTCAGTGTTTTATGCAGATAAGTCCCTGATTTTGCAGTTTTCTCTAAAAAAATGCTCAAAAAGCAACAAATATAGTGAATCCTCAAATTCAAGAGGACAAAAACACAATAAACCACTGACTTACTAGTCTTAAACTTTAACTTTTCACTAACATAGCTGGAAAAATCCATGAAAGTCATCGTTTTAGGCGCCGGAGTCATCGGAACCACCACAGCTTTCTACTTGGCCCGCGCAGGCGCACAGGTCACGGTTATCGATCGTCAACCCTCCGCAGCGAACGAAACAAGCTTCGCCAATGCCGGGCAGATCTCACCCGGTTACTCCACGCCATGGGCTGCTCCTGGCATTCCCCTCAAAGCATTCAAGTGGATGTTTCAACGCCATGCGCCGTTGGCAATTCGTTTAGACGGAAGCCTGTGGCAATTGAAATGGATGGCTAGCATGCTGGGGCAGTGCAATGCCGAGCGCTACGCGATTAACAAAGAACGCATGATGCGTGTCGCTGAGTACAGCCGCCATTGCCTAGATGCTTTACGCCACGACACAGGTATCGCCTATGAGCAACGCACCCGCGGCACCCTGCAACTGTTTCGCACGCAGGAACAGATGGATGCCGTTGGACGCGACATCGATGTACTAAAAGAGCTCGGTGTCCCCTACGAACTTCTATCCGCAAGTGAACTCAAATCGGCTGAGCCCGCCCTCGCCCATGCAAGTACTCCGTTGGCTGGTGGCTTACGCTTGCCGAGCGACGAAACAGGTGACTGTCATATGTTCACCACGAGACTTGCGCAGATGGCACAAGGTCTCGGTGTCGAGTTTCTCTACGACACTCCCATTGACGAGATTCAGCAGGCGAATGGGCTAATCCAAGGCGTACGTTGCGGCGCTCGTGTGCACACAGCCGACCGTTATGTCGTCGCACTTGGCAGCTACTCAAGAGAGCTACTTTCTGCCCTGGGCTTCAACATTCCGGTCTATCCAGTCAAGGGTTACTCATTGACAATCCCGCTCGTTGATGAATCACGCGCACCGCAGTCGACCGTTCTCGACGAAACCTATAAAGTCGCTGTCACACGCTTTGATCAACGTATCCGAGTCGGCGGCATGGCTGAACTAGGTGGCTTTGATTTGAGCTTGAATCCACGCCGGAAAGAAACGTTGGAAAAAGTCGTGATGGACCTGTTTCCAGGCGGAGACCTCAAGCGCGCCAGTTTCTGGACGGGTCTGCGCCCGATGACACCGGACAGCACTCCTATTGTTGGCGCGACGTCCGTCAACAATCTGTTCCTCAATACAGGGCATGGAACGCTCGGCTGGACGATGGCCTGTGGATCTGGCAAGCTCGTTGCAGATCAAGTCATGGGTCAACAGCCTGAGATAAGCACTGAGGGGCTCAGTCTAAGTCGATACATACGTAGTGTCGGTGGCAAACCGATCAAGGCGACGTGCGTGCCAGCTTGAGCTGCTAGCCTGATATCATTTGGGCATCACTTTTTGCCTAAATCCAGAGCATGACGCGCCCTTCCAAAGCAATAATAGACTTGGCCGCCCTCAAAGCAAACTACCTTTGGGGACGGTCGCAACAACAAGGTAAAGCCTTTGCCGTCGTAAAAGCGAACGCGTATGGGCATGGCGCAGTCGCTTGCGCAAAATCTTTAGCGGATATTACCGACGGGTTCGCTGTGGCATTTTGTGCTGAAGCCGTTGAGCTTCGCGAGGCCGGGATCACAAACCCCATTCTGGTGCTTGAAGGTTGTTTTGATATCGATGAACTTGAACTCGCCCAGAAGTTATCAATATGGGTGGCCATTCATCAAGAGAGTCAAATCAGAGACCTAGAGCACGCGAACCTAGCTCACAACAGTGTGCATGTGTGGCTCAAAGTCGACAGTGGCATGCACCGCGCCGGGTTTGCACTAAATGAAGTCAAGCTTGTACACGAGCGTCTTACAAAATGCCGGGCTGTTGCGTCCATTACCCTGATGTCGCACTTTTCGTGCTCAGACGAGCCAGACAAATCGACAACATTGAATCAAATCGACGCTTTTGAACAAGCAACGCAAGGATTGCCGGGGGCGCGAAGCCTAAGTAACTCTGGTGCGGTGTTGGCTTGGCCTCAGGCGACACGTGACTGGGCTCGGCTCGGAATTCTTCTGTACGGAGCAGATCCTCTGCCACAACCTGCCGGCAAATTAATCCCTGTCATGACGCTGCAAAGTGAGGTTTTTGCCGAGCGTTGGCTTGAACCGGGTGAACCTATCGGTTACGGCGCACGATTCGTTACACCTGCAAGAACACGAGTTGGTTTGGTGGCGTTAGGATATGCCGACGGCTACCCACGACAGGTACCCAGTGGTACGCCTGTTGCCGTCGATGGCGTTTTAACAACGATCATCGGACGGGTCTCAATGGATATGATCACAATTGACCTGACTCCTCTGCCGCAAGCCGGGATCGGCAGCAAAGTAGAGTTCTGGGGCAAACAGATAGACGTTAATGTCATCGCGCAAGCTGCAGGAACGATTTCCTACGAGCTACTTTGCAATGTCAAACGAGTACCGAAAGAATACTAAAGGTTACGCACAATGCAACTTGCTACATGGAACGTTAACTCGCTCAAAGTAAGACTCCCACAGGTTCTTACCTGGCTTGATTCGAATCCCGTCGATGCCTTGTGCTTACAAGAGCTCAAACTCGATCACGACAAGTTCCCGCTACAAGCATTTAAAGAAATCGGCTATCACGCATCTTGGACAGGTCAGAAAACTTATAACGGTGTCGCGGTCATCTCCCGCGAACCAGGTATAAATGAAATCAGAAATATCCCGGGTTACGACGACCCGCAACAGCGCGTCATCGCGACCACCCTTCCCTTCGGCAATGAGACAATTCGCGTTGTTAGCGCCTACTGTCCCAACGGACAAGCACTCGACAGTGACAAATACATTTACAAGCTCGAGTGGTACCGGGCGTTTGCTGCGTGGTTAAAACAAGAGAAAGATAGCCACAGAAATATCGCGGTTTTAGGAGACTACAACGTCGCACCGAAGGATGAGGACGTGCACAACCCTGAGAAGTGGGTCGGTCAGGTACTTGTATCTGAGCCTGAGCGGGCTGCTTTAACTGCCTTAGTCGACTTGGGCTTTACCGATGCATTTCGACTGTTTGAGCAACCAGCAAAGTCGTTTAGTTGGTGGGATTACCGCATGAACAGTTTTAAACGCAATGCCGGCGTGCGCATTGACCACGTATTGCTCTCTGAAGCCCTGGTCCCGCACTGCAAATCCTGCGTCATTGACAAGGGCCCACGCGGCAACGAACAGCCATCCGACCACACTCCAGTCGTAGCGACTCTTTCGCTTTAATCAACATATATGCCTCAACTACAGCCTCTAGCACTCGACCATCTGGCGATCAATGTCCATTACGACATGGATCATGCGCAACGGACCTTCGAACTTCTAGGCTTTAACCTCACTCCCCGTGGATTTCATAGCTTAGGTTCGATCAATCATTTGTTGACGTTCGATCATGACTATCTTGAGCTCGTCGGCTTGCCAACGCATACGCAAAACGTTAGACGCGAGATCTTGCAAAGCCCGCAAGGTATTGATGGCCTTGTGTTCAAAACGGAAAATGCAGATAAAACCAATAAAAATTTAAAGAAGAATGGCGTTGAGGTATCCGACGTGCAAACCTTTGGGCGTCCAGTAGAGCTCGCAGGCAAAAACTATGAAGCACGATTTAAAACCACGCGGCTGCAAGCCGGGCAATTTGAAGCTGGTAGGATTTATTACTGCCAGCATCTGACGCCGGACCTTGTCTGGCGCAAAGAATGGCAATCGCATCCGAACACCGCGCATGCAATTACAGCAATGTGTGTGGTCTGTCCGAACCCCAATGCGCAAGCCAAGAAATATGCAACCCTAGCGAATGCCGTCACACGCAAAGGACGGCATAACGAAAGCCGCGTGCAATGCGATAACTTTGAACTGGTCTTTATCACCGATGAAATGTACCGTGCTGTGTACGGATCCCACGCACAATCCAGTAAAGGCCGCAACAGTTTCTTTGGTGCCCTCGCACTGTTTGCGAGCGACTTATGCCAGGTTCGCCGATATGCAATCGATGCCTCCAGCAAAGTTTCTGGGCTAAAGTGGAGCGATCAAGGCGACCGCATCACGCTATCCGTCGCACAATACGGAGTCGTCATAGACTTCGTCCAGTCTGACTAGTACTTTTCAACAGCTTCAATCCAATTACAAAAAACGCATCACACGACGGAGATCAATTCTATGCTTACCATTTGGGGACGCATCACATCAATAAATGTACGCAAAGCTGTTTGGGCCGCTGAAGAGCTCGAAATTCCCTATCAGCGCATCGATGCCGGCGGCGCCTTCGGACTGACGAAGACTCCCGAGTACCTCTCGATGAATCCAAATTCTGTTGTCCCCACGCTCGTGGATGGCGATTTCACTCTTTGGGAATCGAACGTAGTCGTTCGATATCTTTGCGCAAAGCACTCTTTGGGCAACCTATATCCAGAGAATCTTCAGGAGCGTTTTAACGCTGAGCGCTGGATGGATTGGCAGCAAACGACTTTCAGCCCGTCTGGGCGCGACGCATTCTGGCAGCTCATCCGAATTCCTGGGCCCGAGCAAGATACAAAAAAAATCGAGGCATCGATTACTTCTACAAACATTTTGCTGGATCGCTTTGAAGACCATTTGAGCAAGCAAGCATTCGTTGCGGGATCAAAGCTTACGATGGCTGATATTCCGATGGCCTGTGAGATTCATCGCTGGTATGGCTTACCGGTCGAGAGAAAACCGCGCAAGCATATTGACGCATGGTACGAAAAAATCAGCGCTAGACCGGCTTCGAAAAAAATCCTGACCTACCCGCTCTCTTAATGGCTCGCTCTCAGCGCAATGAATACGCTCGACAATTTCTGTTGCGGCAAGCTGAAGCACGCGTGAGCGAGCCTCTCTGCGTCTACGGACGGCCGACCGTAGGCGCAACAGTCGACACCTTTTGCGATGAGTTCTGCGTCTGACAGCGGCAGTTCTTTGCTGCCGCGGAGCTGATCAATACGTTTGGTCAAGACCTGACCATTGCGCAACACAATACGCAGCGACGCCCATCGAGGGAACATCGGCGCAGCCCCTTCACGCACCGTCACTCGTGACAAAAAGGCCTGCACCTCTGGCCGTTGAACGGCCGAGTCTTCAAAACTGGTCAACCCAACTTTTCGGTCTAACAGCGCGGCCGCGACCGCATATTGCATACTGAACTTACCTTCAAGACCTGTTTGTGGGGACGCGTAGATCAATGGCACTGTCGCACGATAATTTGTGGTGACCTCAACGCAATCAATATCTGCGAGACTCAGGGTTGGGAACTCACCTAGCAAGTCCATCAAGCCATCCAACGTCCGATGGGTGGCATAACATAGCGGATATTTTTTTACCTCAATACCGCTCGCCTCGAGCTCCAGCGGCAGACGCCCGAGCTGTTTAAGCTGCTCAGATAGATCAGCACCATCAGCGTAGAGCGCGCTATAGCCCTGTGCACCGTCAAGCGCTTCAGCCGATGCATCGAAGCCCAACCGCGCCAACCCAATCGCTCGCAAGGCAAGTGCATTCGCCTGCCCTGCCTGAAAGGGCTTTGCCATTGTGCCAAAATTTTGTCGCGAGCCTGCGATCTGCGACACTGCAATGCCGAGTGCATTGATGCACTGTTGTTGGGTGAGCTTGAGCAGCCGTGCGCACGCAGCCACAGTACCCAAACTCGCGATCGATGAGGTGGAATGCCAACCCTTTGCGTAGTGATCGTCCACCATGGCACGGGCCAGACGCAAACATACCTCAAAGCCGACTACATACGCATCGAGAACATCTTGTCCTGAAGCATCCATCGACTCACCGAGGGCCAGCAACGCAGGAAACATCGCGACACTTGGATGACCGCGAAGAGGCGATGAGACATCGTCATAATCCAGCGCATGGCCCATTGTCCCATTGACTAATGCAGCAAGCTCGATCGGAAGCGTCTCACCGGTCGCCCAAACTGTTCCGCAACCTACAGCACTTTGACCAGTGGAGTACTGCAACGCAATAGTCGAGGCGGGTTCTCTCGCGCCTGCCAATGCACACACCAACGTATCAAACAAGGCGCGCGTGACGAGATGCAATTGACTCGAGGACAACGCCGAGCGCGGAAACGAAGTAACAAAAGACGCAATGCTTTCGCTGGCAGTATTCATCGCTGGAGGTATTCCTTTGTATGGACGGCTTATTAATTTCCGATAGTAACCACATAAGCAAAGCTGGCAAGAGCGACTTTTCTTAGGCATACTAGAGTCACACAAAGAAAAAGCCTCGCACCGTACCTGGCTATCGTGCCAAATCGGTTGCGTCAGGCACCACGATCAGACGGAGTAGACAAATGAAACTCAACGCCATTATTCTTCGCGCAGCCTTTGCAGGAGCTGCGTTGTTTACCGCGACTCACGGACTGGCGCAAGACTATCCGTCGCGCGACATCACCTTTATTGTGCCCTATGCCCCAGGTGGTTCAACGGACCCAATTTCTCGCCAAATTGCGAGCCAATTAGAGAAAGAACTCAAGGGTTCAATCAACGTTGAAAACAAACCGGGTGGCTCCGCCACAATTGGTGTCGGACAGGTCATCCGCTCGAAACCAGACGGCTACACGATTGGTCTATCCTCAAACAGCGCACTCGCCTACCAACCATTAGTCAACAAGTCCATCACTTGGAAGTCTCCTGCTGACTACCAATCAATCGTGACACTTGTTAAGTTACCTGCGATCATCACAGTCAAGGCAGACTCACCTTACAAGACGTTCGAAGAGTTTGTAGAAGCGGCCCGCAAGAACCCTGGCAAAATTCGGGTGGCCGTTTCGGGCTATCGCACGGCCCCTGATTTGGTCATTCAAGAGCTCAACAAAGTCGCAAACATTCGCTTGGCGACGGTACCTTTCACAGGCGGTGGCGGTGAAGCCCTCATTGCTCTGCTCGGTGGACGTGTTGAAGCGACAAGCGGGTACGCACCGACAGTTAAGGCGCATGTAGATGCAGGAACTGTCCGTGTCTTAGCGGCCTTTTCCAAAGACAAATACTTCATGTTTCCTGAGGCGCAGTCAGTGGTTCAGGCTGGTTACAACGTCACTCTGCCTGCAGACTACGGCGTGGTTGCGCCAAAAGGCCTCCCTAAAGATGTACTCGACAAGTTAGTCAACGCCGCTCTTAAAGTTGGCAAAAGCGAAGAGTTTGCTAAATTCGCAGCCTCTCATGGCCTCGTTCTGGATGTCGGTGGCCCACAAGAAATGGACGCTGAAATGACTGCGTACGGTAAAACTTTTGCTGATCTAATCGCTTTTATGAGCAAAAAGACCCAGCAGTAAGCATTACTTAACCATGTATTTTGGTAAAGTTGGACTCTGAACTAACTGATAGTCAATTTTGTAAACCATCCAGGAGTCCTATCTTGAGCACATCGCAAACCGCACGCCCCGTCGCTGTTGTAACCGGAGGGGCCCGCGGGATTGGCTTAGCAGTTGCTAAATGGTTTTTAGAACACGACTATCGTGTTGCCTTGTTCGATATCGAGGCGGCAACGCTTAACAAGACAGCTGCTGACCTAAACAACCCCGACAGCGTACTTGCACTCGTTTGCGACGTCTCGAAGCCCGATCAAGTTCAAGCGAACGTCGACGCCGTAGCAAAAAAATTTGGTCGAATCGACGCGCTCGTCAATAACGCTGGCGTTGCTGTTTTCAAACCGATCGGTGAAACCACCTTCGAAGAGTTTCGCCACGTCCTCGGAACAAACCTGGATGGCGCCTTTCTGTGTTCACAGGCTTGTGTGCCCTACATGAAAAAATCCGGCGGCGGTGCGATCGTAAACATCGCCTCGATTTCTGGTTTACGCGCCAGCACACTGCGCGTTGCCTACGGCACGAGCAAGGCGGCTCTGCTGCATCTGACCAAACAGCAGGCTGTAGAGCTCGGTACGGTTGGAATTCGTTCGAATGCCGTAGCGCCTGGCCCGGTTGATACGGAGATGGCAAAGCTGGTACATAGCGTTGCGATCCGCGCTGATTACTATGACACCATCCCAATGAATCGCTACGGCACGCCAGAAGAGATCGCGAACGCTGTGGGCTTTCTGTGCAGCCCAGCAGCTGCATTCATCAACGGCCAATACCTGGCTGTAGATGGCGGCTTCGATGCGTCGGGCGTTGGCATTCCTACGTTACGTAAAGCACAGACCGATTCAATCTAATCGATACGCAGTCTCAACCATATCGCAGCAAGCGCCTTCACTCATTATTTGGAGCACATCTTGAAACAACAATATATCGTGGGCTGGGGCCACACACCTTTCGGCAAGCTAGACAATATGGATTTTGATCAGTTGATTCGGGATGCCGCACTACCAGCAATAGAAAGTGCTGGACTCACACCATCAGACATTGACGCAATCTTTGTCGGTCACTTCAACGCCGGCTTTGTCCAACAAGACTTTAGCGGCGCACTCATGGGCATTGCAATTCCAGAGTTTCGCCACACCCCAGCAGTCCGTATGGAGAATGCTTGTGCAACAGGCTCGGCCGCTATCTGGTCTGCGTTGGATGCGCTTGCGAGTGGACGCATTAAGCGCGCACTTGTGGTCGGTATGGAAAAAATGAACACGCTTCCTAACAAGGAAATTGGCGAGATTTTGCTTAAAGCGTCGTACGTCAAAGAAGAAGGTCACACCGAGGGTGGCTTTGCTGGAGTCTTTGGCCAGATCGCTGGAGAATACTTTAAGCGGTACGGCGATCAGTCCGATGCACTTGCTGCGATTTCTGCAAAGAACCATGCAAACGGCGTGCACAACCCTTACGCACATATGCGTCGCGACCTCGGCTTCGATTTTTGTCGCAACCCATCCGAAAAAAATCCTTTTGTTGCCGGTCCTCTCAAGCGTTCAGATTGCTCGTTGGTATCTGATGGTGCCGCAGCACTTGTCCTTTCAAACGAGCCACTTCCAGGCGCGAAAGTGCCCGCAGTTCGCTGGCGCTCACGTACACATGTGAACGAATTCCTACCGTTGTCGCGCCGTGATCCAACGCGTTTCGAAGGTGCAGCGCTTGCTTGGAAAAAAGGACTCAACGATGCGTCGATGACATTAAATGATCTTCATTTTGTCGAAACACACGACTGTTTCACAATCGCAGAAATGCTTGAATATGAAGCCATGGGGTTGGCGCCGCAGGGGCAAGGCGCGCGCGTCATTCTTGATGGCGTTACGACAAAGAGCGGAAAGCTGCCCGTCAATCCTTCGGGTGGCCTGAAGTCGCGCGGTCATCCGATTGGCGCCACCGGCGTGTCACAGCACGTTATGGCAGCGATGCAACTCTCCGGTCTGGCCGGTGACATGCAGATTAAAAACGCAAATGCTGGCGCTGTATTCAACATGGGTGGGGCATCAGTCGCTAACTACTTAAGCGTCTTGGAGTCTGTGTGAACTCTGCGCAGTCGATGAATCTGGGCCGTTTGCTGACCCATACGGCTCTACTCTACCCAAACCATCGCGCACTCATTCAAGGCGATAAAACATGGACCTGGGCAGAGCTAAATCAGCGCGTCAACGCCATGGTTGCCGCACTGCGCAGTCTAGGAATAAAGAAAGGCGACCGCATTCTTTTGCAGTCGCGCAACAATCTTCAAACATTTGAGAACTGCTGGACAGCCTTTAAACTCGGCTGCGTCTGGGTTCCAACTAACTTTAGACTCACACCACCTGAAGTCGCATATCTTGGCGCTTCAAGCGGTGCGGTCGCGATGGTTGTTGAGGATATATTTGAGGCACATACCGATGCCGTACGTGCCGCCTCGCAGACATTGAAGCATGTCATTGTGATCGGCACCCCACGGGCGGGCGAGCTATCGTACGAAACACTTATTAGACAACAACCTGCTGCGCCTGAATGGACCGAGACGGTTACATACGACGATCCCCTTTGGTTTTTTTATACGTCTGGCACCACTGGAAAACCTAAAGCAGGTATTTTGACGCACGGTCAAATGGCCTTTGTCGTAAATAATCATCTGGCAGATCTCATCCCAGGAACCAATGAACACGACTGCTCTATCGCTGTCGCGCCACTCTCACATGGTGCAGGTATCCATGCGCTACTGAATGTTGCACGCGGCGCTGCCACCATACTCATGCCGAGCGAGAAATTTGATCCAGCGATGTTTTGGGAGTGTGTCGAGCGATACAAAGTCACCAATCTCTTTACCGTTCCTACCATCATCAAAATGTTGGTCGAACACCCTGCAGTCGATCAGTACGACCATAGCTCACTACGCTATGTCATCTATGCTGGCGCACCGATGTATCGGGCCGATCAAAAACGCGCTTTGGAGAAACTTGGCAAAGTGCTAGTACAGTATTTTGGACTTGGCGAGGTCACAGGAAATATCACGGTCTTGCCGCCCAGCATGCACAGCGCCGACGACACGGATCCCAATGCGAACATCGGGTCGTGCGGACGCCCGCGCGTTGGTATGGAAGTCGCCATTCTGAATGACAAGATGCAGGAACTCCCCCGAGGAGAAGTCGGCGAAATCTGTGTGCGTGGGCCAGCTGTTTTTGCTGGCTACTACGGCAACGATGAAGCCACACAGAAAGCCTTGCGAGGCGGCTGGTTCCACACGGGTGACCTCGGAAAAATGGATGATCGTGGCCTGCTATACATAACGGGCCGTGAATCGGATATGTATATTTCTGGTGGCTCGAACGTCTATCCCAAGGAAGTAGAAGAAGTACTACTCACACACCCCGGTGTAGCAGAGGTTGCCATCGTTGGTATGCCAGATCCCAAATGGGGTGAAATCGGCGTGGCAGTCATCGTGCGTCGCACTGACACTGCTGCCGTAAGTGAGGCTGAATTGCTCGGCCATCTTGAGGGTCGCTGCGCCAAGTATCGGTGGCCTCGCCAACTTTTTTTCTGGGATGTCATGCCTAAATCTGGCTACGGGAAAATTGTAAAGAAGGACATCAAGAGCTTGCTTGTAGAGCGCGGTGAATTCACATTGCCTGCGCAAGCAGCATCGACTCAGTAAAGACTTTACCTATGCCGCTGCACATTGCCTTTTTAACGCCAATGGCGGAGCCAACGCGTGATGTTGTACGCGCGTTGTTGCCGGTCGGATTCACGATCGCCTTTGCACAGACAAATGACGAGGCTGAGCATCGCAATATGGTGCCAGAAGCTTCCGTCATCATGGCTGTTGGCACCTACGTGACCGCTGAGCTCATTGCGCTCGCCCCAAAACTCAAGCTCATTCAAAAATGGGGGATCGGGGTAGACAAAATTGATTTGAATGCAGCCCGTCGTGCAGGGGTGACGGTTGCTATTACAGCGGGAGCAACATCCATCCCTGTGTCTGAGCATGCACTAATGCTGATGCTTGCGACCTCAAGACGCCTACCGCTTGCACATCGCAGTCTGCAAGAGGGCAAGTGGATCGCGACTGAGCTGCGTACAGTCTGTTCAATGCTAGATGGCAAGACGGTTGGACTGTTTGGCTTTGGCAACATCGCTCGTTTTGTTGCAAAGCGGCTGAAAGGATTTGACGTCAAGATTATCTATCACAGCCGCCGTCGGGTTGATCCCGAGATAGAAGCACAATTCGAGGCACACTACGTTGACTTTGACACACTGCTGGCACAAAGCGACCTACTCAGCCTCCACGCACCACTCACACCCGAGACTCGACAGCTCTTTAATGCTGCCACGTTCAGCAAAATGAAACGAAGTGCCATCCTCATTAACACCGCTCGGGGTGAGCTGGTTGATGAGACCGACCTTATCCACGCACTAACTACTGGGCATCTATCTGGTGCCGGACTTGACACGTTCTGTGGTGAACCACCCAGCGCAAACAACCCGTTGTTCCACATGGACCAGGTCGTCGCAACTCCGCATTCTGCGGGTGGCGTCTTTGACAACGTTCCGCATATCGTCGGCCACATGTTCCGCAATATTAAGAAATTTCACCAGTGTCAGGATCTTGATGCGGCGGACATCGTTGTTGCCCCACCCGCTTAAAAAGTACCCTTCACAACAACTAGTGCACCGTCGACCAAAGGTTTACTATTGGTCGAAATATCTATTTGGAGATCAGCATGGCCGGTAAGTTTTCCACCCAGTTCGAACCGCTGAAGGGCAAGGTAAGCCCAGAGGAATGGGAAGCACGCGTTGCACTCGCAGCCTGTTATCGACTCATGGATAAGTACGGCATGACCGATATGATCTACAACCATATTACTGCGCGAATTCCAGGCACAGAAGACTTGCTGATTAATCTATACGGTTTGCTTTACAAGGAAATCACAGCCTCTAGCCTTGTACGGATCACTGTTGAAGGCGAAATCGTACGTAAACCAGATACCGACTACGGAATCAACAAGTCCGGCTATGTGATTCATGGCTGCATTCATACCGCGCGACCTGACGTGCAATGCGTGATTCACACCCATACTCGCGCCGGCATGGCCGTCTCATCTATGTCGTGCGGTCTCTTACCCATGACACAAACTGCCAGTCGCTTCAATAATCACATTGGTTATCACGACTTCGAGGGTCCTGCCGTAGACCTCGCTGAAAGAGAAGCCTTGGTGCGAGACCTAGGACAACACAACGCAATGATTTTGCGTAACCATGGCCTGCTAACCAGTGGTGCATCGGTTCCGCAAGCGTTCAACCTTATGTATCAACTTGAAATGTCTTGCCGCGCTCAGGTTGACGCCATGGCTGCTGGCACTGAACTCAGTATTCCATCAAACGAAATTTTAGAGAAATCGGCGCACTTATATCAGCCGAACGTGCGCCGGCCTTATGGCGAGCTCGAATGGCACGCGATGTTGCGTTTGTTGGACGCCGAGCCCGGTGGCTATCCTCACTATGCATCGTAAGGAAGACTCGATGACAGCATCATCTGCCGTGGATGCAACGACCATCCCTCCCTTCGGACTAGCGGGTATCTGCGATTGCCATACGCATGTATTTCCACCAGCATCGCAATTTCCCTTTGCCCCCAATCGTCACTACACACCAGATACGGCCTCTGTTGAGAGTCTGTTATCGATGCATCGTACGATTGGAGTTGAGCGTGTTGTGATTGTGCACCCGAGCCCGTACGGAGATGATAACTCTTCACTACTGTGGGCGATGCGGACGATCGGTCCTAACGCCCGGGGTGTCGCTGTCATTAGTGACTCAACGAACAATGAGATGCTCCAGACATTGCATCAGGGTGGTGTTCGCGGTACACGCCTGAATTTGGAAACTGTCGGGCAAAACGATCCGAGTATTGCCCAACGACAGCTGTTACGTACCGCGAAGCAAGTTGCTCCGCTTGGTTGGCATATCCAGATGTACACCAATCTCGGTGTCATCGTTGGCCTACACGACACAATTATGCAGTCTGCAGCAACCGTTGTCATTGACCACTTTGGACGTCTAAACGCTGCAGCAGGACTCAATCAACCCGGCTTCGATGCCCTCCTTTCGCTTGTGCGCTCTGGCAAGGTTTACGTCAAGCTCTCAGCTGGGTATCGCGTGTCGGAGGTCGCTGGCTACTCAGATCTCGATCCTTTTGCCGAAGCACTTATCGCCGCCAACCCAGACCGTATGCTTTGGGGAACGGATTGGCCACATCCATTTCCGCCCAAAGGAACGGTACGCAATCCTGAGGTCATCGAGAAAGCGCATCCCGAGGACAACATGGCCGCCATTCGACGCGTCGCACGATGGGCGCGTACGCACGATATCGCCAAAAAAATTCTGGTTGATAACCCTGCCCGCTTGTACGACTTTTGATTTTTATTGAAGGAAAATCCATGAAACGATTCCTGATCGGTCTATCGCTATGTTTGGCATTTTTCTGTAGCCAAGCACAAGAAGCAGCAAACTATCCGAATAGACCAATTCGACTAATCGTTCCTGTTGCAGCGGGAGGCAACGTCGATATCGTCGCTAGAAGTATCGCCGAACCGCTTTCAAAAGCGCTAGGACAGCAAGTAATTGTCGAGAATCGTCCTGGTGCGAGCAGTTTGCTCGGCACCAACCTAGTCGCCAAATCGCCGGCAGACGGCTATACCTTACTCGCGCATTCCACAACTTTTGTAACGGCCTCAATACTGGTTAAGAATGCCGGCTACGATCCGATGAAGGATTTCATTCCCATTACCTTGACTTGCCAGATTCCCATGGTTTTAGTTGTGAATCCGGAGAAAGTTAAAGTAAGAACGCTAAAAGAGTTCATCGCGCTTGCGAAAGCACAACCCAACAGTATGGCCTACGCATCATCAGGCAACGGCTCAACAGGTCACATCGCGGCAGAACTTTTTAGCGATGCAGCCAACGTGTCATATCTGCATGTGCCTTACAAAGGAAACGCCCAATCAATGGTTGATCTGCTGGGTGGTCAAATCCCATTTATGTTTGATCAGGTCAGCACATCAGCCAAGTATGTAAAAGAAGGCAAACTAGTCGCCTTAGGTGTAACCAGCAAAACTCGCTCTCCGATCTTGCCGGATGTACCGACCATAGATGAATCTGGGCTCAAAGGCTTTGATGACTCAACATTTAACGGAATATTTGCTCCCGCAGGAACCCCTACTGTGATTATTAATAAATTACATTCGGAGATCAGCAAGATATTAATGTCTCAAGAAATTCAAAAAAGATTTATCGCCTTAGGCATTGAGATGGCACCGAGCCCTACCCCAGCGGCCTTTGGACAGTACATACAGTCCCAGATAAATGCGTATCAGGACCTAGTACGCAAGGCCAACATTAAGGCTGACTAAGCGATTGCAACAAGACCTCCCGCCAACGCCCTTCGATGGGGTACTGATCTGGCACATTACGCCAGAATCTGTATCTGATCCAAAGCGTTGTGCTGAGTTGCTCTCCTGGCTCTCGCCAGATGAACGCGCAGTTCATGATCGATTTCGGTTTGACACGCATCGCCACACATACTTGGTGAGCCACGCACTCATGCGGGGTGCCCTAAGCTTATGGGCGAACCGAGAGCCAGCACAGTGGCAGTTCGGTGTTAACGAATACGGCAAGCCACATATCGTAAATCTGCCCGCTCAGGTCGATCTACGGTTCAATCTCTCACACACCAAGGGGTTGGCTGTGCTGGCGCTTGCCTTTAATCGTGAGATTGGCGTAGACGTAGAGCATCTTGGGCGCGAGGAGACTAATGCAGATATCGCTGAAAGATTTTTCGCACCTGAAGAGGTGCTTGACCTCATTGCGCAGCCCGAGCATCAAAAAAGCATGCGTTTTCTTGAGTACTGGACACTCAAGGAGGCATACATTAAGGCGATTGGGATGGGCTTGTCGTGCCCGTTAGAATCCTTTGCATTCAGACCAGCGACAGCAACACAATCCCCCGCACTGATCCGTGTGGATGATCCTACTCTACGCAAACAAAACTGGGACGTCTGGCAGGAAAGTGTCGGTGCCGACCATCTGATCGCGCTGTGCGTGCAGTCCAACGACGTGGCACGCAGCGAACCAGTACTCAAACACGCAGACTGGCTCTTGCGCCAACCTTAGCGCGGGTCGTGAGAGTGAATCTGCAAAGCCTCGAGAAAACGCGAAACCATGTTGTAGGCGCCAACTGTCGCTGTCAGCTCAACAAGTAGTCGATCACTTAATACGGCCTTCACACCAGCAAAAATCTCCGGCGATACGTGAATATCGCGCGTCATAGCATCTGTATAAGCAAGCACAGCACGCTGAGTGGGATCGAACAAACTAGATTCTTGCCAAGACGCCAGGTCGTTAAGCTGCAACTGTGTCACCCCCTCTTTCAAAGCAATCGGTGCGTGCTGCTCTGCCTCGTAAGGTGCGCCATTTAAGATCGCAATACGCATAATCACTAACTCGCGCAGCGCACCACTAAGCGTGCTCTGTTGGCGAATCGCCGTAAGATAATTTAACCAGCCGCTTGCAACCGGTGGACTATGCAGAAGCATCTGATAAAGGTGAAGCACCCCACCACGCTCGGCAACAATACGCTCGACAAGTGGTTTTGCTTCAGCGTTATTCAAATCTGCATACGGGATTCTTGCCATGATCTCTATGTCCTCAAACTATGATTATTTTTTATTGTAGTTACGCATAACAGCTGCATCATCTAACTTGCCTAGTCCATCTCCACTCGCTTTGATGAACTGCAAATAGGCAGCATGCGCCATAGACGCGGGAAACTTACCCTCACGCGCGCTATCCAGCACCAAACTCATATCTTTAACAAAGATGTCGACTGCAGAGGTCACCGTGTCAAACTCCTGCGTGACCATGCGCGGGCCGCGATCGCCGAGCATCCAGCTCGATGCCGCCCCGCTCTTTAAGACCTCGAGCGATACATCCAAAGGCAGACCGCTCTGTTGCGCCATCGACAGGGCTTCGGCTGCTGCTGCGATATGTACACCACACAACAACTGGTTAATGACCTTCATCTGGCTGCCCTTACCGTGCTCAGCACCCAAGGGAAAGATCTTGCCTCCGAAACTAGACAGCACAGGCTGTACCCGTTCACAGATAACAGGGTCACCAGCCATCATCACGGTGAGCGATCCCTTAAGCGCGCCAGCTTGTCCTCCACTCACGGGGGCATCAACCAAATGAATTTTCTTCTCTGCGAGTCGCACAGCAAGGTCATGCACGTACTTAGGCGGCATGGTGCTACAGGCAATAAAGACCGAGTCGGGTGCAAGCAACGAGGCCAAACCGTCTTGACCAAACAAAACATCCTCGGTTTGCTTGTCATTGACCACAAAACTCACCACGACCTTGCAATGCGCTGCAAGCTCTTGGGCATCCTTGGCGGCTAGACCCCCTTGCGCTTCAAGCCACTTAAGCGACTCGGGGTTGACGTCACGCCCATAGGTTTTAAAACCCGATTTAATCAGGTTCAACGCAACGCCACGGCCCATCACGCCCAAACCAATCAGCCCGACTGCATCACCTGCCTTAACAATCTGTGTCATTCCTATTCCTTTGGCGCCTCTGCAGCCGATTGCGATTGCGCCTGCTGTTCACGCTTAGCTTGACGCTTGAGTTTCATATTCTGAATTTCAACAAAAAATATTGGGACTAACGCCACCGCCAAACAGGTAGACGCAATCATCCCGCTAAATACTGTGATACCGATAGACACCCTTGCGGCAGCGCCTGCTCCGGAAGCGGTCAACAGAGGCACAACACCTAGAATGAAAGCAATAGATGTCATCACAATCGGCCGGAAACGCTCGTGCGACGCCTTGAGCGCCGCTTCCACCGGCGACAACCCCATCTTGCATTCCTCAAGCGCAACCTCGACAATCAAAATTGCATTCTTAGACGCCAGGGCAATCATCAACACGAGCCCGATCTGCACGTAAATATTGTTTGGTAGACCTGTCGCGAACAGCGCAATCACCGTACCGACCAAGGCTAGCGGAACAGCAAGAATGACGGATATCGGAGCAGACCAAGATTCGTACTGGCCGGCAAGTACCAAGTAGACAAGCAAAATTGACAAGGCAAATACCAATGCCACGGTATTGCCAACCAACTTCTCTTGATAGGACATGGCGGTCCAACGGTACGACACAGACTCAGGCAGATTGACGGCAGCGAGCTGCTCAAGTGCCGAAATGACTTGGCCAGAGCTATACCCTTGAGCCGCAGCACCAAGTACTGCAGCGGTCGGGAAAAGGTTGTATTGGGATGCGATGGCTGGCCCGGTCGTTTCAGTGATATCAATAAAAGAGCCTAGCGGGACCATATTCCCAGATTTGTTCTTTACATAGATGCGACTGATTTGATCGGCCGTCATCCGGCTCTTGCCATCCGCCTGCAAAAACACCTGATAGGTTTGACCGAACTTAAAGAATTGATTCACATAGGTCGAACCAACCGATGACTGCAGCGCATCGTAGGCATCCCCGAGCGATACGCCAAGCGTCTCCGCTCGCGTTGCATTGAAGGTCAATTTCAGCTGAGGAACATTGTTTCGAAATGGCGTAAAAATGGCTTGAATCTCTGGCAGCTTTCTAGCCTCTTCGAGAAACTGCTCGGCCGCCGTCTCAAGAGTTTTGAAATTGTTACTGCCATCGGTGAGGAGTAGCTGCATCTGGAAGCCACCTGACAGACCTAAGCCCGGGATTGCCGGCGGCAGCAATACCTGCCCCGTCACTTCCTGCACAGACTTAAGAGCTTGCGTCATCCCAATGTAGATAGACCTTAAGTCCTGCCCCTTGGCCTTACCTCGCTCCTCCCAAGACTTCAGAATGACGTACATCACGCCGGTGTTAGATTGAGAACTGTTGTTACTTACGGCATTGACTCCACCGATCGAAACAATGCGATCCACACCTGGGACCTTTTCAAGCTGTTTGACAACCATAGCCATGCCGGACTGCGTACGCTCGAGCGCAGACGCATCTGGCAGCTGAACCGATACAATCAGATAGCCTTGATCCTCATTGGGAATAAAGCCTGTCGGCAGACGAATCAAACCAACAATGGCGCCCACGATCAGTAAGGCTCCGACCAGACAAGTCATTTTGCGATGTGCCATCAGCACATGCATTAACCGGGCGTACCAGCTCGATATTTTTTCAAAGTAATAATCAAATTTAGTGAAGAACCAATTCTTCTTCGCATTCGGTGCTTTCGGGGTGATGAACTGTGCAGCCTGCGTCGGCTTGAGGGTCACAGCGTTGATGCCGCTGATCAAAGCCGTTGCAGCGATAACAAGTGCAAACTGACGGTACATCTGCCCCGTGATACCGGCGATGAAGGATGCCGGCAAAAACACCGCCATCAACACCAGGGTAATGCCGATGATCGGCCCCAGCAGCTCATTCATTGCATTGATCGCGCCCTGTCGAGGAGTCTGACCGTGCTCAACCTTTTTGGCAACGCCCTCCACCACCACGATTGCGTCGTCCACCACAATCCCGATACATAGAACAATTGCAAACAGCGTCAACAAATTAATTGAAAAACCCATTGCCGCCATGCAGGCAAATGCACCAATAATCGTCACAGGCACAGTTGTCGCTGGCACGAGTGTCGCGCGCCAGTCTTGCAAGAAAAGCATAATCACAAGCAGAACAAGAATCCCTGCTTCGAAGAGCGTGTGATACACCTCATTAATGGAAGCAGACACAAACATGGTTGTGTCAAACGGAATCTCCCACTTGATTTCCTTTGGGAAGGTCTTGGATACCGCCTCGAGCTCGGCTTTTACCGCTTTCGAGACAGCGATCGCATTCGCAGAAGGCTGCTGATAGATCGCAATCCCGCCGGCAGGCTTTTCGTCTAAGCGAAAAAACTGACTGTAGTTCTGGCTACCCATTTCGACCCGCGCAACGTCGCGCAGACGGGTCGTCTCACCTTGCTCATTCACTTTGAGCAGAATTTGCTCGAACTGCTCAGGTGTATCTAGTGCGCTGGTGACGTTAAGTGTTAGCTGAAAATCCTGGCCCAGCGGAACGGGAGGCGCCCCCACCTGGCCCGCCGCAAGCATAACGTTCTGACGACTAATTGCGGTGGAGACATCTGTGGGAGAAAGACCGCGCATCTCGAGTTGAGCCGGATCTAACCAAATCCGCATACTGTAATTGCCCACGCCAAAAACGTTAGCGGCCGCAACACCTGGTATACGTGCCAAACGACTCTGTAATTGCAGGTTTGCAAAGTTACTTAGGAATAAAGCGTCGTGTTCAGGATTGCTGGAGGTCAAGGTTACGAACTGCAAGATCGCAGTGGACTGCACCTTGGTCGTCACGCCCTGCTTTTGCACCGCTGCAGGAAGCGCAGCCAACGCGATGGCGACACGGTTTTGCACCGTCACCTGCGCCATGTTTGGATCAGTGCCCACTTGAAAGGTGACCGTCAGCGTGTAGCGTCCATCGTTGGTCGAATCAGACTGCATGTACAGCATATTCTCTACGCCGTTCACCTGATTTTCGATATTGCTCGCCACTAAACGTTGGACGAGTGAAGCACTCGCGCCCGGCCACATGGTTGTGACTTGAACCGTAGGCGGTGTCATGGGCGGATATTGCGCAATCGGCAAAGAAAATATCGATACTGCGCCAATCAGCATCGTGATCAGAGCTATCACGTTACCGAGTACGGGTCGCTCGATGAAAAATTTAGAAAGCATGAAAAATCCAGTCTGATCGCGCTAGCGAGAATGTGGCTGCAGCGTCGTCGTCTCTGCAGAAACGACTTGCCCAGGCCTAACATTAATAAAGCCGTTGACAACCACCGTGTCATTAGCAGCGATGCCACTAGTCACCTCGATCAAGTGACTAAATCGTTGACCACGTTTGACGTTGCGTCGTACCGCCTTGTTGGCTTCATCGACGACAAAAACATAGTCACCTTGCTGATCAGTCTGTATCGTCGCATTGGGAATCAGTATTGCTTCACGGGGATCGCCGTAATCAACCTTCACTTTGGCGTACAAGCCCGGCAGTAATTTCACTTGCGCGTTTGGAAGCTCAGCACGCAATTGCAATGAACCTGTTGAGGTGTTCAGCAAGTTTGCTGCAAAATCAAGAACACCAGAATGAGGGTATCCCTGTTCACCTTGCAGTGCTACGAACACTGGTAATTTATTGATCATGGACTTGCGTTGATCAGCACTTCCAACAGAGTTCGTAAACTTGAGTAGGTCTCGTTCGTTAATCGAAAAATAAACATAGATCGGATTTATCTTCTGGATTGTCGCAAGCTTGACACCCTGAGGGCTCGAACCGAGGTAGTTACCGATATCAATCAAGTGCCGACCCATCAGGCCATCAAAAGGTGCGCGTACTTCGGTATAACCAAGATTCAATTGCGCCAGCTTAAAATTAGCCTCTGCTTGCAAGTAGGCAGAATTAGCTTTATCTACTGCCGCTTGAGAGGTCGCGTTATCTTTCAATAGTGCCTTCTGGCGATCTATTTCAATTTTGGCCTCAGCGAACACCGCTTTCGTCAAATTGACTTGTTGAATGTACTGATCCTGCTCAATGACAAACAGCAACTGATCCTTCTTTACGTAGGCACCATCCGCGAATTCGATTTTGGTCAAATAGCCCGGGACACGTGCCACCAAATCCACTGACAGCAGCGCAGACACGTTTCCATCAAACAACTCATAACTACGCACACTTTGCTGCACGGGTTTCGCTACCGTAACCTTCGCGGGTGCAGCCACTGGAGCTTGCGCAGCCGGCTTACAACCCACCAAAAAAAGGCACGCGAGCACTGCTCCGCAGCCAAGTACTGCGGAATGGAGTTTTCTGGTCATCGTCATCTTCATTTGATCGTCTCGCTAGACTTCACTAGTCTTAAATCAGAGGGGTCGTTGAGCGCACTGCCCCAATCACTGCGGGCACGCATCGTCTGAACCATTTGTTCTGGCAATTGCGGCATAGACATATTGCCCGACCATCCGCCCCCTAAGGCTTTAAATGCAGCAACATAACCCAGCAAATTATTCGTCGTTGTCTGCACCAGACTGTTCTGCACGGCAAGCAACTGTTGCTGCGCAATGATCACTGTGTTGTAGTCGTTCTGACCTGCCTTGTACCGATCAAGCGCGAGCGATGCCGCCTGTTGGGCTGCGGTCACAGACTTTTTGAGATCCTCTGCCGAGCTGCGGGTCGTCGATATTGAAATCAATGCGTCTTCCACTTCCTTTTGCGCCAGCAACACCTGATTTTGATAGGTCAGAACACTTTGCTGGAAGACCGCATCTTGCACTCGGATTTGATCGATGATCGCGCCGCGATAAAACAAGGGAAACATAAAACTGCCAGAAATCGAAGTATTGCGGTTATCCCAAGAAAACAAACTCGTCTGCGTAGAGTTGTTGAAAGTGGCATTCTGAAAACCGAAGTAACCACTCAAAGAAAAACTTGGGTATAGCGCCGCGACATTCACACCGATCAGCGCTGACTGTGCCGCCGCTGCATACTCAGCCTGCAGCACATCAGGACGGCGTCGCAACAGGTCTTTCGGAATACCAACCTCTAGTGCCCGCGGGGGCCTGATCGTTCCTTTCGTCTTTCCGAAATTCAACTCGTAATAGTTCGGTAGCTCTCCTAACAACAGGCTCATTGCATATTGAGACTTTTTCAGCGAAGCAATAATGGCTGGAATATCTGCCTTCGTCTGTTCATATTGAGACTGCGCCTGGCTTAGGTCCAGCAGCGACGTGGCGCCATTTCGATAACGCGACTGCGCAATGCGCAAGCTTTCTGCCTGAAGCGCCAAGTTTGTTGTGGCGACATCCTTAAGCGCTTCGTAGTTACGGATGCTTATGTAAGTATTAGCGACTTCGGACGCAAGTGAGGTGTCTGCTGCGTAGTACGCAGCGGCAGTCGCAATCAAGGACGATGTGGCACTTTCTATCCCGCGCCGGTACTTGCCCCAGAAGTCAATCTCCCAGTTTGCTTGCACAATCAAGCTTTGTGAGTTCGAGTACGGAGACGCGCCGGTCGCTTGCGTCAAGGGTGAAGGTTGATTCGTACGAGCCGCACTTCCCCCGAGACCAAGTGTGGGTAACAAGGTGGCATCGGCAACGCCGAGGGAAGCTCGTGCCTGATAAATCCTCAACGCGGCATTCTGGAGGGATAAGTTATCCTTTGCTGCGCGCGCTAAAAGTGTCGATAGAGTCGGATCATTGAACCCCATCCACCACTTAACGGGATTCAACAGTGTTCCAGGATGCGTGGGAATCTCTTCTGTGAACTCAGACTTAACAGGCTGGCTGAACTCTCCCTGCACCTTCGAGTCAGGCCTAGAGTAATCCGGACCCACCATGCAACCCGATAGCATCGACATCCCAAAAAACAAAAAAGCAAATCGATATTTAGCTTTTTTATCAAAGGGATATGTCATATTCTTAAACAATAAGATTAAATTTTTATGATGCAAAATTAGCTCAATCAACCTTTGCGCCAGAAGCTTTTACGATCTCGGCCCATTTTTTGATATCGGCTTGATGCACCCGCGCAAAGGCAGCAGGGCTCGGATCGGCCGCAGGCGTAATGCCCTGGGTGTCAATCAGCCACGACTTGAACTCAGGCGTTGTCACAATCTTGATAACAGCGTCGCTCATTTTCTTCGCAACGTCTGCAGGAAGCTTCGCAGGACCAAACAACCCATACCAGGTGCTGCTTTCAAATCCGGGAAGCTTACAAGCTTCAGCAACAGTCGGAACATCAGGAAGTGCCGCTAATCGCTGTGCGCTTGTTACAGCCAGCGCAATCGTGCGACCGCCCTTGACTGAGGCAATTGCAGGCGCACTCTGATTCAAAAACAGGTCTACGTCACCGGCCAACAGAGCGGACATGGCTGGCCCTTGGCCGCGATACGGGACGTGCACGATATCGATTTTGGCTGCATTCGCAAACTGAGCTGCGGACAAATGGGTTGAAGCGCCGTTACCGGTAGATGAGTAGTTAAACGAACCGGGCTTTGCCCGAACGGCCGCCAACAGGTCGGCGCAGGTTTTTATATCCGGATGTTTTTTAGGATTAATCAAGAGGACATTGGGTACGTCACCAAGTAGAGCGATACGGGTGAAATCACGCTCAACATCGAAACTTAACTTGCTATACAACGCGGCATTAATCGCGTGGGTACCCGCCGTTCCCAGCAGATAGGTGTAACCATCTGGAGCCGAGCGCGCGACGAAATCAGAGCCGATGTTTCCGCCTGCTCCCGTTTTACTGTCCACAACAATTGACACATTCAGCGACTTAGTTAGTAAGTCACCCAACTTGCGGGCATAAATGTCTGTTCCTGCCCCACCAGGGAAGCCCCCGATAATAGTAATTGCACGGCTCGGCCAAACATCTGACTGGGCAAAACTAGCCGCAGAGACTGCTGTCAGCGCAACTGCTGCAGTGAATTTAAACTTGCGAATCATGTTGTTCATGTAAACCTCGTTTAACGTATGGTGCCTTGACCGGAAATCCGGCGGCAATGGTTTAAGGAAGCCTCGATTAAGTTATCACTTGCCTCGGGAGTACGAAATGCCGAATGGGCGGAGAGCGTCACGTTCTCAACTTTCGTGAACGCGTGGTCCTTAGGTAGTGGTTCAACGTCAAACACGTCCAAACCTGCATGACCCACCTTCCCCGACTTCAAACCCTCGAGCAAAGCAGCCTCATCGATAACCGCACCACGGGCCGTGTTGATCAGAATGACCCCATCCTGCATCTTTTCAATACGTTCACGAGAGACAAACCCACGTGTTTCGTCGTTTAAAAGCAAATGCAGAGATATCACCCGACTGCGCGCTAACAGCTCATCGAGCTCGACGAACTTCACACCAGGATGCGTCTTTGGGGATCGGTTCCAGGCGAGCACTTCCATGCCGGCACCCAGAGCAAGCCGAGCCATTTCAGCGGCAATGCCCCCAAAACCAATCAAGCCAAGCGTTTTGCCAGTCAGTTGAACAGCATCCGTGCGAAGCCAATTCCCAGCACGCATACCACGGTCCATGAGAGCAAAGCCTTTTGCGCTCGCCCACATCAAGGCAAACGCGCATTCCGCGACGGCTGTGTCTCCGTAGCCTTTGATAATATGAACTTCAATACCGATTTCCGCGAGCTCTTCGGGGTTCATATATGAGCGCGCACCCGTGCCCAGAAAAACCACGTGTTTGAGGCCTTTGCATTGACGCGCGATCGCCGTAGGCACCGACGTGTGATCGACAACCAAAATTTCAGCATCCCCCATCACTGCAGGGATTTGCTCTGGGGTGATATCTGCTTGGCGATTGATAATGTAAGGAATATCGTCTGCTCGGTGTAACCGTTGCGCAACATCAGCCAAAGAAGGATTTGCGTCAATAAATACGGCTTTCATTCGGTAATTCCTCAGTCCAGAAAATGGCGGCAAAAGTGCACGTGACTCAAAAGGTCAATCATACCGGACAGCGAGCCAACAAATCTAAGTTTTTCCTAAGAAAACTCTCTCAAATGCTACGATAGTCGTCTAGCGTTTAACGCCTTCAAAACCCCAAGAAAATGAACCCAGCCGACCTGCAAGATGATAGTGAAGACTCCAGCTTCACACTTGAGCAACGCAAACGTGCTGCCAACAAAAGTACATGGGTAAGTGTTGGGGTCAACACAGTCATGTCATGCACCCAAATTGTGGTTGGCATTTTTGCCAAGTCGCAGGGCTTAATCGCTGACGGCATTCACTCACTGTCCGATCTGGTTGGTGACTTTGTTGTGCTTTTCGCGAGCCATCACAGCCAAAAAGACGCTGATCAAGACCACCCCTATGGACACCAACGTTTTGAAACGGCTGCCTCAATGTTTTTGGGCGCCCTGCTTATTGCTGTCGCGATCGGCATGCTGTGGGCTGCCTTTGAGAAGTTAAAGGATCCCGACTCAATCCCGACCGTACACGCCTCAGCCTTATGGGTCGTGGGTGCTGCCCTCGCGATCAAAGAACTGTTGTTTCGCTACATGTTGCGGATTGCGAAGCAAGTTAAGTCGAGCATGCTGGTCGCGAACGCCTGGCACGCTCGGTCAGATGCTGCGTCCTCCTTGGTTGTCGCAATAGGCATCATCGGTAATCTTTTAGGACATCCGATTCTTGACCCCATTGCCGCCTTAGTGGTGGGCTTAATGATCGGAAAAATGGGATGGGAGTTTGGCTCAACGGCCTTTCACGACTTAATGGATCGTTCGGTAGACGAACAAGAAGTTGTCGCTATTACCGCGACGCTTCTTCAGACCCCTGGCGTTTTGGGTGTCCATGACGTACGCACACGCAAGATGGGCGATATGATTCTTGTCGATGCGCATATTGAAGTCGACGCTCATCTCACGGTAGAGGTCGGGCACGACATTGGCCTAGCTGCACGTCAGGCCGTGATGCAAAGACACCGCGTCCTCAATCTGATGACACATATCGACCCTGTGCCTTCAAAGACAGACGCCCATATTACGTCCACCAAAGGCCAAGTCGCCCTTTGAACAGCCACAATGCAAAACGCAACCAACAAGCCTCTGTCACTGTTTGAGAAGATCTGGGCACGTCACGTCATTGTCGAGCGCGCGCCAGGCCCCTCACTCCTGTATATCGATCGGCACATCATCCACGAAGGGTCTTTTCATGCGTTCGCACAACTGAAAGAGCGAGGCCTAACCGTCAAGAACCCCAAGCAAATTTTTGGTGTGGCTGATCATTATGTGCCAACGACCAGCCGAGACCCAAAGGATGCAGTTACCCAAGAGGTGACTGAGATGATTCTGAAGTTTGACGACAATATGCGCTGGAGTCGTGCAAATTATTTCTCAATGCAGGACCCCAGACAAGGCATCGTGCATGTGGTCGGTCCGGAACAAGGCATATCGCTACCTGGATCTACCCTGACATGCAGTGACAGCCACACCTCGACGCACGGCGCATTTGGCGCCATCGCGTTTGGAGTCGGACAGTCTGAGAGCTGTCACATCTTGACGACTCAGTCGCTTTGGCAAACCAAGCCCCCTTGCACACGGATCGAGTTGCAGGGGACGCCAGGCCCAGGCGTGAGCGGAAAAGACATCATTCTTGCGCTCATCGCCTTGCTGGGCACCTCAGGCGCGACGGGCCAAGCGATTGAATATTGTGGCTCGGCGATACAGACGCTGACAATCGATGACCGTCTCACCATGTGCAATATGACCATTGAAGCCGGGGCACGCTTTGGCATCATGGCGCCAGATGACACTATATTCAACTATCTATACGGGCGCCCTTTCGCCCCGCAAAAAGCACAGTGGGACGTTGCCGTCAATGACTGGCGCAAACTCTACTCCGACGAAGACGCGCACTACGACCGCACGCTTTCAATCGATGTGAGTGCCTTGTCACCCATGGTTACCTGGGGAACCAGCCCCGAGCAGGCCCTCCCAATTACAGATTGTGTGCCAGACGTACGTAACGGGGACGCTAGCACCACCGCTGCCATGCAATACATGGGTGTGACGCCTGGACAGCCTCTTGATCAAATAAAAATCGATCGCGTCTTCATTGGATCTTGCACGAACGCGCGCCTGAGCGATTTGCGCAATGCCGCAGACGTACTGCGTGGTCGCAAATCACGTGTACCAGGGATGGTTGTTCCTGGCTCGATGGATGTCAAGCGCCAAGCGGAGGCAGAAGGCTTGGATCGCGTGTTCATTGATGCCGGCCTGGAGTGGCGTGAAGCAGGCTGTTCAATGTGCGTTGGTATAAACGGCGATCTCGCGGCACCCGGCGAACGAGTTGCCTCGACCTCAAACCGCAATTTTGTCGGACGGCAAGGGCCTGGCGTGCGCACTCACCTCATGAGCCCGGCGATGGCCGCAGCTGCAGCGGTAACAGGCAGGCTGTCTGACGTACGCCGCCTTCCCAAGGAATAAGCCGATGCGTGCGTTTACACAACTACAAGGTCTAGCCGCCACGATCCCCGGTAAAAACATCGATACGGATCAGATCATTCCTGCGCGCTTCTTGAAACGAAGCCGGACTGATCCCGATTACGCAAACTATCTTTTTCACGATATACGCTTTAGCGACAGCAATGAGCCAGACCCTACGTTTGTGTTGAATCAACCCACGTTCAGTCACACAAATATCCTGATCGCAGATGAAAACTTCGGTTGTGGCTCTTCTAGAGAGGCGGCCGTTTACGCGCTCGAAGCATTCGGCATTCGCGCCATCATTGCACCGAGTTTTGGTGATATCTTTTTTAACAACTGTTTGAAAAACGGCCTACTGCCAATTCGACTGCAACAAAGTGACATTGATATCCTAGCGCGCGCGGACGCTGACACCAAAAACAGACTTGATCAGACTGGCGAACCAGTTTCTATTTTTGTCGATTTGAAGGCCTGCACGATTCGGCATACTCAAAGTGGCACCACAATTTCCTTCAGTATCGATCCATTCTGGCAGGAATGTCTTTTGAAAGGTCTAGATGAGATTGACCTCACACTGAGCTATCGATCATCGATCGATGCATTTGAAGCTAAGCATCTAGCCGCAACACCTTGGTTAACACACGCAGACACCTAACATCATGTCACTACCTCTTACAGGCCTTCGGGTCATCGAACTCGGCCAGCTCATCGCTGGGCCGTTCGCATCAAAAATCCTCGCCGAGTTCGGCGCTGACGTCATTAAGGTTGAGCCACCAACAGGAGGCGACCCCTTAAGAGGTTGGCGTCTTATTCACGACGGGACCTCTGTATGGTGGGCGGCACACGCGCGCAATAAGCGTTCTCTAACGCTTGATCTACGAACCCCAGAAGGCCAGGAGGTTATTCGGCAGTTAGCCAAGGATGCGGACATCTTGATAGAGAACTTCCGTCCGGGCGCGATGGAGAAATGGGGTCTTGGCTTTAAAGATCTGCATGCTCTCAACCCCAAACTCATCATGCTTCGCGTATCGGGTTACGGCCAATCAGGCCCCTACCGTGACCGGCCCGGATTTGGTGTGATTGGGGAGGCGATGGGCGGACTCCGCTATCTAAGCGGTGAGCCGGGACGACCACCTGTTCGCGTAGGGGTATCGATCGGAGACACTCTCTCGGGGTTGCACGGCGTCATTGGGGTCATGATGGCATTACGCCACCGCGAACAACAAGGCGGATTAGGTCAAGAGGTTGATGTCGCGCTATACGAGTCGGTCTTCAATATGATGGAGAGCCTTTTACCGGAGTATTCCAAGTTTGGCGCTGTCCGCCAGCCCTCCGGTGCCAGTATGCCAGGCATCGTTCCAACCAATGCCTACCTCTGCAAAGATGGGCGCTACGCACTCATTGCCGGAAACGGCGACAGTATTTACAAGCGACTCATGGAGTCGATCGGACGACCGGACCTCGCCAATGATCCAGAGCTTGCAAACAATGTCGGACGTGCTGCAAACGTCGAGCGCATCGATCAAGCCATCTCTGACTTCACGTGTCAGCATGATCTTGATTCAGTGCTGGCACTGATGAATAAAGCAGGTGTGCCTGCAGGCAAGAGTTACGATGCAGCCGACATTGCAAACGATCCGCACTACCAGGCTAGAGATATGATTCTGGAAGCGAAACTACCGGACGGTTCAACGGTAGCGGTTCCAGGCATCGTTCCAAAGCTAAGCGCGACGCCCGGGCAAATTAGTCGCGAGGCACCTTCGCTGGGGCAGCATACAAACGAGATTTTAGATTCGTTAGGTATTGATGCAACCAAGCAATCTGATTGGAAATCCCGCGGAATAATTTAAGAGAACACCATGACGGAAAGTTCAAAAAAAGTGTTTATGCAGGAAGTTGCGACGCGCGACGGCTTTCAAAACGAAGCGCAATTTATTGCCACAGAAGATAAGGTGCGTGTTGTTGACGCTCTAAGTCTGTGCGGCTTCGCAAAAATTGAAGTGACCTCCTTCACATCTCCCAAAGCGATCCCCGCCCTGCGCGACGCTGAGGATGTCATGCACCAGATCAAGCGCCAGCCCGGCGTCGAATACACCGTGCTTGTGCCGAATGTGCGGGGGGCTGAGCGTGCCCTATCCTGTGGTATCGACGAAGCTAATCTTGTTATGTCGATGAGTGAAACGCACAATCGATCCAATTTGAGGATGACGCGGGAACAGTCATTCGAACAGTTACGCCAGGTTGTCGCAGCCATTTCCGGTAGTCGGGTCGCGATCAACATTTCACTTTCCACCACGTTTGGTTGTCCGATGGAGGGCGATGTGAGCGAGGACGAAGTGATGCGCTGGTTAGATCGCTTCGCAGGTATCGGGGTCAAGCGCGCGACACTGTGCGATACAACCGGAATGGCTTATCCATCCCAAGTCAAATCGATGGCCTTGCGCGCGCAACAACTCCACCCAGAGATGGAGTTCACCATGCACTTTCACAACACACGCTCGATGGCGCAAGCAAACGCCCTCGCCTCACTGAGCGCTGGTATCAATCGGTTTGACGCCTCATTGGGCGGTATCGGTGGCTGCCCTTATGCGCCAGGCGCCAGCGGCAACGCCTGTACGGAAGATATGGTGCACATGCTTGAGCTAGAAGGCTTTGATACAGGCGTTGACCTCAATAAATTACTTGAAGTGTCAAGAACGCTACCAACTTTGATCGGCCATGACATTCCGAGTCAGCTACTCAAAGCTGGACCAAGGTTAGCCCTACATCCCGCGCCCGAGTACACGCGCGATATCAAATAAAAAAAGCCGCTCACAGGAGCGGCTTTTTTTCGAGCGATCGTGATTAAACGACGTGCACTTCAAACTCGCCCAAGCCCTCAACGCGACCGATCATCTTGTCGCCCTTCACCACGGCACCTACACCCTCTGGTGTACCAGTGAAAATCAAATCACCCGCTTTGAGCTCAAATAAGCCTGAGAGGTAAGAAATGCTCTCTGGAATGCTCCAGATGAGTTGTGTCAAATCGCTGGATTGCTTTTGTACACCATTCACATGAAGAGAAATACTGCCCTTCGAAAGTACACCAGTCGCCGCGACAGGATGAATCGGACCAATCGGACCTGATTGATCAAATCCTTTGCCCACTTCCCAGGGACGGCCTTGTTTTTTTGCTTCGTTCTGCAGATCACGTCGTGTCATGTCGAGACCTAAGGCGTAACCAAAAATACATTTATTTGCCTGATCAACAGGAATATCACGACCACCACTACCTAAAGCAACAACTAACTCCATCTCGTAGTGCAAATTCGATGTCTTGCTTGGATAAGGCATTTTGCCTGCCTGGCCTGGGGCGACAGGCACGAGGGCATCTGCAGGCTTACAAAAAAAGAAAGGGTCTTCCCGACCGGTAAATCCCATCTCCTTGGCGTGCTCAGCATAATTGCGGCCTACGCAATACACACGACGCACGGGAAACAAAGACTTACTACCCACAACGGGCAGACCTTGCGTTGGCTCAGGAGAAAAAACATAGTCAGACATGAGAGCATTTCCTAGATATTTGATTGTGAATTTATACTTATACGGCGGGCACTTTAACTGCAAAAAGATTAGTTATAGAGTAGTCAATGGCAAATCGACTACTTGTCGTTAGGTTTAGAGCGAGCTGGGTCAGGCAATGTACTGACCGGTGCGGGCTCGCCTAAGTGCGGCACAGGAGCACTGTCAAAATAATCGTACATGTCATCCTGTGCAGAAACGCCACTTTCCGAAGTGGCTGCTGCGGTCGACGATCCCGGCAGGGTCGTACGATCCTCACTCCAATCCGCTGGAAAGCCCGTATCAGCCAGGTAGGTCAGCCCTTCAGCATGGAGCAAGCCTGGGTCAGACTGGATATCTGCAGGAGGTAACAGTACCTCCTGAGCCAGTACAGGAATTGCTACACCCAACGCAGTTGCGGCACGCCACTGCATTGCGGCATCTTGCGGACGATTAATTTTGTCATAGAGCGACGCAAGCGAGACGTGGACGCGTGCATCGCTGCGACGAGCCAAGCTACGCACCAGATAGCTCTCTGCCTGACCCCAAATCTGACCGGATAAACAAAGGTTTCCAATCGTTGCCAATAAATCTGGATCTGCTGGATTCTTTTGAAGCCACGCTTCAGCCTTCTCTAACCGTCGGGTAACCTGGGAAGACTCCGCACGAGCGTATGCCGCAAGCAGGCGAGGATCAAACGACACTGCAATCGCCTGCTCAAGCACCCGAGAGGACTCATCGAGTTGACCAATGACCTCAAACGCCTGAGCACCCGCAAGCGCGACTTCAGGCAGAACGCGCTCAGAGGATTTGAGATCAGCCCAAACTTTTTGCCAAGTCCCTGCGTGCGAAGTCTCACGGATACGCGCGGCCGCAGCGAGCTCAATAATCTGCCGCGCTTCGGTATCGTGCAACGCTCCCCGCTTGTTGAGCGTGCGCGAAATAGCCAAGACCTGCTCATGCCGATTCAATTGTCGGTATGCTCGCAGAAAAAGCCTGAGCGCATGCACTTGCTTAGCCCCGGACTTTTGCAACATGTTGAGTTCCGTTAACGCCTGTTCCGACAAGCCTTGGTCAAGATAGAGCTCTGCAGCCACCGTCGATACCGCTTCACGCAGCCCGACGTCCTCTTTAGACTTGTCCTTTGCAGACACAATCAACCCATCACGACGGTCGTACTCACCTAACGCATGCGCAGCGCGTGCCGCAGACAAGGCCGCAAGCACGCTCTGATTCATACTCTTGCTGCGACCAAGCAGTTTGGTCAAATCCTTTTCTGCATGCGCATAGCGCCCTTCCAAGAGCTCAGTCCAACCTTGCTCGAGCAACTCATGATCACGACGTAGTGCGCGACGGCGGCGCCAACTCTTAACACGGCCTGGAATATCTAAAACGAGCGCAATCAAGCGCAACGACAGGTACAACAGGAAAAAGCTCGCCGCAGTTGCCAGCACTGCAAAGGGCAAGGACACTTGTATGCGCCACTGGTTGACCAACACCAGTACATGTCCGGTGTTCTCGCGCAACACAACAGCCAAGACAACAGCAATCGTAGCTAAGACAAGCGTCCACAACCAAATGCGCATGCTTATTGCCCGCCTTTGGGAGATCCGTCGCTCTGACGCACAGCCTCAAGTGCCGCGACGCTATCGGTAATGTCTGGAATAACAATCGCAACATTAAGGGAAGCCAATTCACGCAAGAGACGCAGCGCACTGACCACCTCAGGTGACTTGGGATCGTAGCGAGAAGCCACAGCGCCTTCAATGGTCGACAACTCTAACTGCCAGATCGTTGACTGATGCATCAAGAGTGCCATTTGCGCAGTCAGCAGACGAGCACGTAAATTCGCTCTTAATAACGTCCCCTGCTCTGGGCTTATGAGCAAGGCATTCTTATCGGTCACACGCTGCACGCTAATGACATCGGACAACTCGCGCACCAGGAAAGCAGCACTGGACTTAGCTGACACACGAACCTGACGCCAAAGTGTCTGCCACCAATCTTCGACAACGTCTCCCGGACTCGCTTTGCTAGCGTTGCTAGAAACCGCTGGGGCAGAAGCCATGGTTGAGGCATTGCGATCCCGTGCCGACATGAGTCCGGGCGAGGCCTCATCAGGCACCAACAGGGGAGCCTTCCCCAGCAAGTTAGTGACTTGTTCAAGCTTGGCAGAGACTCCAGGTATGTCGACGGTTGCAACCCCACGGAGACGATCTAAGTCAGCACTTATCGCGCGTTGTAGTGATGCGAAGCGTGGGCGATCTGCCCGCACCAACATGGACAAACCATGCTCCAGCGCGAGGATTGCGTTATTAACGTTTCCAGACACCCGTAACTGTTGGCTTGCAACGGTTAGCAATCGATCCACATCATTGGCAAGCATGGAGTCTTCCATGCCCTTGTTGAAGTTTTGCCAAACCTGCTCAAGTGCTGCAAACTGACTCTGTGCGTCACGTAGCGCAGCTTCTGCTTGCTGGATCCGTACCTGTTGTGCGTCGAGTAATAAAAGAGATTGCCTAGCGTCGCGACGCGCCTCGTCGGCTTGCACCTTCAGCTCTAGAACTTGCGCTCCAACTTGCTTGATAGTGGCCTCAAACCGGCGTTGTGCAAACCATGCACCTGCAGCTGCGACGATTGCAACTAATAAAAAGACAAGCGCTAATGTCGAGGTCAGCGATAAGCCAGAAGGCTTACGCCGCACGCGCGTACTGGACGCAGCTGGCTCTATTGGGACGATCGCCGGGCTAGATGGCGAGGCGGAAGCGGAAGTATCAGTCATACGGCTATTGTAGTCGCTAGCCGCCTAAAACTCCCACGATCACAAGGCTATGGCGCAGGGTTGGCAGCCAAAATCTGATCAAAACACAACACAATTTTAGGATCTTCAGGTTGGCAAAGATGTACAGCCAATCCATCAGGACCGCTGACGACGGCACGGCCGAGGGTTTGCACTAAGCGCTCATGGGTCAGAACAAACTCGCCTGCCCTGAACCACGCGAGCAACCCTAAGCTCTCAAGTTGCAAAGCAACAGACGTAATGCCGTGCCCACTCGTTAACAACCAGACAACCTTTGTCGACGAGTTGGCCCATTGCTGAAATCGTGCCACTGTCTCTGGGGACCATTCAGCCTGCACCCGCTCATAGGCCTGATGCGTCAAAACGTCGACCCCTTGGGCGATGAGCTTATGTGACAGCCAGTCACGCCCATCTTGTCCCCGCACGATCAAGACTTTCCGTAGAGGCGTGCTCAACTCCTCCAGGAGTGGCCAAAGGGCTTCAGAGTCCCGCGCTTTTTCAGCATCCGGATACAAAATATTGGATACTGTCGGCCACGCGCGCTCGATAGCAAGGGCCGTCGCCGGACCCATACAGCCTACGCGAACACCTGAGGGCCAACTAAAGTTTGGACCGAGCTGCCGGATGAATCCGGTGACTGCAGCTCGGCTGACAAAAACCACCAAGTCGTAGTGCTTAGGATCAGGGGTTGCTTGAGCTATCGCAATGGGAGCTGTGTGAATCTCAAGTGCCGGACACTCGTGAACCACCCAGCCTCGGCGGACCAACGCATGCATGACATCAGTGTTACGCCCGGCTGGTCGCGTCAACACGGCGATCGGCGCAGCGCGAGCCATCTTCAGAGCCGCCTCAAGGCGAAACCGCCAAGCTTTCCAAAATAACCCCAGCTCCTTGGTCGATCAGTTGCTGCGCGACACGCTGCCCAATCGCTTCAGCCTGCGCACTCGGACCATCGCCTTGGGCTCGATAAATCGTCTGTCCGTCGGGCGTAGCCACAAGAGCTCGCACCGACACTATCTGTCCGTCCACTTCTGCGTAAGCCGCCAGCGGTACCTGGCAAGATCCGCCTAACGCACGTGAGACGGCACGCTCGGCCAGTGCACACACTGTCGTCTGAGGACAGGCCAGTGGAGCAAGAAGCTCCAGGAGATCTGAGCGCGTTTGCAGTATTTCTATGCCTAGTGCGCCTTGACCTGCTGCAGGAAGCGAATCCGAAACCGTCATTCGGGCGCGAATACGATGTCCGAGCTCAAGACGCTCCAACCCTGCTGCAGCGAGAATGATCGCTGCGTAATGTCCAGAATCAAGTTTGCCAAGCCGCGTATCTAGGTTACCGCGCAGAGGCTCGATCTTTAGTGCGGGAAATCGTGCCCGCAACTGGGCTTCGCGCCGCAAACTAGATGTTCCGACAACAGCTCCTGGAGGAAGCTCGTCAAGTGCGCTGTAAGTGTTTGACACGAACGCATCGCGACAATCAGCACGAGCCATTACAGTCGACAATTCAAACGGACTGGTGATATCTACCGGCACGTCCTTAAGGGAGTGCACGGCTAAATCTGCCCGACCGTCCAGCAATGCGTTTTCGAGCTCTTTAATGAATAGCCCTTTGCCCCCAACCTTTGCAAGGCTGCGGTCCAAGATCTCATCGCCACGCGTACTGAGCTTGAGTAGTTCAACCTGAATATCGGGATAGAGGGCGAGCAGGCGCGCTTGCACATGTTCAGCTTGCCAGAGCGCAAGACGACTAGCGCGCGTCGCGATAACGAGTTTACGGGCTATCAATATCGCTGCTCTTAGCGCAAGTAGTTCAGGCCAATCGTCAAAACAATGCCGATCAACGCCAACAACATCAAGCCTTGCAAAATAGTACGACTGCGTTGTGCAGGTTTGGGCGCATTCATATTTAATCCTATCTCTAAAAACCGTCAAAGGACCAAGCCAACATAGCAAACGGCAAGATCTCGCCGCCTGCTAGGTTGATTGCGCACGCGCCAATGCGCCTGCGCTTACTTCAATACTGATTTAAGAAGCTTACCCATCTCGGATGGGTTCTTCGTCGTGCGGATTCCGCAAGCTTCCATGATTTCAAGTTTGGCATCCGCTGTATCAGCGCCACCAGAAATCAAAGCACCTGCATGTCCCATACGCTTACCTGCGGGAGCGGTCACACCCGCGATGAAGCCGACCATTGGCTTCTTCATGTTGTCCTTGGCCCACAGAGCAGCGTTGACCTCGTCAGGACCACCGATCTCACCAATCATGATCACTGCATCGGTCTCCGGATCTTCGTTGAAGAGCTTGAGTACATCGATGTGCTTGAGTCCGTTAATCGGATCGCCGCCGATACCCACGGCGCTCGACTGGCCCAAACCAAGCTCGGTGACCTGAGCCACTGCTTCATAGGTCAAGGTGCCAGAACGGCTAACGATACCGACACGGCCTTTGCGATGGATATGCCCGGGCATGATCCCGATTTTGATTTCATCAGGCGTAATCAAACCTGGGCAGTTTGGTCCAAGCAAGAGAGTCTTGCTCTTACGCTCGGCCATGCGATGCTTGATTTCAAGCATGTCACGAACAGGGATACCTTCGGTGATACAAATCACGAGATCGAGCTCGGCTTCAATACCTTCCCAAATGGCAGCAGCTGCACCAGCAGGCGGAACATAAATCACAGAAACATTGGCACCTGTCTCTGCCTTGGCATCTTTTACCGAGGCAAAAATTGGGATGCCTTCGAAGTCTTCACCCGCCTTCTTTGGGTGTACACCGGCCACAAAAGCAGCTTGACCGTTCGCATAGGCGCGTGAGGTGCGCGTATGGAACTGCCCCGTCTTGCCAGTAATACCTTGGGTGATAACTTTTGTATCTTTATTAATTAGGATAGACATAGTGGAATCCGTAACAAATTATTTAGCTGCGGCGACAACGCGAGTGGCGGCATCCGCCATCGTATCTGCGCTGATGATGGGAAGACCTGACTCAGCCAGCATTTTCTTGCCCAGCTCTTCATTCGTGCCCTTCATGCGCACGACCAGCGGCACACTCAGATTGACAGCCTTACATGCTGTGATCACGCCCTGAGCAATCACGTCACAACGCATAATGCCGCCAAAAATATTCACCAAGATAGCTTTGGTGCCCTTGTTAGCCAACATTATTTTGAACGCTTCGGTCACGCGCTCCGCCGTTGCGCTTCCGCCCACATCGAGAAAGTTAGCAGGCTCGCCACCAAACAACTTAATGGTGTCCATTGTGGCCATCGCCAAGCCAGCACCGTTAACCAAGCAACCGATATTACCGTCGAGCTGAATATAAGCAAGCTCGTGTTTGCTCGCTTCGATCTCTGCTGGATCCTCTTCGTCCAGATCACGATACGCAACGATTTCTGGGTGGCGGAATAAGGCGTTGCTATCGAAGTTGAATTTCGCATCCAAGGCAATGATGTCGCCTGAGCCAGTCAGGATCAGAGGATTGATCTCTGCCAACGATGCATCGGTATCCCAATAGGCCTTGTAGAGTTTTTGGAACTCAGCAGCGGCTTTACCAACAGAAGCCTCTGGCACACCAATTCCGCGCGCAAGAGTGCTCGCCTCGGCATCGGTTAATCCTGCACCGGGGTTTACAAAGACTTTCAGAATTTTTTCTGGATGATGCTCGGCTACTTCTTCGATATCCATCCCACCTTCGCTAGACGCCATCACGCAGACACGTTGCGTCCCGCGGTCTGTAACGATACCAACGTAATACTCTTTCTTGATGTCCGCACCCTCTTCGATCAGCAGGCGCCGAACTTTTTGACCTTGTGGGCTAGTTTGGTGGGTAATCAACTGCATCCCAAGAATTTCGGAAGAGATCTTGCGAACTTCATCGATGGAGCGCGCGAGTTTGACGCCGCCGCCCTTGCCACGACCGCCCGCATGAATCTGCGCCTTAACGACCCAAACAGGACCGCCAAGCTTTTCAGCGGCGCTCACAGCCTCGTCGACGTTGAATGCAGGAATGCCCTTAGGGACAATCACGCCAAACTGTCTTAGCAACTCTTTGCCTTGATACTCGTGGATTTTCATGGGATTGCTTTCCGTCCAAATAAACTAACTACGATTCCTGACCATCTAAAAGCTATGCACCAGGGCCTAGGTTGAGGTCTGTGTTTGTTCCGCCACATACCATTGGGGATAATGCTCTTTCGTCACGACTCCATCGAGCCGCCATGCATGACAGCCGCCCAACTGAAACGGCTTGCGCCCAGCGTTCTCTGCCTCTGAGCGCTTCATACCAGACATACTTTGTACCGCTGCAGTGGGTAATACAGTTGCCAACTCAGTCATATGCGTACAGCCGGCAGTCCGACCAAAACGTTCTTTGACCTGTTGGCGAAAGCTCTTGAGCAAATTCATCCCAACCAAGTCTTGATAGGCCGCTGTCACAGACGTGCAAGGCTCGCCAAACGGCGAAGCATCGTACATGGCAAAGGCCTGCTTGATCTCATAGCTCGTATCAATCGTAATACGGATATGCATGTGATGGAACGGCTTGTGCGCCGGCTGCTCGGTCCCGTTACGCTTGGTGTAAGAATACGACTTATCGTCAATAAGCTCGGCCTCAAGATCCCACAGACCGTCTTCGCGCTCAAAGGAATGCACCTGAATCGAGCGATTGTGCATGGGCTTGCGCGGGCAGTCTGATTTAGGGAGAGGCATACAAACTTAGTGTATCTTTTGACACAATGCAGCAAAGCCACGGAGTATAGCGCAGAGGGCTAGGCTGACGCTACAGGTCAGCAGGTTCCCAGCCACCCAAAACCTTGCGCACAACATCGCTTGAGAAACCTCGAGACAACAAAAAACGCCCCTGCCTTGCATATTCAGCATTGTTACCAGCCTGAGGGGGGGACGCGAACTTTTTTTGCCAGACAGCTCTTGCCCGCGAAAGCTCCGTCAACTTAAGATGTTCTTGAGCTTCAGCGATCTGATGTGCTGGGATTCCATGTTGCCGGAGGTCCTGTGCGATTCTGGCACTCCCATGCAAGCTAGCTTTGCGGTGCACCCAACCTTGTGTGTAGCGCTCGTCGGATTGCCATCCACTTTTTGAGAGCTCATCGAGAACACGAGTAAGATCCTCTTGCGAATCAGCAAAAGGAGCCAGCTTTTTTTCAAGCTCGAACCGACTGTGTTCGCGCCTGGACAGCAAACCAACTGCCCGAGCCTTGAGGGAAAGACTCGGGCGCTGCTTAGATGTCATCCTCGCTGTCGGGCTCAGCGGCCGCTAGTTTTGTCGCTTTACTTGCACTAGCCTTGGAGGCGGCAGCAGGCGCGGAGCCTACAGCGGGCGCACGCAGCACAACACCCAGTTTCTCACGAACGCGGTTCTCAATCTCAATTGCCATTGAAGAATGCTCGCGCAAATACTCACGCACGTTGTCCTTACCCTGACCGATTCGCTCGCCGTTGTAGCTAAACCACGAACCCGCCTTGTCGACAATGCCCGCCGTCACTGCGAGATCAATGATCTCGCCTTCACGTGAAATACCAGCACCGTACATGATGTCGAACTCAGCTTGCTTAAAGGGCGATGCAATTTTGTTCTTGACGACTTTGACGCGTGTCTCGTTTCCAACAACCTCTTCACCTTTCTTGATCGCACCGATACGACGGATATCCAAGCGAACAGAAGAGTAAAACTTCAAAGCGTTTCCGCCCGTCGTGGTTTCTGGATTGCCGAACATGACGCCAATTTTCATGCGAATCTGGTTAATAAAGATCACCATGCAGTTGGTTCGCTTGATGCTTGCCGTCAGCTTACGCAGAGCTTGGCTCATTAAGCGGGCCTGCAGGCCTGGCAGCGAATCACCCATTTCGCCTTCGATCTCGGCCTTAGGCACCAAGGCGGCAACCGAGTCGATAACAATCAGGTCAACCGAGCTCGAACGAACCAAAGCATCGGTGATTTCAAGCGCTTGCTCACCTGTGTCCGGTTGCGAGATCAGCAAGTCAGTCAAATTTACGCCCAGCTTGGATGCGTACTGCACGTCGAGCGCGTGCTCCGCATCAATAAAGGCGCACGTACCGCCCACTTTCTGCATTTCAGCGATCACTTGCAGAGTCAGGGTCGTCTTGCCCGATGACTCAGGGCCGTAGATCTCAATTACCCGGCCCCTAGGAAGCCCGCCAACACCCAAAGCGATATCCAAGCCGAGCGAGCCAGTCGATACCACCTGAATATCATGCTCGACCTCATTATCGCCATAGCGCATGATCGAACCCTTGCCGAACTGCTTTTCGATTTGCGAAAGTGCAGCTGCGAGCGCCTTGCCCTTTTCGGCTGAGCCGGGCTTAAGTGATTTTTCGTCCATGACTGGATCCTTGGTAACGGTGAATACAAACTCAGCAAAGCTGTACGAATTTAGTGCTGCAAACAATTCAGTGCCGCAAACAACTTTACGCATTGAAATTATTGCATCGGATTATACTGTATAAATAAACAGTGTCAACCAGTATCCAAGCGTTACTCTCACTAAGGACTTACCCTGAAACAAGCTTGCAGTGCCGCTTTTTTACGGGACCGGCGTGTCAGAATAAGTGGGAAACAATTAGGTTCGAATACGAAAAATTAAACAATGAGAATCTTAATCGCCGAAGACGACAGCATACTGGCAGACGGCCTGACTCGGTCATTACGTCAGAACGGATATGCGGTCAATGCCGTGAGTGACGGTGTGGCCGCAGACTCTGCGCTCTCTTCTCAAGAGTTTGATCTACTTATCTTAGATCTCGGACTGCCTCGCATGTCGGGTATCGAAGTGCTCACCAAACTACGAGCACGTAACTCGCACCTCCCAGTCTTGATTCTTACAGCGGCAGACAGCATCGAAGAGCGAGTTAGAGGGCTTGACCGCGGCGCCGATGACTACATGGCCAAGCCTTTCTCACTTTCAGAGCTCGAGGCGCGCGTGCGAGCCCTCGCTAGGCGAGGCGCTGGGGGCGGCGGGACGATTCTTAAACACGGTCGTTTAGAGTTCGACCAAACTGGTCGAGTCGCGTCTGTGGATCAACAAGCGCTAGAGCTCTCTGCTCGCGAGGTCAGTTTGCTTGAAATTTTGTTAACACGTACCGGACGGATGGTGAGCAAATCGCAAATCGTGGACCATCTCTGCGAGTGGGGTGATGAGGTGAGCTCAAACGCCATCGAAGTGTATGTCCACCGCTTGCGTAAAAAGCTTGAACCCAGCGGCGTCAAGATCGCCACGGTGCGAGGTCTCGGCTACTGCCTTGAGCGTGAAACGGCAGCTTCGTGACAGCGCAACACCTTAGCGGAAACCCCGAAGCACTAGAGGTGCTTCGCGCCAACTCAGACGCATCCAGTATTGCCCCTGCTCGGCGTTCACTTTTAAGTGAAATCCTTGACTGGATGCTCGCACCTTTGTTTTTGCTATGGCCCATGAGTATTGCCATCACTTACGTTGTGGCACAAAACCTCGCGAATGTGCCTTATGACCACACGCTAGCAAACTCACTTCAGGTGCTTGAACAGCAAATTGAAACAGACCAAGGGGTTGTTTCGCTGCGGATGTCCACCTCTGCCCGCCTAGCCTTGCGCACGCGAGAGAAAGATGGGATTTTTTGGAAAGCGATGAGTCCTGATGGGCATTTGATCGGTGGAGACGGAGACTTACCGACTCCGGAGATCAAGGCATCGACAAAGGCAAACACCGTCTACTACGACACACAAACACTGCATGATTTCGAGATTCGCCTTGCCTACGTCTGGACTGATCTCAGCACCCGAAGCGCTGCACCCATCCTGCTTGTCGCTGCTGAGTCCATGGACCGAAGAACCGAATTGGCGAACAACATCATTAAGGGCGTGATCATTCCACAATTTGTTGTGCTGCCAATTGCAGTGCTACTCGTTTGGTTTGGACTATCCCGCGGCATTGCCCCCCTAAATGCGCTGCAGCAACGCCTTCGCGCACGCAGGCCCGACGACCTGTCTCCTATCGATGTACGCGTAGCACCCAGCGAGATCGGTCCACTGATTATCGCGATGAACGACTTGCTGACCCGTCTTGATTCAACGATGCTGGCACAACGTCGCTTCGTTGCGGACGCTGCCCATCAGCTAAAAACTCCGCTGGCCGGCTTGCGTATGCAAGCCGAACTCGCGATGCGCAATACGCCGCCGGGCGATACGCAAGTCAGCCTCGAACAGATTATCGCGGGTACGGCCCGTGCAACCCGTTTAGTGAACCAATTGTTGTTGATGGCTAGCGCAGAAAATCCAAACTCAATTGCGATGCCACCTATTAATCTGGCAGAACTGGCGAAAGAGCAAACACTGCGCTGGGTGGACACGGCCATCGAGGAAGGCATCGACCTAGGATTTGAAGGTCCCGACTCTCCCGTCATGGTACGGGGTCAAAGCATTCTCCTCGGCGAAGCCGTTAATAATTTGATCGACAACGCAATTCGCTACACCCCATCGCCCGGACGCATCACGGTAAGCATCAGCATCCAGCGTCGTCAGGTCATCCTTGCCGTTGAGGACTCGGGACCTGGCATACCCCTTGAGGAGCGAGAGCGTGTCTTCGATCGCTTTTATCGAGTCCTTGGATCAAAGGCAGAAGGAAGTGGACTGGGCTTGGCGATTGTTCGGGAAATAGCTGTCCGGCACCACGCTAAGATTTTCATTACCGACTCAAAGCAAAAGGATCCCTTTGCGTCGGGTGCACGAATTGAGATTCACTTTCTAGCCGTTGCTTGAGTTTGGCTCGCGACACAATTGCAACCCTTTTGTTGCAGCGCAAAATAAACTGACGCAACTCCTGCCGAACGCTTAGGAGTTTCACTAGCTTTGGCACTTTGTCAGATACCTGTCAGTTAGCTCTCTTAAAGTTCGGGGCATTAAACACCAGCTTGAAAATACCTTCCCCGCAGGGAGGTATTAATCATGCGGACGGAGACACAGTTTGTTGCTTGTTTTGAACGTTGCGCAGTTGTTGCTGTACATCGGCATTCTCGCTTTGCTTGGTCAAGGATTGCTATTTATTCTTGCCGGCGCTAAACGCGAGACGAATATGTTTTATCAGCTATTTGTCGTCGTAAATAAACCTTGGACCTACATAGCAGCGCTCATCGCACCCAAGCAAATCGCGAAACGACACCACCCATTCGTAGCCTTTTGCGTTGTTGCGATACTTTATCTGGCCGTGACAGTCGCAAAAATTGAACATTGCGTGTCCGTAGGCATGGTGGGATGCAAATGAAATTGAATTTCAACTGGATGTTGCACAAATGGCACGCGATCGCATGGATCGTTCTAGGCCAGCGCCTACGTGCAATTGCAGTGTTTGAAGATATGTTGCGCGCCTACCCTAACGATAGCTACGCACTCGGTAGCCTGGCGCATCTAAAGGCTGAACTTGGCGACAAGCAAGGCGCAATCGCCGTCTACGAGGTTCTGGTCAAACAAAACAATGCGCCGGCTTATGCTTGGTTTAATTTGGGGTTCTTACAACAGGAACTAGAGTACCCCGTCGACGCCGAGACGTCGTTCCGCAAGGCATTGGCGCTCAATGAAGAGCTCGATCAGGCTTGGTACGGTCTTGGATTAGCGTTGATCCAACAGGGAAGACTCGATGAGGCGGTTCAAGCGCTGGAGCGCAATACCCAGTTGCAGCCAATGAGCCCATATGCCTGGTACCAACTCGGTCGCGTTCATATGGACCGTCAAGCGCCCGATGAGACAACCAAAATCATCAAACATTTAAAAGGTTTTGAGCCCAAGTTTGCCGCGCAACTTGAGCGTGAAACAGGCTTGGCTGTATCGACGTAATGGCAGTAGCCGTAACGCATAGAAAAGGTTTTATTTTTAGTTCTGTAGCTCTGTAGTTCTGTAGCTCTGTAGTTCTGTAGTGCTTGTTTTAAAAATAGTAGTTAAGTTTTGTATCACCCAGTGTTATCAATGGATCCAGGGGGACCTGGCCCGAAACGATGAGGAGGCATTATTGTGCAACTAACCGAAAAACATCGGACGTACTGGCAAAAAAACCTAAATGTCACAGCGATTTTGCTGGCGATTTGGTTTGTTGTCACTTTTGTCGTGAGCTATTTTGCTCGCGATCTTAGCTTCAACTTCTTTGGTTGGCCATTCAGTTTCTGGATGGGCGCTCAAGGTTCCCTGATAGTCTACTGCGTGATCATTTGGTATTACGCTCGATACATGAACAAGCTCGACGTTGAACACGGCGTTGACGAAGAAGAGGAGGAATAACATGGCCGGAATGACACCTGATGAAGGCGGCATGTTTTCGTCGAACACGACGAATGCAGCTTTCAAAAAGTCCTTAAACAAGGTATACACCTGGTACACCGGTGGCTTCGTTGCTTTCGTGATCGTTTTGGCGATTGCTGAGCAGATGGGTTTGAGCCGCGCAATGATCGGTTACATCTTTCTAGGTGCGACTGTTCTGCTCTACGCCGGAATTGGAGTGATGAGCCGCACAAATGATGCCGCGGAATACTACGTCGCAGGGCGTCGTGTGCCTGCCATCTATAACGGTATGGCTACGGGCGCAGACTGGATGTCGGCTGCTTCGTTTATCGGTATGGCCGGTACGTTGTATCTGACGGGTTATTCAGGCCTTGCGTTTATTATGGGTTGGACCGGTGGCTACTGTTTGGTCGCTCTGTTCCTAGCTCCTTACCTTCGCAAGTTCGGCCAGTTCACGATTCCTGACTTTCTTGGCGCCCGCTATGACGGTAACCTGCCACGTCTTTTGGGTATCATCGCCGCGATTCTTTGCTCCTTCACTTATGTGGTTGCGCAAATTTATGGTGTCGGTCTGATCACTACGCGTCTTTCAGGCGTGCCGTTTGAAATCGGCATCTTCCTTGGTCTGGGTGGCATCTTGGTTTGCTCGTTCTTGGGCGGCATGCGTGCGGTGACTTGGACTCAAGTTGCGCAATACATCATTCTGATCATCGCCTACATGATTCCTGTCGTGTGGTTGTCTGTTAAACAAACAGGCGTCCCCGTTCCACAGGCAATCTATGGCTATCAGCTTGAGAAAGTAACTGCTAAAGAGGCAGAGCTCATTAAAGATCCAAAAGAGCTTGAAGTCAGAGCGATCTTTAAGCAGCGCGCTGACGAGGCGGAAGCTAAGCTCAAGAATGTCCCAGCAGCAATGGCTGCCGACAAAGCTGCAGCAGAAAAAGTCTTGGCCGACTTGAAAGCATCTAACGGTTCAAAAGCTGCCATTACTGCTGCAACGAATGCGTTAGCTGCCCTTCCCGCAACGGAAGCCGCTGCCCGCGCCAAGTACACCGCCGACCGTAATGCTAATAATGCTAGGACAGCGCCCTTGGCAGGAATGCCACGTCATGCGGCACAGTTCTCTGGCGATCCGAATGGTGATGCCAAAGCACAAGCGGCTTATGACACCTCGCGTCGTAACTTCCTAGCGCTGATATTCTGTTTGATGATTGGTACCGCTGCATTACCGCATATTCTGATGCGTTACTACACGACACCATCGGTTAAACAAGCGCGTGAATCGGTTACTTGGTCGCTGTTCTTTATCTTCTTGCTGTACTTCACGGCACCTGCGTTGGCGGTTCTAGTCAAATACGAAGTGTTCCACGTGTTGGTCGGGACACCCTTTGACAAACTACCGGCCTGGATTGCCCAGTGGAGCACTGTAGATCCTAGTTTGTTGTCTGTCGCTGACGTCAACAAAGACGGTATCTTGCAGCTTGCCGAGATGCGGATTGGCGGTGACATCATCGTGTTGGCCACACCTGAAATTGGTGGCCTGCCATATGTGATCTCCGGTATGGTTGCAGCTGGCGGTTTGGCTGCAGCGCTCTCGACTGCAGACGGCTTGTTGCTTACCATCGCTAACGCTTTGTCGCACGACTTGTACTTCAAGATGATCAATCCAAACGCACCTACCGCGCGTCGTGTGTTGATCTCGAAGATCCTACTGCTCGTGGTCGCACTTGCTGCGGCGTATGTTGCAGCTCAGAAGCCTGCTGACATTCTGTTCCTTGTGTCAGCTGCGTTCTCCTTTGCTGCAGCGGCATTCTTCCCTGCCCTGACACTGGGGATCTTCTGGAAGCGTGCAAACAAGTACGGTGCAGTTGCCGGCATGATCGGCGGTCTGGGCATCACCTTCTACTACATGGTAACGACTCAGCCTTGGCTGCGTGGCGTGTTTGGTGTGACCTCACCAGTTGAGCTCTGGTACGGCATCCTGCCAATCTCTGCAGGTGTCTTTGGTGTACCGCTTGGCTTTGCCCTGATCATTGTTGTGAGCTTGCTCACACCAGCTCCGCGCAAAGACATTCAAGAACTGGTTGACCACGTGCGTTACCCAACGCTGCGTGCCTAACTAGGAGTAATTTCCCCCGCCGTGCGAGACTGCTGCGCTCAATCGGCTTTTTTGCCCCTTCGGGGGCATTTTTTTTGACTATTGAAAAGTCGCCTACAGACTGTTGCAGTTCACACCACGTCTAGTGGCTGCCCGGGAGGCTTAGTTTTCGTCTAAGCATTCTCAACACGCTACCGAGTACAGGAATCTGCTCATACACTTGTTTAGCTGCATCCCAGTAATCCAGGTGAAGCGTAATCAGACCTTCCGCATCCAGCTCAAATTGCGTGCATCCTTCAATGGACTGCGCGCGCCCTCGACAAGAAAAAGAGAATGTCCAGGTCATAAATCCCAGAGGCCCTGTCGAGGCAATTCGAGTGACTAAAAATCGAGGATTATCAAGACTCTCAAACATGTGCGCATACACCTTGCGCACAGACTCAATCCCTTGCAAGTCATTAAAGGGATCGACAAATCTCGCATGCTTCGCGTAGATTGATTCAATCTTCGTTAGGGATTCAGGACTAAGCTGTTCAAACCACCGTGCGATGAGTTGAAACCGCTCAGTTTGTTCTCGAGTTTGTTCAAGCATCACAACCCTGTCATTTTGTGTAGTAAAGGGAACCGAAACCGATATGGAAGACGACTAATTAGTCTTAAAGCGCCTGCAAAACTAGCTGGGAAGCTAATTTCAAATTTTCCACGCTCGAGCCCAGAAACGATATACGCTGCAGCGCGCTGTGGCGTCATCAAAGCGGGCATCTTGAAATCGTTTTTGGCGGTCATCGGTGTTTCGACAAAGCCTGGATTAATCAAATAGACACTCAAGCCCTTGGGCGCAAGTTCAAAATAGAGCGTCTCTGCCAAATTGTTTAAAGCCGCTTTCGTAGCACCATATGTCAGAGCGCGGGGCAAACCGGTGTAAGCCGAGATACTTGCGATGAATGCTAGCCCACCCGACTGCCGCGCCAAAAAATAAGGAACAAGACAAGTCAACGCTCGGTAAACGCTTACTACGTTTAACTCAAAGCTTTTTTCGACCTGTTCAATATTCACGTCCCAACTATTCATGGGGTCATAGCGAGCAGCACCGAGAACAACAAGATCAACATGGCCCATCGCCGCTAACGTCGAACTTAAGGCTGAAGGCCAAACCTGACTGTCAGCACAGTCAAATGCAACAACAGACGCACGAGAATACTTTGCTGCAAACTCTAATAGAGTCGCCTCACTCCTAGCCGAGAGCGTTACGTAAGCACCCGCATCCAAAAGCGCTTTTGCGAGTGCCAGACCGATACCGCTTGATGCACCAACAATCCAAACGCGTTTGTTAGACCACTCACGGATGGGGCTATTTAAAGGCGACCAAAGTTTCCTCATTACTTCCCACCCGATGTGCGTTTCTTAAAAAATAATGTCACTTCACCAAGATCAATGCCAAACTTGGACATAACCGATCGATTCATCATTGAGCTGTCGTCGAGTTGCCACATCCAGTCATCAAAATCTACCAAATACTCTTTTCCATCAACGGGTAATCGCATGACATAGGTCCAGCGCAAAGCGTTACCAGCCACCTTACCAATCGCAACGCCGACCACGTCGTCAGCAGTGCCTTGCCAGGTGCCATCCGGCTGACGCTTTAATGTCCAGACTCTACGCTGAGTCTCACCGTCGGAGTACGTAAAGCGCTCATCGAGCACCCCTTCCTGAGGACTTTTCCAATTTGCCTCAATCACGACATGAAATCGCCGTGCCACGGCGCCATCTCGCTTCTGAAAGATTCCCCAGGCATCAATGGTTCCATTAAAGAAACTCGACAATTCCAGTTCCGGCTTTTCGCGGGCATAGTGATCGACATCCACGCTGCCACAGGCAGTCAATACAGCCGCACTAATAGAGGCAATGAATGCTTTGATTTTCATGGCAATGAATCCTTGATTAACAGTTAGCGACCGTCAGTTGGCGGTGCGCAGGGACGAAACAACACAACAGCGGCTACCGCTTTTAATGCGATCGGAAAGCCAACATACATATAGATTAGCGGTCCAGCAGTAGCGGGCATACCGGGCTGATAATCAAACCACCCTAGCAGAGGAAGCGTCACTCCAGCTGCGATCGCCAACGCTAACTTACCGATCAATACCCAAATGCCAACATAGAGACCTGTATTGTGGCGCTGCTCTACCGGAATCACGTCAGCGAGCATCGCGGTGGGTAGTGCAATGTCAGCACCAAGTGCTGCTCCCGCCGCCAGACAAACCACTCCGTATAGAAAAACGTCACCTTCCCCAACGACGCTGGCACCGAGCAACGCAAGACCGGCCAGAACACTACCTGTTAACCAGGCCCAGCGTTTGCCAATACGATCCGCCAAGGCTACCCATAGTGGAAGCGTGATGAGCCCTGCAAGGAAATAGAGCCCCAAAAAAAGACCTGCATCCTCCGGGCGCTGAACAACGTCGCCAATAAAAAATAAAACAAGTGTCGCTGGCACAGCAACGGCAACTGCGTTTAATAAAAAAAACTGGAATACTCTTCTCACAGGGAGATATGCAAGCGCTGCACGCCATCCCGAATCCGGAACTATCACGCGATCTAACGGACGCGGTGTCCAGACCAGGGTAATGACAAGTGCAACAAACAAGGTTGCAGAGAATCCGTACGCAAACAGCCTATACCCAAAAGAAGCGCCGTAATGCTCTACCAGGGTAACGGGTAAGACCGACGCGCACACCACGCCAAGCAAGCCGAGCCCCTCACGCCACGCAACGACGCGAGAACGCACGAGCGGCTCATCACTCAGCCGTGTCCCCCAGGTCACATAACAAATATTCAGTAAGCTGTGTGCAGCATAGAGTGCCATCAGACAGCACGCGAGCCAGGCCATTAACCCAAGCTCAGACCAGTCAGGTGGCGAAAACAAGAGTACAAAGCTAATCGCTAACAAAATGGACGCGAATCCAGCAATCAGTGGCCACCCAAAACGCTTAGATTGAACAGCATCAACGATTCGACCTAAAAAAGGGTCTTGTGCAGTATCCAATAGTCGCGTCAAAAATAAGATGGCGCCCAAAGACACTAAGTTCAAACCAAGATTTTCGCCGTAGTACTTTGGCGAAATCATGTAGATCGGCATCATTGCCATCGCCAATGGCAATCCAAGCGCACCATACGCGGCTAAACGGTAGGGACTCACGGCTTGCTACCCAGCAATGCCTGCCTGAGCACTGGCTCGCTGGTTCGCGGATCCAGCCAGATTGCAAAGAATGCCCGGGCAAGATTGTCATCAATCTGACCGGTTAACTTACCTTGATGATAAAAACGCGCGCCCTCGCCCGGTTGGTAGACACCCATCAGCGTGTCTCCCGAAACAACATCAGGCAATACACGAGCCAATTGCTCTCGCCATTGTGGGTGCGCGTTGACCGCAATGCCAAGCTTGGTCATTTCATCTAACGAGGCCTGAACAATACGTGCCCCTTCTATGGTCCTGTGATAAGTCAGAGAAAGTGCGAAAGGCTGGTTCGCGATGTACCGACCACCAGGCGCCCAAAGCCGGGCGTCATAGATGCGAAAGCCAAACCGAGAAAACTGCGCCCGGCCAACCTCCCCGACCTGGGGAATGCCTTCAGGAGGTTCAAATGCATTTGCGCTGGCTCCGAATAAAAGCGAGCAGAACAAGGCTAAGCTTAGGCGTGCGATAAGACCCATTGTTTTACATCCGTGCGTGCGTACCGAAAGCCCACCTCGCAGTATGCGAGATACATTTTCCAAATACGTATAAATGCGTCATCAAATCCTTGTGCAGCGATCGCACTTAAATTGCGATCAAAAGCCACGCCCCAGAGCCTCAGCGTCTCGGCATAATCCAAGCCAAATGACACCTTTGCATCAACCTTTAAGCCGGCAGAATGCGTCTCACGTGCGAAGCGTGTTGCAGAGGGCAACATACCGCCCGGAAAGATGTATTGCTGTATGAAATCAGTACCGTGGCGGTAGGCATCAAACCGGTCTTCAGCAATATCAATAGCCTGTATTACCGCCTTGCCACCAGGTCGCAAGCAACGTGCGACCACTTTGAAATAGTTTGGCCAGTGCAGCAGGCCAACGGCCTCAAACATTTCAATCGATACGATGTGATCAAACTGCTCAGGTACGTCACGATAATCCTGTAGCCTGAGTTCAACCAAATGATTTAGACCTGCCTCGGTCATACGCGCACGACCATACTTTAACTGAGCATCCGAAATGGTGATACCGACCACTTTCAACCCTCGACGGGCAGCGCGTTCTGCAAAACCAGCCCAGCCGCATCCGATCTCGAGGACTGACTGTCCGGGCGTCGCGCCAAGTTGGTCAAGGATGAGGTCATACTTTTGGTTCTGTGCTTGCTCAAGATCGAGCGTTGCATCTCCGGCAAAGTACGCGGAGGAGTAAGTCATGCTCGGATCAAGCCAAATCCTATAGAAATCATTACCAACATCATAATGACTCAGGATATTGCGCCGACTTCCGGATCGGCTATTGTCTTTAAAAACCCAGTGAGACAAGCGCTTAAGCAGAAGCGCCCACCATTGCCCATCCACTGCTTGCGAGACCTGTTGATTCAAAATCGCGATCGTAAAAAGCGACACCAAATCATCACAACCTACCCAGCCCCTGCGCAGACTTTCGGCAAATCCGACATCACCTTGTCGCAGAATCAGTCCAATCGCACGCCAGTCATAAATTTCCAACTGGGCCTCATGCTCAACTGGTAGTAGCTTTTCAGCGCGCTCACCAAAGGTACGTACAAGTCCATCGGGTTGTACGAGGTGTAGGCGGCCGACAGAAACTCTCTCAAGCATCCGCATAAAAAGACGCCCAGAGAGTGGCACTGCATGCCGCGAAACGCCGACAGGATGATCATTGAGCTTCATCCCCGTCTCCCAACATTACTTGTCGTTACTTCACTTTCAGGCAGAGGTGGTACAGGATGGTATCGCCCTCCTTTTCTCCACAACTGAAAGGCTTGCAAGTGAATACGCAACATCACACCAAAGGTCATCATGGGCATCGTTAGAAGGTATCGTAATAACGCAGTCGTCGAAAAGGGCTTACGGTTTGTCACAATGGCTGTGCGTAGTAGTGGCTCTGCGACATCGCTTGGGTCATGGTAATCAATCGCCATGCGGTGCATTCCCGCCAAATTGGCCGAGCGAAATCTATAACCACCACTGACAGCGCAAAAGGGGGAAACATGGAATACTTTTGTGCAGGTTAGCTCGGTCTCGTCCGTTATCTCGGCTAAGCCAGGTGCGATCAACACATATTGATGCCGCTGCCCAAAGGTATTGTTCACCTCAGCCACTAACACGCGTAGTACTCCCTCGTGATCATGAACAAACCAGAAACTGACTGGATTGAAGACATAACCGAGGACGCGTGGAAAGCACTGCAACCATACAGCGCCTGTCTTGATATCAAGTTGAGATTTTTGTAAGAGATCGGCAAGCCAAGACTGAAGTTCGGCGCCATCACGCGCCCCATGATCACGCGAAAAGAAACTCACGAGGCGGCTCTTGTCTATCGCGAACAGCCAGCTATTAAATCGGGCGGCTTCCGGCAACCGATCAATACGCAGTCGAATACAAAATACACGGTAAACAAAGCGATGCACGAAAGGTCTTAACCGGGCATGCATCACTCTGCCGCTACACAGTTCAATCACGGGATTAGTCATAAACCGCATCCCATGGAATTTCTACATCAAAGTCACGTACGACGCGCAGCGCCGACTTGAGACCATCCTCATGGAAACCATAACCCGTCCAGGCGCCACAGTACCAAACACGATCTAAGCCTTGGATCGTCGGAAGATTGGACTGTCCACGCGCGGCTGCGCCATCAAGAACTGGGTGCTCGTAGCGCAGTTCTCGCAGAATCAATTCTGGATTAGGCTCTATGGTGGGATTCAACGTCACGATGACAGGCTGCGCAAAAGGCAGATCCTGAAGCTGGTTCAGTAAATAACTAACTGCCACAGGCTGGTCTTGTCGGGCATGACCAGTCGACAGGTAATTCCAGGCTGACCAAACTTTTTTCCGTCGAGGTAACAAGCGAATATCAGTGTGCAACACTGCCCTATTCTCTTGATAACGGAACGCCTGCAACACGTCTCTTTCTTGCCGTACCGCATCGAGAATAGCGAGACTTGTCGGAGCATGACACGCCAAAACAACCGCGTCGAAGGACTCTATGCCATCGGCTGTATGGACTGAAACGCCTGCGTCCCGCCGCTCAACACGAAGCACTGGACAATTCAGACGCGCATCATCTATGTCGCGCACTAATTTTTCAACATACCGACGCGAGCCACCCGAAACAGTCTTCCACTGCGGCCTCTCCTGAATTTGTAATAGGCGATGATTCAAGCAAAACGTCAAAAAATTAATCGCAGGAAACTCGAGAATATCTTTAACAGGAGCTGACCAGATTGCTGCAGCCATTGGCAACAAATACCAATCGCGCATTGTTTGACCAAAGCGCTCACGATCGAGCAGCTGTTCAAGCGACATCTCACGAGCATTAGACTGCGCCTCAGCCAGGTAACGCTGCGCATTCTTGTTAAAGCGCAGAATATCGCGCAACATGCCCAGAAACTTGGGCCGAATCAGATTTCTACGCTGCGCAAAGACAGTCGAGAGGTCTGTTCCGGCCCACTCCATATCGGGCTCAGAGAGGGACACACCAAATGACATGTCGCTTGAGTGCACATCAACATTTAAGTGCTTGAAAAGTTGGATCAGATTGGGATAAGTCAGATCATTGTGGACAAGGAATCCAGTATCTACAGGATGGGTGCACCCCTCGAGGGTGACATCGACAGTATTGGAGTGGCCACCGAAGTAGCTCCCCGCTTCAAATAAGCTGACCCGGTACTTGTCTTTTAACAACCACGCAGATGCGAGTCCTGCAATACCAGAACCCACGACAGCGATCCTCGCACCCAGAGGTGGTGTAGCGCGTGAACTCACGATAGCGCCTCCACGGAAGATGAAATCGATTCACGCCCCAAAAGGGCCTCGCGCAACGTACCTGCACGTGTTGCCGGATCAAGCCAAATAGCAAGAAACGCAGACGAAAAATCAGGGTCCTTAATCTGACCAAGGGATCGCTGGTCCGAATAGAAGCTCGCGCCGTGCTCCACATCAAAATACCCAACCAAACGGTCACCCGCTTTTACATCAGGAATGATCGGAGCCAGCGCAGAGCGCCAACTTTGTGCGCGACCAGCGTACTCAGGGCGCAGTCGTAACATTTCTTCTACTGAAATAGATACCGTTTGCTCCTTCGACAGCGTTCTCAGATAACTCAAGTCGAGGATTGCAGGTTTATCCGACTCAAAGCGACCGGACTGCGTATACAGACTTGCCCAGTAACACCGGAACACAGTCCAAACGTAGACCCCTCGTCCGCACAGCCGCCAAGCGTCACCATGATTCGCCAACACACATTGCGGAAGTTCTGCGTGGTACGCATCGACAAAAGCGGCGGTACCGGGGCTGCCAAAAATAGTCATTAGATAGTTACAACAAACGATGAGGATAACTGCACGATAAATTATTTATACATATTAGTCTATTTTGCGACCATACAGTATAATTTTTAATAATTGGATTTATTCATACCTTTCCCATGCTCACTATGATGCCCTCTGAAGCTCCAAAAAAGCACTCTTTTAAGCAACAGCAGCTTCTATTCCGAGAAACCGCAATTTTGGACGCGGTGAACCAGTTATTGGCTCAAAAGGGGTTCGACCTCATGACGATGGACGAGGTTGCAGCCAATGTAGGGATCGCCAAGGCTAGCCTGTACAAACACTTTGCCTCAAAAGAGGAACTCGCAGCTGCCTCCATGACGCGACTGCTGCAGCACGCACTTGATGTCACGGCAAGTCTGCCCGAAGATGACGCGCCGGTTGCTAAGCTCAAGGCAATTGTTCGATGGACGGTGAACACGCACCTGATGGGCGCAATGCCGCTCTTGCCTTCTACACGATCGACAATTCAAGCGGCGCTACAGAACCATGCCCCCTACATGGATTGCCTTGGTCGACTAATTGAACAACTTGGCACCTGGATTCAAGATGCGCAAGCAAACGGAGAGCTCTCCACTGATTTACCTGGTGAGGTGATGCTCTACACCATCTTCGCTCGTTCTTGCGACCCGGTTGCAGATTTTCTGAAGCAAGGGGGGGCATTTACCGATCAAGAAATCACTGAATTGATCGTCAGGACGACCTTCGAAGGAATGATGCGACAAAGCAGACCTGCTTAGAACGCAATACTGCCGACCTCAGCTAGAATCGACCTCTTTTGTCGGATCTACCATGTGGTTTAAAAATTTAAAGCTATTTCGCCTCTCAACCGAGTGGGCCTGGAACGTCGATCATATCGAAGCGTTTTTGAACAAAGAACGATTTGCAGAGGCTGACGCAAGCGCGGCAACCTCCTTCGGTTGGGTTGCCGTTCGCGAAGAGGACGAGCGGCTCGCCTACCCAATCGGAAAGCAAATCATCTGCTCCTTTCGCACCGAGAAAAAACTGCTACCGGCCTCTGTCGTCAATCAATTCGTTCGCGTGCGCGCACAAGAGCTTGAGGAGCAGCAAGGCTTCAAGCCTGGTCGAAAACAGCGTCGGGATCTCAAAGAAGAGGTCACCGGCGCCCTGCTCCCACGTGCGTTTAGTTTGCTGCGCGACACGCGCGTGTGGATTGATCCCGTCAACCACTGGTTAGCCATTGACACTGCATCAACAGCGAAGGCGGAGGAAGTGATCTCAGCACTAGGCAAGGCTATCTACCCCTTTCCAGTCGAGCCGATTCAAGTAACCATTAGTCCGGCCGTTGCAATGACATCGTGGCTTTCGTCTGGACAACCTCCCACTTATTTCACCGTCGATCAGGATGCCGAGCTACGTGCCGGCGGTGATAAAGCCGCCGCAGTGCGATACGTTAAACATGCGCTTGATGCAGAGGACATCGACAAGCATATAAAGAACGGAAAGCAATGCACGCGTCTAGCCATGACCTGGAACGACCGCGTGTCGTTTGTGCTGACAGAAAACCTCGATATCAAACGTGTCGCGCCACAGGACGTCCTTGATGAGTCAGAGCAAGCGGCTTTAGAGAATGAGGCCGAGAAGTTTGACAGTGATATGACATTAATGTGTGCAGAGCTTAATCAACTACTAAGTGCTCTGCTCAATGCACTAGAAGAAAAAACCATCAAAAAGGTGAGCTGATATGGACTTGATGATCCAGAGCACGGTTCTCGACACAATCGAAGGCGGCGTTGTCCTCGCGATCAAGGTGGAAGACCTTAACGTACAGGCCTACATCGTGATCTCAAAAATCGATATCAATGTTGTTGAGAAAATCATCCCTCAACACATCTTCGAGAGCGACGCGCAAGTCCACGTCGCTGGACTCACTAAAGGTATCGATACAACCGAAGAGATCGTACAGATTCTAGAAAACATGGAAAGCGGCGATGTTGTCGCCTACTTATGCGAAGACGCCATTGTCTACGGCGAAGCGCTAGCCGCGCTGGGCATAAACCACTGACGCCGAATAAAAGATCGATTAAATCTTTTTACGTAACTGCATCAAGAGAAGTGCCACGATACCAAGCGCCATGACCCATAACGAGATATCCACGGCATTTTTACTCGCAGCGTAGGTAATGCTCGAGTAAGTGAGATAGCCGCAAGTCAGACAAAACAAAATGGGCGTGAGCGGATAGAGTGGCACTTTAAACGGACGATCGGCTGAAGGATCTTTCACTCGCATCACAAACAGTGATATCCCAACGAGGAACAAGAAAAACCAAAATACGGGCGCAGTGAATTCAACCATCGCACCAAAACCGTCGGTCTGCCACAAGCCAAAAATAACAAGCACAAGGCTAATCCCGGACTGGACCCAAAGTGCGCGTGTTGGGGAGCCCCTGCCGCCTTCCCAGTGCCCCATAAAGGAAAGTGCCGGCCAGTCTTTACCGAGTGCGTAGTTCGTACGCGCACCCACGATCATGGTCGCATTAATACTCGTCAAAGCGGCTGTTGCAACAAACACGCCCAGAATACGTTCACCAGTCGGTCCGAATGCACGCCCCATCAAATCAGCGGCGACGGCACTACTGTCTGCTAGGCCCTTCAAACCCAAACCCGACAGTAACGCAAAGTTCACAAACACATAAATAATCGTCAGAATAAAAATACTGATCACAATCACCGGAACGATTGCTCGACGTCCACCATGCACCTCGGCAGAAATGTAGGCCGCTTCATTCCAGCCTCCATAGGTTAGCAAGACGAACACCATGGCCAAGCCAAACATGCCTAGGCTGGGGGTAGACGAGAAATAAGCGGGTGACGCTGGCGCATCGCTAGAAACGTAGAATCCAGCAACCGCTACTAGGATCAAACCCAACACCTCAATTGAGGTCAATAATGTCTGCACCCACGATGCAGCCGATATGCCGATCAAGTTCACTACCGTTAAAACAAGAACTACGCCTATCGCCCAAATCGCAGTTGAGTAAGGCCCGAGACTGAAGGCCTTGCTCATGTAGTCGCCAAACACAAATGCCAAAAGCGCGATCGACCCAGTGTTGATGACCATTGCCTTAGCCCAGGCATATAGGAACGAGATGGGTTTCCCAAAGGCCCGTGCAAGGAAGTGATAATCACCACCTGCATGGGGATAGGTAGTTGCGAGTTCCGCGTAACACAAGGCTCCGGCTAACGAAATCACCCCACCTGCCACCCATGCGACCAACAACCATCCAGCATCTCCTGTCACGCCCGCCACCATGGAAGGCGTTTTGAAAATGCCTGCACCAATCACGATGCCTACAATAATTGCAATGGCACTGAAGGGGCGTAAGCGCTTTGTTGGTTCGTTAATGTGTGCAGGTGAGTTCATCGTGAAGGCGATTTATATTGTTAGCCGCGAGTACCGGAGACTTCGTAAAGCGGAGACATTTCCAAGACATTGCCTTGCATCGTATTTCCTTTCAGTTCAACGTCAAAATGACGGGACTGACCGCTGTCATCGACGAAACTAAATTTCAAGCGGTTGCCGGTCAGCTTCCCGCCCAAAATTGGCTGAGATTTGCCCTTGATTGTGAGTGTCCCACCCACTTTTTGATAGCGCTGTGTCAACTCTAAGACATCGCCTTGTCCACCATCAATACCTTTAATAGTCCATTTACCTGCGGCATTACCGGGCACAACCCAAAAATAGCCTTGAGCGTAACCAGTACCGATCGTCTGATCAGGCTCCCAGTCACCCATGTTGAAGGAGTTCGTGGCGATGCGGGTTCCAGGCGCCATCTTCAGAAGCGTCGGACGTAGTTTCAAATTCAAGTCGGGCAACAAATACATGGTCACGACAGTTGCTTTGGAGAAATCTTCAACGAAAATATCGCCATTAATAATCTTTACTTTGTCAGATACACCAGCGCGTTCGGCATTGCGAGTTGCAAGTTGGGCCATATCTTTGTTGAATTCAATACCAACGGATCGTGCGCCGTAATTTTTTGCGGCAGCAATTGCGATTTTCCCGTCACCCGCGCCAAGATCATAGACTAAGTCATTTGGTCCAACGTTTGCAGCTTTGAGCATCGCATCTGCGACTGCATCGTTTGTGGGGACCCAAATCACATCCTTACCACTTTGTCCGACTGAAGGTTGGTACTTGTCATCGCCCATCGGCGTGCCATACGCAACCTGCGCGTATGCGTGTGTAGCAGTCAAACCTAGAACTAAAGCGGTTGTAGAGAGCACTAGACGAATATTCATGATTAACCTCGCTGGGCGATGTGAAAGTGTCGACAGAATAGAAAACTTGCGGTGCAATTCCAAAACAAGACTGCAAAATTTAGCACTTAGCCGTAAAAAAAACAGCTCATTCCAGAAGAAAACAGAAGATCAAATAGAAATCACTCATCTAGCGGGGCTTTACCTGTGTGCAGACGCAAGCGCATATGATCTGGCACTTCTTGGCCAGCATCCGTAAACGCCTTGCGCAACGCGCCCATTTGCGGACCGAAGATGCCGCTGCGATTGTCACTAGCCCACTGTCTAGAGGTCTGCAACGTTGTCAGACTCCCTTGAAAACGTGGCATCACCCAGCGTGCAAAAAGCTCATAGCTTCTTAAGGTTTGCTCACGCGTCGCCCACTCATGGGATCTGAACAAGACCGCACCTGCACCGCCATCTGTAAACGACAAGAGCCGTTCAATGCCCGCTGCTACCGTTTCAGGCGAGCCCACAATGGTTGTTCCAGCCTTCAGCCCTTCTGCCAAAGGGTTTTCACTGCGCATGGGGGGGCGCCCTAGTGTCTCACTGAAGTAGCTCAACGTTTCAAGGCGCTCACCTTTTCGAACCTCGCGTACAGCCTGCTCATCGTCCTCAGCAACATGGATATTGACTACCAGGCGCCAGTCCTCGCGACGCATGGTCTTACCAAACTTGGCAGCTTCCACCTCGCCCAATGCCCACTGCTCAGCCAATTTCTGCGGACCACCAGGTAAACCAGCGCCGAGCGAGATCAAACCGACACCGTGTTTCGCGGCCGTCAAAACGCCTGACGGTGTGGTTGCACTTGCAACAGCGATAGGAAAGCAGCCCTTTGTGTAAGGTGCGAGATGCAAGCGTGCATCATTGAGTTCAAACCAGTCTGTCTTTAGCGTGACAGGCTCATCACATGCTAATAAACGCATAATTGCACCAAGCGATTCGTCCATCATCGGACGTTGACGCTCTGCTTGAATACCCATCATGTACGCGTCAGAAACAAGGGCCCCTGGTCCGCAACCTAACATGACCCGACCGCGCGTCATGTGATCAAGCTGAACGAATCTTTGGGCCACCAAGAAGGGATGGTGGTAGGGCAAACTTGTTACACCCGAGCCCAACATGATGCGACGCGTCCGATCTGCCGCAACGCCAATAAAGATTTCTGGTGACGCGATCGTCTCCCAGCCAGCAGAGTGATGCTCACCAATCCAGGCCTCGTCGTACCCGAGATGGTCGAGCCATTCAAGCAGCTCTAAATCACGGGCAAGCGCGAGGGTTGGGTTGTCCCCCAGACGATGGAACGGGGCCAAAAAAATTCCGAACCTCAAACCCGCGTGGGCCATCGGTGCCTCCTGTTTTAATATTATTTTGTAGTTTTATAGCACAGGGGGACACTCGCGATAAGCAGTCTCTTTATGACGCATCCGGCTCATCTCCAATCCATGCGATACGCAGCAAGTTAGTTGATCCCGGCACACCGAAAGGTGTTCCAGCAATGATCAAAAGCGCTTGACCTGGGTTACCAAACCCATGCTTATCCGCAGCCTGTGTTGCACGCATGACGATTTCTTCTGTGCTGTCGACGTCGGCAGCCTGAATAGAGTGAACACCCCAAACCAATGACAGCCTGCGCGCAGCCGCCGCCACAGGCGTCATGCTTAAGATCGGTGCCCGAGGACGCTCGTGAGCCACACGCAAGGTTGTTGCACCGGATGAGGTGTACGCAACTGTTGCGGCAACCGGTAGGGTCTCAGCAACCGTACGAATCGCCGCTGAGATCGCATCGCGGGCATCGTTCTTTCTATGAGAATGGACTGCATCCATCATGATCCGCTGTAGTGGATCTAACTCTGTGCTTTTGAGAATGCGATCCATCATGGTCACTGCTTCAATTGGGTATGACCCCGAAGCAGACTCCGCAGAGAGCATCACCGCATCCACACCATCGTACACAGCGGTCGCAACATCACTGACTTCTGCACGGGTTGGCACAGGTGATGTAATCATCGACTCAAGCATTTGGGTCGCTACGATTACTGGTTTACCGGCTTGCCGACAGGCCCGAACAATACGCTTTTGAATGACAGGCACCTCTTCGGGCGGAAGTTCAACACCTAGATCACCACGCGCAACCATGACGCCGTCGGCGGCTGCAACGATGGCATCAAGAGATTCAATTGCAGAGGGCTTCTCTAGCTTAGCCATCACCCAAGCGCGGTTACCGACAATGGCCTTGAGCTCAGCAATATCTTCGGGGCGTTGCACGAAAGACAGAGCAATCCAATCAATCCCGATACTCAGGCCAAAATCAAGATCTTCTCTGTCTTTAGGCGTCAAGGCCGACAATGGCAAGATCGCACCAGGTACGTTCACGCCTTTGCGATCGGAAATGACACCGGCGTTTAACGCTTCGACATCAGCGTAGGTGGGGCTCGATGCCAACACACGCAAACGTACTTTTCCGTCGTCAATCAACAAATCGTCGCCCGGTTTAATGGCCGCAAAAATTTCTGGATGCAACAGTGGAACGCGGCTTAGCGTGCCAGGCGTTGGATCCAAATCCAAGCGCAATTTTTGTCCGATGGCCAGCGAGAGCTTGCCGTCCACAATCTTGCCCAAACGTAGCTTGGGACCTTGTAAATCCATCAAAATACCAACGGGACGACCGACATCGGCCTCCATTTGCCGGATGGCGTCATAACGCGCCTGATGGTCGGCGTGGGTACCATGACTGAAGTTCAGACGGAACACATCAACACCTGCGTCAAACAGCTTACGAATCATCCCGGGTTCGCTGCTAGCGGGTCCAAGAGTCGCTACAATTTTGGTGTTTCTATCGCGGTGCGAGATCGCATCGAGTTTCATGTATCAAGGCCTTTAACGTATCAGTTCGATTTACTGGATTAATTCGGTTTAGCAGGTGATTTCAGGCATACTGTTGCCACCATAATACCTGCCCCCAAAGATAAACACTATTGGAGTCTTACTATGTCTGTCGCTACCCAGAATTCATCCGCCACCTTGCGCGTCAACGGCAAGCGTCTCTGGGACTCTTTGATGAAGCTTGCACAGATTGGTGCAACACCCAAAGGGGGGGTGTGTCGCTTGGCGCTCACCGATCTGGATCGGCAAGGACGGGACTTTTTCGTGGCGCAGGCTAAAGCCGCTGGCTGCACGATCCGCATTGATGCGGTCGGCAACATCTTCGCACGGCGTGCGGGACGCAATAACGCCCTGCCCGCTGTCTCGACAGGTAGTCATATCGATACCCAACCAACAGGTGGAAAGTTCGACGGTAACTATGGCGTATTGGCGGGAATCGAAGTCATGCAAACACTGAATGACGCCGGCATTGAGACCGAAGCGCCACTAGAAGTGATTGTATGGACCAATGAAGAGGGCTCTCGCTTTGTGCCAGTCATGATGGGCTCTGGCGCCTTTATTGGCGAATTCAAAATCGCAGATATCTTGACGCAAAAGGATAGAGACGGGACAACAGTTGGTGAGGCACTCAATGCTATCGGCTACGCGGGTAAGGACGTGGTTGACCCAAAGGCCTTCGGCGCCTACTTTGAAGCGCATATCGAGCAAGGTCCGGTATTGGAAGCCAATGACATCACAATTGGTGTCGTCACAGGTGCACTGGGACAACGCTGGTTTGATGTGGTCGTTACGGGTTCAGAAGCGCACGCTGGCCCCACGCCAATGGCGTTGCGCCAAGACGCACTGCTCGCGGCCTCGCATGTCATCCAGTCTGTGAACAAGATTGCACTCGACTACGCGCCCAACGCCCGTGGTACCGTTGGGATGTTGGACAACTACCCGAATTCACGCAACGTCATTCCAGGCACTGTTAAGTTCTCAGTCGACTTCCGCGCAGACACAGACGCGACGCTGACAAAAATGGTTGAGGACCTACACACACAAGCGAAGGCGATCGCTACGAAAGGCAAGGTCAATATTGATATTAAGCAGGTGGTGTATTTCCCGCCACAAGCGTTCGCAACCGAACTGGTCGCAGCTGTGCGCAGCGGCGCAAAGACGATCGGGCTATCTGAAATGGACGTGGTGAGCGGTGCTGGTCACGACGCCGTCTACATGGCGCGTGTGGCACCGACAGCGATGATCTTTGTGCCGTGTAAAGACGGTATCAGTCACAACGAAATTGAAGATGCTCGTCCAGAGCATCTTGAGGCGGGCTGCAACGTACTGTTGCATGCGATGCTGGATCGCGCCCGCCGCTAGACCATCAAGCCAATCGAGACTCGAACGCAGCTCTGATTTTCAAGAGGTGCGCAGGGAGTCCGTGCGCTAATTTTTCAAACAGTTCGTCGTGGAGCTTGAATTCTTGCTTCCAGGCGTTCACGTCGATCGAAGTGATCTTCTTAAACTTGTCCGAAGAAAAATCCATTCCTGACCAATCGATATCTTCGTAGCGTGGTGTGATTCCGAACACGTGTTCGTCACCTTTCGCATCGCCTTCGATACGTCCCAGCATCCATTTAAGAACACGGGTGTTATCGCTGAAACCAGGCCAGACAAATTTACCGTTCTCATCAGTGCGGAACCAGTTCACACAGAAAATCTTTGGAAGCTTTGTGCCGGTACTTTGCAGACGGTTACCAAGCGACAACCAGTGCTCGAAGTACTCTGCCATGTTGTAGCCACAGAAAGGCAACATCGCGAACGGATCACGACGCACGACACCTTGTTGGCCGACGGCAGCAGCAGTGGTCTCGGAGCCCATGGTTGCAGCCATGTACACACCCTCAGCCCAGTCACGCGCCTCAGTCACCAATGGAACAGTGGTTGAACGACGACCGCCAAAAATAAACGCATCGATCACAACACCAGCGGGGTTGTCCCACTCAGAATCTAAAACAGGGTTCTGCGTGGCTGACACAGTGAAGCGCGCATTAGGATGGGCCGCTTTAATGCCCTTCTCTTTTGCGGACTCAGGAGTCCAGTCGCGTCCCTGCCAGTCGATGCAATGAGCAGGCGGTACTTTTGTCATACCTTCCCACCAAACATCACCATCGTCTGTCAGTGCAACGTTTGTGAAGATTGTGTCTTGCTTGAGAGTGGCCATGCAGTTGAAGTTCGACTGCTCGTTGGTGCCTGGAGCCACACCAAAATAACCCGCCTCAGGGTTGATTGCGCGCAAGTTACCTTGTGCGTCGGGCTTGATCCAAGCAATGTCATCGCCAATCGTCGTGATCTTCCAGCCTTGCTGAGCAAGTCCTGCAGGAGGAATCAACATTGCAAAATTGGTTTTGCCACAAGCAGACGGAAACGCTGCTGCGACGTGATACTTTTTGCCCCAAGGCGCTTGCACACCCAGAATCAACATGTGCTCGGCCAGCCAACCGACTGACTTGTCATTAGCCTCACGGCGTCCCATGGTCGATGCGATCCGCAAGGCGAAACACTTCTTACCGAGCAGCGCGTTACCACCGTAACCGGAGCCGTAGGACCAAATCTCACGGGTCTCAGGGAAATGCACAATGTATTTTGTCTCGTTACATGGCCAAACAACGTCTTTCTGGCCTGCGGCTAAAGGTGCGCCAACAGTGTGCACGCAGGGCACAAATTCACCGTCTGTGCCAAGAATGTCATACACCTTCTTGCCCATGCGCGTCATCATTCGCATGTTGACCACGACGTACGGGGAGTCAGACAACTCGATACCGATCTGCGCGATAGGTGAGCCCAATGGTCCCATCGAGAAAGGAATGACGTACAGAGTACGACCTTGCATTGCACCTTCGAACAACTCATCCAGCTTGGTGCGCATCTCAGCGGGCGCGATCCAGTTGTTGGTTGGTCCGGCGGCGTTTTTGTCCTGGCTGCAGATGAAAGTGCGATCTTCGACGCGAGCAACGTCATCCGGTGACGACCGTGCCAAAAACGAATTTGGGCGCTTGGCGGGGTTAAGCTTTAACAGCATCCCAGACTGCACCATTTCAGCACATAGGCGGTCATACTCTTCCTGGGAGCCATCGCACCAAACCACTTTGGCAGGCTTAACTTTGGCGGCAATTGCGCCAACCCAATCCTTTAAACCTTGGTGACGGACGTATTCAGGAGCGTTCAGTGATAGATTCATATCAATGTTTCAATGTGACGACAGGATTAAAACTCAATAACCCGCTATGGTAGCACCGTAGACGACTCTGGGGAGCCGATTCCCCGCCAAAATATGTGCGTTTCTGCGATGTAGCATAGTTAACAATCGTTGCCAGAATTTAAGAGTTCGTTAGGCACACTATGCACGAAGTTATTAACAAATTTGGGGCGGCCACTAAGGCCTAAGCAAGTCTTTTAAAGGAGTCATCCGTGTCCAAGCCATCCGCACGATACGCCGTTACACCTTTTATGGCCGCCCTGGCACTATTTTGCTGCTCTTTTTCGGTGCAGGCCCAGCAACCTCTGAGCAAGATTGGCTCGTGCCCTAGCGGCTACCACACCAGCGGTAACTACTGCACCCCCTCCTCGCCCTCAGCCAAACCAGCTATCGCCAAAGTCGGATCTTGTCCGTCCGGATATCACACCAGCGGTAACTACTGCCTGGCGAGCAGTGCGTCGAGTAAGCCCGCCGTCATCAAATCGGGCAGTTGCCCAAGCGGCTACCACACCAGTGGTGCATATTGTTTGCGGAATTAAACACGGGACAACGACCGCACCATAGCAAGCCGCAGCGGAGTATATTTATTCGAAAATAACATTGCGCACCTGAGAGCAACAAAGGGCCAAAGGGACAACGACATGACACTCCATTTTAAGAAACTTCACCCTACATTCATGGCCGAGGTCAGCCCCGTAGACCTAAGAACCGTACACGACGAGCCAACACTCGCGGCCTTACGCGCGGCGATGACTGAGTTTGGCGTCTTGGTTTTTCATGACCAACACTTCAGCTACGACGATCAAATAGAGTTCGCGCAACGTATGGATGGCGCGCTCCACAGCAAGACCTCATCCTCCGTCCTCAGTAAGAACCGCTTTGGCAATGAAGCCCTGACGGATATTTCAAACGTTGGGCAAGACGGCAATATCCTTGAAGCGGCAGACCGCCGAAGGATGAATGGCATTAGCAACAGAATCTGGCACACCGATGCCTCCTTCGAGGATCCTTCAGGCCGCTACTCGATGCTCTATGCCCGCAACATACCGCCTGTGCGAGCCGATACCGAGTTTGCCGATATGCGTGCAGCGTACGATGCGTTAGATACAGAAACTAAGAAAGTGATCGAAGATCTTCACGTCTATCATTCGATTGTTTATTCGCGCCACACGATGGGCTTTGATTTTTCAGCCGAAGAAAGCGCAAAGCTACCCGGTGCCACGCACCCCTTGGTCAGACAAATTGAAGGCTCAAATCGCAAGGCGCTGTATTTGGCCTCGCATGCAGCACATGTCACCGAATGGCCCGTCCCCGAGGGTCGTTTATTGCTCAAAGACTTGATTGAGCATGCAACCAGACGAGAGTTTTTAAACAGCCACGAATGGTCGCTAGGCGACTTGGTCATTTGGGACAATCGCACCACGATGCATCGGGCACGACCATTCGATGACAAGGCCTACAAGCGTGAGCTCACCCGAGTCACCACGCTTGACCTGCCTAGAGCTACGTCCCGACCTTAAAACCGGACTGCATCTTGCGCAGCAGTGCGATCACACTCTGCGCAACGATTCGGCCAGTTTTTGGGTTTTCTGAGGGAATATTTTCCATCGTCATTGTGAACTTTGCAGAGTCAGAATCCACAACAATGGTGTGTGTGTTACGCACAACACCTGGATCAGCCCAAATCTCAAGCAATGTTTTCTCTGGACCAACGCCAGACAAGGCAAGTGCCACCACCACGTTAAGGTTTGCAGGGAATCCTTTTGCCGCATCACGGGCATTACCCTCAAACACCTTCTTTGCTTCCGTCAAACCTTCGATACTGATGTTGTTTTCGATGAGATGAGGCGCGCCTGCCAACCCATTTGGTGGTTTGCGTGTCACCATCCGCACTGAATGAATCGTGCCCTCGGCCGCCGCGATCATGGCGTCTAAGCCGATCAGTGCACCCGTTGGAACATGAATCACACCACCTTGCGTCTTGGCGGCCTCAATCAGTTCGGGATGAAACAGTAGCGCTCCGACCGACAACACTACGACTTGTTTTTTAGCCTGTAAAAAAGGCGTAACAATCTCGGGCAACAACGCAGCCGGCGCACATTCGATTACCAAATCTGCCTCGGGCTCGAGCTGCCCAATCGTCAGTACTTTGACTGGGTGCGCCAGCGTAGAAACAAAGCTAGACGCCTTGACGTGATCCTTTGCTGAGACAGCTGTCAGGACCACACCGGGCACTTTACCGGCAGCTAGACTTTTTGCGATTGACTTACCAATAGCACCCAGACCCGCGATCGCGACACGCAAAGGTTTCGAGGCTTGTGTTTGAGACATATCTTTACAACCTAAAGAAAAAAATGAAATCAGAAATATTTACGTAAATAACTTAGTCAATCTTCATATTCGATGACTTCACGATCTGCGCATATTTTGCGACCTCTGCACGTAGGTGATCCCCAAACGCTGCAGGCGTACCACCGATAATCTCAATGCCGCGCTCAGCCAAATTCTTTTTCACTGCGGGATCCTGTAAGGCTTTGTTAAGTGCAGCATTCATCGTCGAAATCGCCAACGTCGATGTTGCGACCGGTGCGATGATGCCATACCAGGAGTCCGTTTCAAACTTAGGAAGACCCTGCTCTGCAATGGTGGGGATTTCTGGTGCAAGCGGTGCTCGCGTTAGGTAAGTTGTACCGAGGGCAACCAGCTTTCCACTACGAATATGTGAGATGAAGTCTGGCAAGTTGCCAAACATCAGATCAATATTACCGGCCAACAGATCAGTCAGAGCAGGACCTTGCGCCTTGTAAGGCACATGCACCATATCTATACCTGCCATCGTCTTTAACATTTCCCCTGCAAAATGGGGGGTGGTGCCATTGCCGAAAGATCCGTAGGACAGCTTACCTGGATTCTTCTTGGCGTACGCAATCAGCTCTTGGAGGTTGTTGATGCCCAAGCTTGGCTTGATCGCGAGAACGTTTGCTGTCTTTGCCAACAAAATCACAGGAGCTAAATCGTCGAGCGTCTTGTACGGCAATGACTTCACGAGAGTTTGGTTCACAGTAAAGCTGTTCGCGACACCGCCAAACGTATGTTGATCCGTTGCCTTAGCGACCGCATCCACACCAATGACCGTACCAGCGCCTGGCTTGTTCTCGACAATCACCGGGTTCGCGAGATCGCGTCCGACCTCTACGCTCAATAGACGCACAACCGCGTCAAGCGTACTCGCCCCGCCGGGAAACGGAACAATCATGCGGATCGGCTGAGTCGGCCAAGTTTTTGCTGGTGCTGTCTGCGCCTGCACGACGCCGCACGTTGCCGCAAATAACGACAATACGATTACTAAAAAACGATTCTTCATCAGATGATTTCCTTTTTAAAACTGAAGTACTAGTTTGCCTGAATAGCTACACACTGTATTAAATCTCCCCATCGCGCGTAGTGACGGCAAGTTTCTGCTCCCATCACGCAACAGACATGACAAATCCCCTATTTTCTTCCACTTACAAGATTCATCAAAGCACCTGCATGAGGCGCACGGTCAAGAGACCAAACCGCGTCAATCAAGGGATCAACCTGAACGCCAGAACCACCATATGCACAAAGTGAGCGTAATTTATCTTCAATTTGCTTGTCGGTCAGAGGCTTGCCTGTGGATCCCATCGGAACATCCACGGTACGGCTCAAGGCGAACCCATCAGACCAGTGCACTTTAACGGTCGCAGCCTCGACACCGTAGCCGCTGTCCTCAATAAAGCACACCTTCTGACCAAGCGCTCGCAACGCCGAGTCAGCAACCGCCTCATCGCTGAATTCAGCCAAGCCAGCGCGTCCGCGCACTAGAGATACCGGAACGGCATGCTGTGCACTGACCTGCGACTCTCGGCCCGTTTGAATTCCCGGGCGATCTGTCCGCTGCTTCAACAACGGACGACCAACCAATTCGATTCGCGTGATACCTACAACGCCACGCGCGATAAATTGCGTGTCGCGGGTCAGATCCAAGCAGGCATCAATCACAGGATTGAGCACCACGCCACAGGGGTAAGGCTTATACGTATTCTGCAACAACTCCCATCGCGTTCCTAAATCTGACACCACGGTTTCAAAGTCTGGCGCGTCACACGTCACATGCATGAAGCCACGCACACCCTCGACAGGTGACTTTGGACCATCAAAATTCTGCTCGGCCAGCAGCGCAGCAATCATTCCATTGCGCGCTGCGTTGCCCATGCTGACACTTTTAGACATTGTCCCGAGCGACTCAACCAAGCCACCCGCCTGAACCGAAGCATTTCCGAGGGCCCACAAGCACTGTTGTGCGCTGATACCTAACAGTCGGGCCGATGCGACTGCCGCACCGAATACTCCACAGGTAGAGGTAATGTGCCAGCCGCGCGCGTAATGTCCAGGTGATACACCATTGCCGATTCGACACTCCACCTCAGCGCCCAAAATAAAACTCATCAGCGCTTGTGCGCCAGTGACGTTGCGCGCTTGTGCCCAAGCGAATACGGGCGATGCAACAGGAGCAGTCGGATGAATAATCGTAGGAATATGCGTATCGTCAAAATCAAAAACGTTTGCCGCCATCGTATTAATTGCTGCGGCAGTCAAGATATCCATCCGCTCGCCACGACCAATAATCGTCGCCTGCGTGGCATTAGAAAAAGCACCGTAGACCCGCACGGCTTTTTCGATTGTGGAATCGTAACTAGCTGAAAGTGCCGTTGCGAAATAATTCAAGATTGAACGTTTCGCCTCGTGCCGCACATGATCAGGTACATCATCCCACTGAAACTCGGCGGTAAATCGTGCTAACTGGCGCGAGACTTCTGGAATAGGTTTTGATGCAGAACTCATTGGTATTCTTCTCTTCTTTATGTTTTAACCACGGCTGAAATCACGAGCTGGCGCCCGTACACAACCTGATCGGAGAGCGCCTGTGACCAGAGCGTTCGCAAGCTATTCGAATCGGCCTTGTGTAGCTGTCGTCGCGCATAGTTTTTGACTAACCAACCTAATCCGTGTTCCCACACTCTACGGGGTTTGGGCTCATCGACTTCGTGCACCGAAATATCTTCAAACCCATTTAACCCCAGCAGCAGCCAGAGCTGAAACAAACCAAGACTCAGCCAGGGCATATGAGGCTCTGGCGTATCATTTTGGGCAAACCAAGAGTAAGACCTTGGATAACCTTGAATCAAGTGATTTAGGCGCGCACCAACGTAGTTAGGATTAGGCACGGACAAGATGAAACGGCCGCGAGGGTTTAAATGGCGGCGTACGCTCTGGACAAACAGACCTGGATTTTGCAGGTAGCCCATCGCCTCGCAGCACACAATCGCGTCATAACTTCCAAGTGCCTCGGGGACCCCTGCGTTGAAATCAGCATGAACGAACTGGCTATACCCTTTTGGTGCTGAGGCATAAAAATCCATGCCATCAATGGCTGCCGGGTAAGTCAACGCGCTTGTTAACCATCCATCACCACAGCAGATATCTAGGATTTTCTCTGGTGTGAAATCATTGAGGGTACGGGCCACTGCAAGTCGGTGTGCCTTGCTGCCAGACATCGATGGCGCGGATGAATCTAATGAGCCATTAGTCATATTTAGGGAACAACAAAAAAAGCGATATTGATCGGGGCTTTGCTGTGACAGCGCTCGGCACACACCATGTCGCTGACTTTTACGACCCCTTCATAGGTGTTTTTCTTACCCTCAATAGTCACTACAACGGTGAAGGGAACATCTTTCCTTTCAGCCATGGGTGTATTGGCGCTAAACATATTGACGCGAACCTGATATCGACCACTCGCGGGCTTCTCATTCCAGGAAATATTTTCAATCGGGTCAGGACGGGTCGCGCAACCCGACATCTTCTGACATGCATTGGCATCGATATCTAAACTGCCACCACTCGTTGATTTCTTAACATGATCCTTGTACATGCTAATTGAGACACCATTTGGTTCTGCCACGATCAAGTCAAGGTCAGCCTCACCTTGCCAGGCAAGCGCAACGTTTATGTACTTGCCCTGCTCTACCTCGTTGGCCTGCAAGCGCCGATCAATCTCGGAGCTACTTACTGTGTTGGCTTCAGCCGGTGCAGGAGCCGTTGCGACAGGTGGGAGCGGAGCAGGCGCTGGGCGCTCTGACACGAGTGGCGGACAAGACTTGGCCTTGATACCAATCTGCGTCCATAGTTGATCGATCCGCGTGCGCAGAGCCACTTCCTCTTGTGACGTTGATCCTTCAACAACCCAGCCAATCCACTGCCGGTTCGTCAAACCTACGAGCAAGATCAACAGTAAGAGCAGCAAGACGAGCCAAGGCACAAATGCGGTCACCACTCCCGAAGGCTCAGATTTCGTCTGGTGAGCCGCTACGATTTTTTCTGCTGGACGAAACGCTTTGGCAAAGCGCTTATCAATATCGAATTCCGACGACTTATCACCATATGGTATGCAACCCCATTGCGCGATGACAAGCTGGTCACCCACCAGAAATATAGAATTCAGCGCATCCGGTGTACTAAGCATCGCGAGTAACGCTTGTGCTCCGTGTGCGGAGGCCGTGGATCCGCCAGCACCGGAAATTTGCTGCGCAAGCGCACGAACTCGCTGACAGTTCGACGAAAGGCGCTCTGCAACACTTATTTTTTCAGGCGCACTCAGAGTGTCAAACGCCCTCACCTCGCCCGACAATTTCGTTGACCATGCGATCTCACCCTTGAGCGCATTGACCACTGGCTCCGCAAAAAAAGTCGTCAATGACGGCTGACTTGCGTCGCGTTGTAACAGGCTAACTAACTGCTGGTAATAGGTAAAAACCGGTTGCCCGTTAATTCCTTTAACGTCTATGAGCTTTCGCTGGGTGACCACTGGCAAAGTTTGCATAATGAATCGTCTCTGTCCGTTGGCGTCAGTTTTTTGGCGCCGAGGCGCATTCGCTCGACATTTTTGTATAAGACTGCCCACTCTGATCTAAGAATGTGCGCAACGCCGCAGCAGACAGTGCATACAAAGAACGGTCACTGAACTTGTCTTCTTGGGCTCCAATGAAAGTGTTCACCCCCACCACATTCCCACAACGATTTACTAGCGGTCCTCCTGAACTACCTGTCGCGATTTTGGCTGTGTGTAGGACCAACACCATGTTGTTCCGCTGACGCTGAAGCACACTGACCTCGCCCTGAGAAAACACGGTATTCGGTGTCACTACATCAGCATCCACGCGTATATCTGAACTGGGATAGCCCGCAGCAACGACGGTCTGTAGAACCTGAGGCTCCGTTGCAATAGCAAGCTTGGCTGCCCCCGGTGGTACTTTTTCTGCGCGCAAAATTGCGAAGTCTGGGTTGGTGTATTCCGAGTCACGCGTCGCTGCGATCAGACGAACCGGAATCGGCTCTTTACCCAGAACACGACTCGTGATCGCGAACGAACGACCGTTTTCGATCACATGCCGATTTGTCACGAGTGTGTTTTGATCAATAAAAAATCCTGTTCCATGCCCCTGAAACTTATTGTCGGCACCAAATACCAGGACTCTAACAGTTGCCGCCTCGAGTAGCGCCACAAGTTTGTCTTGCGCGAGCACCGATGCGCTCGGCTCGGCGGGAGGTGTAACCGTGGGCGACCCATTGGACTGAACCGGGCCGATCTCACCACGTTTGTACGAATCTAGCCCAGGCGTACCGCAGGCGGCGTCAAGGATTTGTTGGAGCCGCTCTGCCTCACTACGCAAGCCCGCGACGAGATCGCGGTTAATTTCAGTCGTTTTAATCGTTACTAAAGGACGATTCGCCCACCAGAAGTACACGAAAAGATTCAAGGCAACCAAGGCAGCGGCGGCTACCCAAAACCAACGACTTTGAAACCTCATCGGTTTGCCCCATCGGCTGCGCGCCGCTTAAATTCTTGGGCGATAAAAGGAACGAGTCCCTGTGCATCCACGATTGACTGTATGACAGCCGGCAAAGGAGGTGTTTCAAAGCGCCTTGCACCCACGGTAAACGCACCTTCGACAAGGTCAACGTCCACACGGTCGCCAGAGCTCACCGCGGCAACAAGTTCCGGGCATTCAAATACGGGCAGCCCGATATTGATCGCATTGCGATAAAAAATGCGGGCAAAGCTCGTAGCAACGACACAAGAAATGCCTGCAGCACGGATTGCAATGGGTGCGTGCTCCCGCGACGAGCCCGAGCCAAAATTGCGACCCGCCACGATGATGTCGCCCGCTTTGACGCGGCGCACAAAATCCGGATCAAGCCCCTCCATACAGTGCCCGGCCAACTCCTCTGGACGTCTCAAGGTGAGATAGCGACCGGGAAGAATCGTGTCGGTGTCGACGTTGTCACCATAACGATGTACGCACGCAGAAGTAATCATGAGTTCTAACCTGTTTATATAACCGCTAGCATACTAGGATCAGCGATTTCGCCCCTTAAGGCCGCAGCAGCCGCAACCCAGGCATTTGCCAGGTAGACGCGTGAATCCGGATGACCCATCCTGCCTTTGAAATTACGATTCGTCGTCGCGATAGCCGTTTCGCCTTCGGCAAGGACACCCATATGTCCGCCAAAGCAAGCGCCGCACGTCGGCAACGATACCGCTGCGCCTGCGGCAGCAAAGACCTCTAACAACCCTTCAGCAGCCGCTTGACGATAGATTGCGTTGGTCGCGGGCACAATCACTACCCTGACATCCCGACTGACCTTGCGTCCACGCAAAACTGATGCAGCCTGACGCAGATCGGTAATGGTTCCGTTCGAACAGTTTCCGATGTAGACCTGATCAACTTTCGTTCCGATCAGCTTGGACAAGACAGTTCCATTTGCCGGCGACGGCGGCACCGCTACGAGCGGCTCAAGCGTATTGAGGTCAATCACACGCGTAGAGCGATAGGACGCATCAGGGTCAGGAGCGACCGCAGAGCGCTGGTGCCAGCCATGCGCCGCAGCGAAGGCATGCACCTGCTCATCGGCTTCGAATACACAGGTCTCCGCACCTGCCTCAACCGCCATGTTCGCGACCGCCATCCTTTCGTCAACATTCAGATGACATAGCCCAGGACCGCCAAATTCGATCGACAGATTTGCTGCACCGTCCGAGCCAATAGCTGCGATCAAAGACAAAATAATGTCCTTGCCCGTCACATACGGTCGTGGCGAACCAACGATTTCGACACGCATTGACTCAGGTACTTTTACCCATAACTCACCAAGCGCCATTGCAGCTGCCAAGTCGGTCGAGCCAAACCCCATCCCCGAGGCATTAAAAGCCCCCGCGGTGCAAGTGTGCGAATCCGCACCAAAAACAATGCCGCCGGGTCCAATCATGCCAATTTCCGGCAGCAAAGTGTGTTCAATCCCGCCGTTACCGGCGTCGTAATAATGTTCAATCCCGAATTGGCGCCCAAAGCGTCTCAGCAAACGAATCGACTCCGCACTAATAACGTCCTTTGCTGGCGAAAAGTGGTCGGCAACCAGCACGACACGCTCGGGATACCGAGGGCCAGGCACTTGCATGCATTCAAGCTGCTCGATCGTAATCGTGCCACTCACATCATTAATTAATACAACATCCGGGGCCACCATCACGATGTCCCCAGCCTTCGCAACACCCGTCGCCGTGTGCGCGGCGTAAAGCTTTTCGGTCATAGTCTGACCCATATTTATCCCCAAAAGGTTAAGCTCGCGGTTAACCAAGCGTCCTATTCAACCAAACAACCGCCCGCAAAACAAGGCGTTTTGACATCTTTGAACATGACAACAGAAAAGTCGCCCAGCAAACCACACCTCATCCGCATGCACCCAGACGATAACGTCGCCATTATCGGCAATGACGGCGGGCTCCCTGCTGGCACGGTGATCCCCAGTGGCCTGACGTTCAAGGACAAGGTTCCTCAAGCCCATAAGGTCGCATTAGTCGACCTAGCTGCCGGGCAAGCCGTGACACGCTATGGCGTGACGATCGGCTACGCACTGAAGGATATCCCAGCCGGAAGCTGGGTGCATGAAAGACTTCTGGACATGCCAAAGGCCAGGAACTTTGAGAACCTGCCTGTTGCGACGATCAAAGCCAAACAAACCGAACCCTTGACAGGCTTCACCTTCGAAGGCTATCGCAATGACGATGGCTCAGTTGGTACACGCAACCTGCTGGGCATTACCACCACCGTGCAGTGCGTGGCAGGCGTAGTCGAATTTGCAGTTCAGCGGATCCGCCAGGAATTGCTACCTCGCTACAAGAATGTGGACGATGTAGTGGGACTTGAGCATAGCTATGGCTGCGGCGTCGCAATCGACGCGGCCGAGGCAATTATTCCTATACGCACGGTCCGCAACATTAGTCTGAATCCGAACTTTGGCGGTGAGGTCATGGTGGTGAGCCTTGGTTGCGAAAAATTACAACCAGACCGTTTGCTGCCGCCCGGCAGCTTTCCCATCAAGGATGATCGAAGCACAAACGTCAATACCGTTTGCTTGCAAGACGCGGAGCATGTCGGATTTATGTCGATGATTGAAGCAATCATGCGCGAAGCCGAGATTCATCTAAAACGACTCAACGCTCGCAAGCGAGAAACAGTGCCAGCCAGCGCGCTGGTAGTGGGCATGCAGTGTGGTGGAAGCGACGCGCTAAGCGGTGTGACCGCCAACCCTGCACTCGGCGTTGCGGCTGATCTCTTGGTGCGAGCGGGTGCGACTGTCATGTTTAGTGAAAACACTGAAGTACGTGACGGGGTCGATCAGCTGACCGCGCGTGCGGCGAACCCTGAGGTTGCTCAAGCAATCGTCGAGCAGCTCGATTGGTACGACAAGTATCTAGCACGCGGGAAAGTCGACCGCAGCGCGAACACGACTCCCGGGAACAAGGCCGGAGGCTTATCCAATATTGTCGAAAAAGCGATGGGGTCCATCATCAAAAGCGGCTCGGCAGAAATATCAAGCGTATTAGCGCCCGGCGAGAAGCTTGCCCCTGACCAGCGCGGCCTCGTCTATGCCGCCACGCCAGCGAGTGATTTCATTTGCGGCACGCTGCAACTTGCTGCAGGAATGAACCTCCACATATTTACGACTGGGCGTGGCACGCCCTACGGTTTAGCGGAATGCCCTGTCATCAAGGTCGCAACACGCAGCGACCTCGCGAGGCGCTGGCACGACCTCATGGACGTGAATGCGGGTCGTGTAGCCGATGGCGAACTCACCATCGAGGCACTCGGCATGGAGATCTTCAAACTGATGCTAGAAGTCGCGAGCGGTCGCAAAACCTGGGCAGAACAGTGGAAGATCCACAATGCGCTCGTCCTCTTCAACCCTGCCCCAATTACCTGACCACACGATGCAGTCAGGTCACACACCCATTGCCTCCGCCGTTTTACTGACGGGCGGCCAAGGCTCGCGCCTCGGCGGTTGCGCAAAAAGTCTGCTGCGCCTAGAAGGCAAACCTCTTGTGTTGCGGCAACTCGAGGCCTTGTATGAGGCCGGAGTCCAACAGATTGTGGTGGTCACTGGCTTTTATCACGTAGAAGTCGAGCAGCTGTTGAGCGCATCCAAGGGATCTGCGCCTTGGGCAGAATGCGTTAGGACTGTGCGCAATCCCAACCCTGAATACGGGCAGCAGTCCTCTGTCCTGCAGGGGCTACGGGCCCTGACGCCGGCCTATGACCTCGCATTAATCGTGTTGGTTGATCAACCGTTGATGACCGCTACAGACTATCGGGAATGTATTGATGCACACGCCGCACGACCAAACGGGACCTTGATTGCATACCCGCGAGTCGACGGCAAGCGTGGCAACCCGGTGGCGCTCGCCCGCGAGGCCGTTGACGCGGTGCTCGCCTCCGGAGACACATGCCGCAGCTATATCGAGAGCCACAAAGCGCTCGTGCATCAATACCCTAGTCAAAATGCACACTTTTTAACGGATATCGACACACTATCCGACATCGAAAACCTGCGGGTTTTAGCAGGTATAAACCTACAATTGCCTTAGCGTTTTAGCCCCTCTAGACCGCGCATTGTGGTAATTTTCCCCCTATTCTTGTAGGAGCAAACATGCTTAAGCTTAACTTTCATCCGACCGGCCGCCATTTTCTGCAGATCCCAGGTCCTAGCCCTGTGCCAGATCGCATTTTGCGCGCCATCAGCTTGCCCACCATCGACCACCGCGGCCCAGAGTTTGGCGCGCTGGGTCTGAAGGTATTGCAGGGGATGAAAGACATCTTCAACACTAAGCATCCTGTGGTCATTTATCCAGCCTCTGGGACCGGTGCGTGGGAAGCGGCGTTGACCAACACCCTGAGCCCCGGCGACCATATCCTGATGTTCGAGACCGGACAATTTGCATCGCTCTGGAACAAGCTCGCCACACGACTTGGCCTCAAGACTGAGATTTTGTCCTGGCAAGGTACCGATGAACATCTGCCGAATGCACCAGGCTGGCGTCGCGGTGTTCAGGCGGACTTGATTCATGCGCGCTTGCTGCAAGACAAAAATCACGAAATTAAAGCCGTCTGTGTTGTGCATAACGAGACCTCCACGGGCGTAACTTCTAACATTGCAGCAGTGCGCAAGGCGATGGACGATGCCAAGCACCCTGCGCTGTTGATGGTCGACACGATCTCGGGTCTTGCAAGTGCAGACTTTCAGCATGATGCATGGGGCATTGACGTCTCTATTAGTGGTTCGCAGAAAGGCTTGATGCTTCCTCCTGGGATTAGCTTTAACGCCGTGTCACCTCGTGCGATTGAGGCCTCCAAGACTGCTAAGCTCCCCCGCGCCTTTTGGGCTTGGGACGAAATCATTGAAATGAACAAGGACGGCTACTG
>JACCEC010177464.1_pt1 | contig 77120 bp, 71 predicted proteins | sample 7450121 | NCBI WGS metagenome assembly JACCEC01 (sample SAMN15323455, study PRJNA562643) | freshwater metagenome | isolation source: river surface water | place: USA:Blue River Watershed | collected 2017-08-18
ACCATGTCAAGGTAGTGCTCTAACCAGCTGAGCTACGCGCCTAAAGAAGCGGGAGTATAGCCAGTTTTGAATGTTTGCGCCAGTACCCGACAAAATCCGTACCGCCGGTCGGGCACTCGAGCGCTGAACGCGCCGTGCTTCGTTAGTTTTCTGGCATGTCGCGTCATGCGCCCGGCTGTCGGAGGACAAACCTCGCTCAGCTTCGCCGCACCTCGATGACGCCTTTGACATCCCGAATCACCTTCAGCGCGCGCTGCAGCTGCTCGGTCGACGAAATTTCGCCGGTGAAGGACATCGTCGCCTGACCTTTGCTGCTGCGCGTGGACACGCCGATCACATTGATCTTCTCGCGCAGGAAGATATCGGAAATATCCCGCAGCAGGCCCTGCCGGTCTGCGGCCAGCACAAAGACATCGACCGGATAAACCGTATCGGTGGTCTGTGTGCCCCACTCGGTCTGCACCATACGCTCCGGCGCTCTCAGGCACATCTGCGCGAAATTCTTGCACTGCGTGCGATGGATAGAGATGCCCTTGCCACGCGTGATGAAACCGACGATGGGATCCGGCGGCGCGGGCTTGCAGCAGCTCGCCATGTGCGTCAGCAGCCCGGAGGTGCCCAGCACGAGAACCCCGGATTTGCCGCCTTGCGTGACGCTCGACGCGCGGCTCTTGCGGGTCAGCGCGGCCTCATCGGGCTCGGTGGGAGCCGCCTTGCCGGGCTCGTCCGCATGCACTGCCTGCTCGACCAGTCGCAAGCTCAGGCGCTCGTTACCTATCGCCAGCAGCAGCTCTTCCAGCTTCGCGAAGCCCAGCTTATGGGCGAGATCCTCCAGATTGACGGCGGTCTTTCCTTCGCGCTGCAAGGTTTTTTCAAGCGATGCCCTGCCCTGTGCGAGGGTCTCGGCCTGTTCCACCGCGTTGAACCATGCGCGTATCTTGGAGCGCGTGCGCGGACTGGCCGTGTAACCGTCCGAGAGCCAGTCGCGCGACGGGCCTGCGGCACCGGAAGCCGCCGCTTCGCCCTTGGCCGTGATGATCTCCACGGTTTGACCGTTCTTCAATGGCGTGTTCAGGGGAACCATCGCGCCATTGATCTTCGCGCCCCGGCAGCGGTGCCCGACGTCGCTGTGCAGGTGATAAGCAAAGTCGATGGGCGTTGCGCCCGAAGGCAATTCGATCACGCGTGCCTGCGGTGTCAGCACATACACGCGGTCATTCAGCGACGCCGCCTTGAGCTGCTCGACCCACTGACGCTCGGACTGATCTTGTCCGACCACGACATCGGCGACATCACTCTTCCAGGCGAGCAGCTCGCGCAGCCAGGCGATCTTCTGATCGAATTTCTGGTCGGCAGACGCCGACGATCCCTCTTTGTAACGCCAGTGCGCAGCAACACCGTACTCGGCAAAGCGATGCATCTCTTGCGTGCGCACCTGCACCTCCAGTGTGCGACCATCTTCGGCCTCTACCACCGTGTGCAGCGACTGATAACCGTTCGATTTAGGACGGGCGATGTAGTCGTCAAATTCCTCCGGCAGCGGCGTCCAGATGTTATGAACAATGGACAGCACCGTGTAGCAGGTCTTGATGTCATCAACGATGACGCGGAATGCCCGCACATCATGCAGCCGCGAAAAATCGATCTCCTTGCCGCGCATCTTGTTCCAGATGCTGTAGATATGCTTAGGTCGCCCATACACCTCGGCGCGTATGCCAGCGGCCGACAACTCGGCCTTCAGGCGAGCTATCGCACTGTCGACAAACGTCTCGCGCTCGACCCGGCGCTCTTCGAGCATTTTTGCGATGCGCTTGTAGTTCTGCGGCTCGCTGAAGCGGAACGATAAATCTTCCAGCTCCCATTTCAGCTGCCAGATGCCCAGACGATTCGCCAGCGGCGCGTACAGCTCGAAGCTCTCGCGCGCGTATTTCAGCGTCATTTCGTTCTCGAGTTTTTTTTCGGCGAAATAACGCAAGGTGGTCAGTCGCGATGCCAGGCGCACCAGCACCACGCGCATATCCGTGGCCATCGCCAGCGTCATCTTTCGTAGCGTCTCCAGCTGCGCAGCGGCGGCGTTCTTGCTCTTGCCGCTGTCATTCGGCAGATATACACCGCCGTGCAGGCGCATGAGCTGATGGATCGCGTTCACCATGTCGGCGACTTCCTTGCCGAAGGTCACCTCGATGAGCCGGGCGCGCTTTTCGTCCAGCGTCGTCAATTCAAACAGCATGCCGGCAATGCGCGTGTCGACGTCACTGCGCAATGCCGCAAGCACCGACACCACGCCGCGCGCGAAGTCCATCGCGTCCTGCCCGGTGAGAACCGTGCGGCCTTCATAGGCGCTGCGCGCGAACGCTTGCGCCTCCAGCAGCCGCGCGCCTTCTTCAGCACGCAGTCCTGTGGTCAGCGCGTCATCGCTGGTGTTGATGATGGTTGTCGATACCATGGGTGTTACCTGCTTGCTGCTTTCTCGAGCTCTGTTTCAATGCGGCGCTACTCCTCCCACACGCGTCATTCAGTGCAGTTCATGCCTGAGCAAAAAACGCCGCGCAATCGCGATCTGGTCGTCATGCATGAAGGTCGGTGCATGTCCGATGCCGGGCAATTCGACCAGTTCCGCTTTTGGGCCGCGCTGCGTCATCTGCTGAGCGGTCTCGCGGGTCAGCAAGTCAGACTCTCCGCCGCGCACCAGCAGTACCGGGCAACGAATCGCGTCCCACGCAGCCCACAGCGCCGCCTCGCCTTGCAGCACCATCGGCTCGGTCAACCCCTGAAAGGGTCGGGCGATCGCGGGATCGTAATGCCGCCGCCACTGACCGCTCTCTTCCTGCACCAGCACATCGCGTGCCAGCTTGCGCCACTCCTCATCACTGTGCGGCCCGAACGGCGCAGATACCGTGCGAATGTAATCCACGCCCTCCTCGAAGCTGATGAAGCGTTTTTCGGTGCCCAGATAGTCGGCGATGCGCGCCAGCGCGGGGAAGTTCAGCGTCGGTCCGACATCATTCACGATCATCCGCCGCACCGGCGAATCGGGCAATGCCGCCAGCCCCATCCCGATCAGGCCACCCATCGAGGTGCCAAACCAGTCAACGCGAGGAACATCCAGACGCGCCACCAGCGTCACCATGTCGCTCACATATTGCGGCACCGCGTAGAACTGCGGGTTCTTCAGCCAGGAAGACTGGCCGCGACCTACTACGTCCGGGCAGATCACCCGGTAGCGATCCGACAAGGCCGTAGCGAGATGATCGAAATCGCCGGACACCCGCGAGACCCCATGCACGCAGACCAGCACCTCGGGATTGTCCGGGTCGCCCCACTGCTTGTAGGCCATCTGATGCAGCCCGGCGGGCGACAGGCATTGCACCATCTTGATTTGAGGCTGCATCATTCGAGGGCACCCAGGGTTTGTTGTGGAACCTGACATTTTACTGGGCTCAGCGCTTACAATCCCGGCATCCCTGATACACCCATCGCCCTGTTTTGAGAGGAAGCAAATGAACAACCGTCCGCTCTCCGGCAAGACCGCGCTGGTCACCGGCTCCACTTCAGGCATCGGCCTGGGTATCGCACATGCGCTGGCCGCGCAGGGAGCGAACATCATGTTCAACGGATTTGGCGACGACGCCCTGATCAACCAGTTGCAACAGCAGACGGCCAGTGATCATGGCGTCAAAACGGCCTACAACGGCGCGGACATGTCCAGGCCCGCCGAGATCAGCACGATGATGAAAGAGGCAGCGACATACTTTGGCGGCGTGGATATTCTGGTCAACAATGCGGGCATACAGCACGTGGCCAATATCGAGGATTTTCCGATTGAGCGGTGGGACGCGGTGATTGCCATCAACCTGAGCTCGGCATTTCACACAACCCGCCTCGCACTGCCGTACATGCAGCAAAAGAACTGGGGCCGCATCATCAACATCGCCTCAGTGCACGGGCTGGTGGCCTCGGCGGGCAAGTCCGCTTATGTCGCCGCCAAACATGGACTGATCGGCCTGACCAAGGTCACGGCGCTGGAGAACGCTCATACGGGCATCACTTGCAACGCGATCTGTCCGGGCTGGGTGCTGACGCCGCTGGTGCAAAAGCAGGTCGATGCGCGTGCCTCGCGGGAGAGCATACCGGCCGAACAAGCAAAGAAAGAACTGCTGATGGAAAAACAGCCCTCAGGCGAATTCGTCACGCCGGAAGATCTCGGTGCCATGGCCGTGTTCCTGTGCAGCCCGGCGGCCAATCAGGTGCGCGGTGCCGCATGGAATATGGACGGTGGCTGGGCGGCTCAATAATCTCTGTTCAGGTTATTGTCGATCAAATGCAAAATCAGATTCGCGGAGTACTTGTTTTCCAATCCTTTTGCGTGGGTGAATACATCCTTTCCATCCGCATCCCTGATGTGAACCATCGGCCCCATCCCGAAACGCAACAGTGCATTGATCATCGGGATATCGCTTTGAAGGGTCGCATGCATCAGCAAGGTTTTGCCTGATTCGTCGACCAGATTCAGATAGTCGCCCTGCTTGAGAAGATTCATCACGATGTCGACCCGATCGCCGTAGTCAGCCTCGTCCTTGACGTGCTGCACCAGTGTGTAAAAAGTAATGGCCGGATTTTTCGGGTGCAGCGATATGCCCGCCCTGTCAAGCGCGAGCAGCAAGTGTTTCTGACCTGCTTCGCTGGCCACCATGGCGGCATTGCGCCCGTCGCTATTGACCGCATGGAGTTTGATCGCAGGGCACTGATTGATCATGAACATCATCAAATCTTTATGCCCGGCCTTGCAGGCCAGCATCAGTGGCGTGTTACCTGACTGGTCCTTGCTATTGGGATCACACCCCAGAGTCAACAAACGTGAAATCAAACCGGCGATCGTCTCTGAAATTTTTTCACCACAGCCCTGAAACATATCGACCACTATGGTGGTTTTAAATTTCTTTATTTTTTCGTTCGAAGACAAGGGTGGACGGTCAAAACGTAAACCCCGTCTTTCCATCCATTCGAGCTCATCTTTCAATTTATCCGCTGATTTTTTGGCGGCTGCGTCGAGCAATCGGCTCGCCAGCTGATCCACCTCGACCGAAGCGGCATCGGCTGAGCTTGATTTTCTCTGCTTGGCGACAGGCTCGGAGTAAAGAATTTTTTCATCCGACTCACTGTGTTCCGAGGACTCGCGCATCCGGCTTGTTAGTATCGGATCGTCTTTTTTCTTTTTCTCGGAGAGACGTGCTTTGGGCGGGGTTGTCGAGTCCGGAGTATCAGACTTGCTCTTGGCTTGCTGCTGCGCCGGAGCCGTCGACACCATCTCCTTCGCTTCATCCGAAAAATTCACTCGCTTCATGGCTTCCCCCCGGTCAACGATCCTTAACACACCGCTCTGGCTTCAGCGGATTATGTTCAGCGGGGAAGAATAAAAGGCGGGGCTAGTGCATTTGTAGTGCATTCCGTGGCTGATCACCATCGGCTACGGGTGCATCAGGGTGGATAAAGCCCCGGGCTGCGCCGGGGCTTCAGTTATCGGCGTGCGTCAGAAACGGATCTCGCAACCGGTGCTCGCGATCAGCGCTTCCTTGCTGACGCCCGGCGCCATGTCGACCAGCTTCAGGCCATGCTCGGTCACGTCCAGCACGCACAAATCGGTGATGATGCGATCGACGACGCCTACGCCAGTGAGCGGCAGCGTGCAGTGCTCCAGCAGCTTGTGCGAGGTCGAGCCGTCTTTGGCCTTGGCGACATGCTCCATCAGCACGACGACCCGGCCGACACCGGCGACCAGATCCATCGCGCCGCCCATGCCCTTGACCATCTTCCCGGGAATCATCCAGTTTGCGAGATCACCGCGCTCCGAGACCTGCATCGCACCGAGAATCGCGATATTGATCTTGCCGCCCCGGATCATCGCAAACGAATCGGCCGAGCTGAAAAAGGAGGAACCCTTCAGCGCGGTCACCGTCTGTTTGCCCGCATTGATCAGGTCGGCATCGATCTCTTCCTCGGTCGGGAAAGGCCCGATGCCCAGCAAGCCATTTTCCGACTGCAGCCAGACGGTGATGTCCTCGGGGACGTAGTTCGCCACCAGCGTCGGCAAACCGATACCGAGGTTCACATAGAAACCATCCTGCAGTTCCTGCGCGGCGCGCGCCGCCATTTGTTCACGTGTCCATGCCATGAGAGTCTCCGGATTACTGTGCACGCACGGTGCGTTGTTCGATGCGCTTCTCGGGATGCTTGTTCACCACGATACGGTGAACGAAAATGCCCGGCGTGTGCACGGCATCGGGATCGATGTCACCCAGCCCGACCAGCTCTTCAACTTCAACGATGGTGATCTTGCCGGCCATGGCCACGTTCGGATTGAAATTGCGGGAGGTCTTGCGATACACCAGATTGCCGACCGGGTCGGCCTTCCATGCCTTGACCAGCGATACATCGGACACCAGTGACCGTTCCATCACATACTGCTCACCGTCGAATACGCGCACTTCCTTGCCCTCGGCGACGATCGTGCCCACACCGGTCTTGGTGAAGAACGCCGGAATGCCCGCGCCTCCGGCACGCAGCTTTTCCGCGAGCGTGCCCTGCGGCGTGAACTCCAGCTCCAGCTCGCCCGACAAATACTGACGCTCGAATTCCTTGTTCTCGCCCACATACGAGGCGATCATTTTCTTGATCTGCCGCGTGTTCAGCAGCTGGCCAAGACCAAAACCATCTACACCCGCATTGTTCGATATTGCAGTCAATTCCCTGACGCCTGAATCACGCAGCGCCGCGATCAGCGCCTCGGGTATGCCGCACAGGCCAAAACCTCCAACAGCAATCGTCTGGCCATCCTTGACGACGCCAGCCAGCGCGGTGGCGGCGTCCGGGTAAAGCTTTTTCATGAGACTCCCTGAAAAAAGGTCGGTAGGGGGGTAAGGAGGAAAATTCCAGCCTGAGATTCTGCCACGGGCAAAGTGCCAAACCTAGTGGCTCGCGGCATCGTGATAACGATCGGCCTGAACTGGGTCAACAAATATTGCCGGCCTGCTATCGATCGCAGCCTCAGTCGTCATCGGCTCTGTAAGATTTGCGTAAGATGGGCTGCAGTCAGACGGGCTTCAACAAGCGGGCTCTCATTGCTTCTGGCAACGCGACGGATTTCTCCACTCGCTGATCCACCCACACCACTTTGGCTCCGCCTTCAGCCATCACGACCGAAGGATCATCAACGCGCCGGATCTGATGAATGGTGTGAAAACTGGAACGCCCGAAGTCGCCCACCAGCGTATCGACGTCGATCTCGCCGGGATAACGCAGCTGTTTCAGGAAGGTGCAATGCGCGCTGATGATCACCGGCCCCACCCCGGAGGGGTCGGGCGGACAGTCCATCGCTTCGAACCAGGCGATGCGCGCCTGCTCGAAATAGCGAAAATAGACCGTGTTGTTCACATGCCCCATCGCATCCATGTCGCCCCAGCGAATCGGCATGCGCAGGCGGTGCACCCGCGTGTAATGCTCTGGTGCCGACATCAGAAGGCCGACATGCCGTCATCTGCCGTCATGATCGCGCCATTGATGAAGCGCGATTCATCCGAGGCCAGCAGCAATAGCAAGGCATCCAGATCTTCCGGTTTGCCGACGCGCTTGCGTGGCAGCATCTCGACCAGCTTGCGGCCGCCTTCGCTGCGGAAGTACTCGCGGTTGATCTCGGTCTCGATATAGCCCGGGCAGATCGCGTTCACATTAATGCCGTAACGCCCCCACTCCAGCGCCATCGCTTTCGTCATCTGCACCACGCCAGCCTTGCTCATGCAGTACACGCCAATCTGCGACAGCACTTTCAACCCGGCGACCGACGCAATATTGATGATGCGATGATGACGGCTCGGATCGGCCTTGGCGCGCAAGATCATGCGCTTGGCCGCCTCCTGCGCGACAAAAAACGCGCCGCGCAAGTTCGTATCCATCACGTACTGATAGTCCTCGGGGGTCACGTCGATCAGTCGCTGCGTGGTCGAGACACCGGAATTGTTAACCAAAATGTCGATATGCCCGGCCTCGGTCTCGGCATGCGCGAGCGCCGACTTGATGCTGCCGTAATCCGTCACATCCAGCTCCACCATGTGCGCGGCACCGCCATCGGATTCGATCTCCGCACGCAATTCTTTCAGTCTGTCGGTGCGACGAGCGGCGAGCACGACCTGCGCTCCGCCTTGCGCGAGTATCTTGGCAAAGCGGGCGCCGAGCCCGCTGGAGGCGCCGGTCACCAGCGCGACCTTGCCCTCGAAATTGACTTCAATGCCCACGGTGTCTCCTGAAAGGGGTTTTTAACGTGTGGTTAAAAACGTTTTAATCGGTCCGAAGCGGCTCCGGACAGCACAACCGTTATCATTACATGAATGCGCCCGCGCCCGGCTGTCATTGTATGGCGCGGTCACACAAAATCCCGGACAATCCGGGCTGTCTGACGATTGCCGTCCCCAAAGCCAACACTGAATACCATGAGCCCAAGCCAGAACCCTGCTTTCCTCGAACAATTCGGTCCCCGCGAAGCGATGGAATATGACGTCGTGATCGTCGGCGCCGGCCCGGCGGGCCTGTCCGCTGCGATACGGCTCAAGCAGCTGGCGGAAAAGCAAGGGCAAGAGATCAGCGTCTGCGTGCTCGAAAAAGGCAGCGAACCCGGCGCGCACATCCTCTCGGGGGCCGTGATGGATCCGCGCGCGATGAACGAGCTTTTCCCCGACTGGAAAGAACGCGGCGCGCCACTCAACACGCCCGTCACCGAGGACCGCTTCCTGTTCCTCACCGAGACCGGCGCCACCAGCACGCCCAACTGGCTGCTGCCCGGCTGCTTCAAGAACCATGGCAATTATGTGATCTCGCTCGGCAAGGTGGTGCGCTGGCTCGCGCAACAAGCGGAGGCCTTGGGTGTGGAGATCTTCCCCGGCTTCGCCGCCGCTGAAGTTCTGTATGACGAACACGGTGCTGTCGCCGGTGTCGCTACCGGCAATATGGGCGTGGGCAAAGATGGTCAGCCCACGTCTGAATTCCAGCTTGGCATGGAGCTGCGCGCGAAGTACACCTTGTTCGCCGAGGGCGCGCGCGGCCATCTGGGCAAGCAACTGATCTCGCAGTATCAGTTGGATGCCGGACGCGATCCGCAAACCTATGCAATCGGCATCAAGGAACTGTGGGAGATCGATCCCGCGAAACACCAGCCCGGTCTGGTAATGCACACCGCCGGCTGGCCGCTGGATTCCGCCACCTACGGCGGCTCCTTCCTCTATCACATGGAAGACAATCAGGTCGTCGTTGGCTATGTCGTCGGCCTCGCCTATCAAAATCCCTGGCTGTCGCCCTTCGAAGAATTCCAGCGCTACAAGACCCATCCCTCGATACGCGGTTTCTTTGAAGGTGGCAAACGTCTGTCATACGGTGCTCGCGCAATCACCGCCGGTGGTCTGCAATCGCTGCCGAAGTTCACCTTCCCCGGTGGTGCGCTGGTGGGCTGCGATGCCGGCTTCCTGAATGCCAGCCGCATCAAGGGCAGCCATGCCGCCATGAAGACCGGCATGCTCGCCGCCGACGCCACGTTCGAGGCGGTGGCCGCCGGACGCGCGCAGGACGAGCTGATTTCATATACCCAGGCCTTCGAAAAATCCTGGCTGCATGAAGAGCTGCATGTCGCGCGCAACTTCAAGCCGTCGATGAGCAAAGGTCTGTACACCGGCACGCTGCTGGTGGGTATTGATCAGGTGCTCTTCCGGGGCAAGGCGCCATGGACGATGCATCACACCCATGCCGATCATGAATGCCTGCGCCCGGCCTCGGAGTTCGAGCCCATCGTCTACCCCAAGCCCGATGGCAAGCTGACCTTCGATCGCTTGTCCTCCGTGTTCATCTCGAACACGAACCACAATGAGCACCAGCCCGCGCACCTGACGCTGAAAAATCCCGAGGTGCCGGTCGGCGTCAATCTCGCAAAGTACGCCGGCCCGGAATCGCGCTATTGCCCCGCTGGTGTCTACGAATTCGTGAATGACAGCGGCAACGAACGACTGCAGATCAATGCGCAGAACTGCGTGCACTGCAAGACCTGTGACATCAAAGACCCGACCCAGAACATCGTCTGGGTCACGCCCGAGGGCGGCGGCGGTCCCAACTACCCCAACATGTGAGCAACGCCCCCCTTCCAGAGCCGGCGCTGCCGCCGGCCACCTGCCCCGACCCTGTCACGCTGACCGAGGCCTTCTGGTACTGGCTGAAGCTGGGCTTCATCAGCTTCGGCGGCCCCACCGGTCAGATCGCGCTGATGCATACCGATCTGGTGGAACGCAAGCGCTGGATCTCCGAGCAGCGCTTTCTGCATGCGCTGAACTACTGCATGCTGCTGCCCGGGCCCGAGGCGATGCAGCTGGCGGTTTACATCGGCTGGCTGATGCATCGCACCGCAGGCGGCATCATCGCCGGCGTGCTGTTTGTGCTTCCCTCGCTGCTGATACTGATCGCGCTATCGTGGATTTATCTCGCCTTCGGCGATCTTCCGGTCGTCGCTGGCGTGCTATACGGTATCAAGCCGGCGGTCGTGGCCATCGTGCTGGCCGCGGCATGGCGCATCGGCAGCCGCGCATTGAAAAACCGCTGGCTGATCGGCATCGCAGCGCTTGCCTTCATCGGCATCGCGTTGCTGCACCTGCCTTTCCCCCTGATCATTGGTGCCGCGGCCTTGCTGGGGCTCGCCGGCGGACGGTGGCTGCCGGAACATTTTCGTCCCGGTGGCGGCCATGCCGCATCGCGGGTGTCGTATGGCGCAGCGCTGATCGATGATGACACGCCGCCACCTGAGCATGCACGCTTCAGCCTGAAATCCATGGTGATGACCTCGATGATCGGCGTGACGCTGGCGCTGATCAGCCTCGCGGCACTGACGCTGGCCTTCGGAGAAAAAAACCCGTTGTCGCACATGGGCTGGTTCTTTACCAAGGCAGCGCTGCTGACCTTCGGCGGCGCGTATGCGGTTCTGCCCTATGTGTATCAGGGCGCGGTGTCCACCTTCCAATGGCTGACGCCCACGCAAATGATTGATGGCCTCGCGCTCGGTGAAACCACGCCCGGCCCGCTGATCATGATCGTCGCCTTCGTTGGCTTCGTTGGCGGCTGGACCAAGGAAGTGTTCGGGCCGCTGGCGCTGTTCGCCTCCGGCGCCACCGGCGCGCTGGTCGCGACCTTCTTCACCTTTCTGCCCTCGTTCGTGTTCATCCTTGCCGGTGGGCCGGTGGTCGAGTCCACCCGCGACAATATCCGCCTGACCGCGCCGCTGACCGCGATCTCGGCGGCGGTAGTCGGCGTGATCCTGAGCCTCGCGATCTTCTTTGCCGACCATGTGTTCCACCTGTCCAAACCGCTGGTGCTGTGGGACAAAACGGCGCTGCTGATCGCCGCGCTGGCGGCCATCGCGCTGCTGCGCTTCAAGTGGGGAACGATACGGCTGATCGCCGTCTGTGCGGCGGCGGGGCTCGTGGTATCTTACGTGCCGTGGTGGTGACGTCCCACCCGTGATCCACCGCGAGCCCGTGCTCGCGCCAAGCCCCGTAGTTTTCTGACATGACCGAACGCATCATTCCCGTCGCCGACCTGCGCTATCTGCACGCCGTGCCGCATATTCCCGAGACACTGACGCCGGCCACGGGCCTGCTGTCCGATACGCTCGGCCGGCCGCTGCGCGACCTGCGCATCTCGGTCACCGACCGCTGCAATTTCCGCTGCGTCTACTGCATGCCGAAAAGCGTGTTTGACAAGGATTATCAGTTCCTGCCGCATGAGCTGCTGTTGTCATTTGAAGAAATCACGCGCGTGGCGAAAATCTTCATCGCCCACGGCGTGGAAAAAATCCGCCTGACCGGCGGCGAGCCTCTGCTGCGCAAGAACATCGAAAAACTGATCGAGATGCTCGCCGTGCTGAAAACCGTCGATGGCAAGCCGCTCGATCTGACCATGACGACCAATGCCTCGCTGCTGGCAAAGAAAGCGCAATCCCTGAAGGACGCCGGCCTGCAGCGGGTGACGGTGTCGCTCGATTCGCTCGATGATGCCACCTTCAAGCGCATGAACGACGTCGATTTCCCCGTGAGTGACGTGCTCGAAGGCATCGAGGTTGCCTCGACAGTCGGCCTCGGCCCGATCAAGGTCAACATGGTCGTCAAGGGTGGGCTGAACGATCAGGAAATCGTCCCCATGGCACGCCACTTCAAAGGCACGGGGGTGATCCTGCGCTTCATCGAGTACATGGATGTCGGTGCTTCCAATGGCTGGAAGATGGATGAAGTCATCCCCTCTGCCGAGGTCGTGCGTCGCATCAGCGAGACCATGCCACTCGAAGAAATCGAGCCGAACTACACCGGCGAGACCGCAGAGCGCTGGCGCTATGTCGACGGCAGCGGCGAGATTGGCGTGATCTCCAGCGTCACGCAGGCGTTCTGCCGCGATTGCAACCGCGCGCGGCTCTCCACCGAGGGCAAGCTGTTCACCTGCCTGTTCGCCAGCGGCGGTCATGACTTGCGCGCGCTGATTCGGAATGGGCACAGCGATGAAGAAATCATCGCCGCCATCGCGCATCTGTGGGCAAAACGTGACGATCGCTATTCCGAGCTGCGCACCATCAATACCGAAGGCCTGTCCGTTCGCGACCGCAAGGTCGAGATGTCCTATATTGGCGGCTGAGTCACAGCCAGAACGCGGCTGACTTTCATGCAAAGCACCCCCTCCGGACGCATTGCCGACAGCAGCTCGGCCAGCGATGCTGATGCGCTCCCCGTCTCTGCAGCGCAGAACATCATATTGAGTCATGTGCGGCCGATCACCGACACCGTTACCGTGCCTTTGAAGCAGGCGCTGGGTCGCGTACTGGCCGCCGATATCGTCTCGCCAATCAACGTTCCTGCCGCAGATAATTCGGCAATGGACGGTTATGCGCTGCGAAGTGCGGACCTGCAGTCCGCGTCGCAAACTTCCTGCGTCACGCTAGCCATCGCCGGTCATGCCTATGCAGGCCATCCATTCAGTGGCTCGGTCAGCTCGGGCAGCTGCGTGCGCATCATGACCGGCGCGATCATTCCCGACGGCTGCGATACCGTGCTGCCACAGGAACTTGCGCAACGGCAGAGCGAGGACAGCGTCATTCTCCCTGCGCAATCAGCAACACCGGGGATGAACATCCGGCGCGCCGGAGAAGATCTTGCGATCGGCGAGACAGCGCTAAAGCAAGGCCGCCTGCTGAACCCCGCCGATCTGGGGCTGATCGCCTCGCTGGGCTTTGCCGAAGTCCCGGTGATGCGCAAGCTGCGCGTTGCGCATTTTTCGACCGGTGATGAATTACGCTCTGCAGGCCAGCCACTGGATGCAGGCAGCGTCTACGACAGCAACCGCTACACCCTGCACGGCATGCTGGCGCGCGCGGGCTTCGAGGCCATCGATCTGGGGCTCGTCAACGATGATCCTGCGGCCATTGAAGCTGCACTCCGTGGCGCCTCCGAACAAGCTGATGCAGTCGTCACCTCGGGCGGCATCTCTGCAGGGGATGCCGACTACACCCGGCAGATGATGGCGCGGCTCGGTGATGTCGCTTTCTGGAAGATCGCGATGCGCCCAGGCCGACCGCTGGCCTTTGGCAAGCTGGAGCTGAACGGCAAAAGCACGCTGCTGTTCGGCCTGCCCGGCAATCCGGTGGCTACCATGGTCAGCTTTTATTTTTTTGCGCGTTCTGCACTGTACGCACTGGCAGGTGCGCAAGCACCAGCGCCCATCTCCCTGCACGCGATCAGTGACGCCGATATTCACAAAAAAACCGGCCGTACCGAATACCAGCGTGGCCTGCTCACACCCTCTCCTGAGGGAGAACTCCGGGTTCGCATAACGGGCGCACAAGGCTCGGGCATTCTGTCGTCAATGACCGAGGCGAATTGCATGATCGTGCTACCGGACAGTCAAGGTTCGGTGCGCAAAGGCGAACAGGTGGACGTTTTTCTCTTCGATGGCTTGATTTGAGCAACTGACTCACTATCCCACTCACCCAACGACCTGCGACGTCGTGGATGCTCCCCTCGAGAAACAATACGATCGAACAGGAACTCGTTCTGCGTATTGAGCACACAAAGTCTGGCTGACCACTGTCTTGCCGAGAACCTCTCGTGCTTCTTATTCAGAACCCATCATGCTTGCTTCCGTAACCAGAAATTACTCATCCAATGATCTTGATGATGTCAGCGATGATGCTGACAACCATCCTTCCCTTGAACTCATGGACACCCGTTCCGTCTGGGATGCAGGTCTGGATAACGACTCCACTGAACATCTGACGGACGAATTCATTGTGTCGGTCTCGGACGATACCGACGACAGAAGCGAAGAGGGAAACCGATTCGTCGATACAGCGCAACACGCTGCGATGAAGATGTCGAAGGCAACCGTGATACCTCAAGCACCAGCGCCTGCACCAGCGCCTGCACCAGCAGCCGCACTACCGGCGATCCAGCAGGCCAATCCAGCTCCTGGGCTAATCGCGCCGCAAGCCCCGCTCTCCGGCGCTTCAAAATGTTGTGTTATGGGCCTCGCTTTGATGCCAGCGATTGTTACTGCCTCCAGTATTGTGGCCACTATGGAGCTGAACTTCGCCTCACAAGAAACCAAATATTCCGAGGAATCACAAATTTTTGCCCTCCTCGGCTTTGGTTCGTCCCTATTGTCTGCAGCTGCAGTGTGCGCAATTGCGATAAATCGAATCCGTATTGCGCAACTGGCTGACTCTGCGTTGAATGTATTCAGACAGTAATTCCCTTGCCTTATCACTGACTAATACACCCTATCCTCACCCGTGCTGCCCGACTACATTCACCCACCTGCCGATCCCGATGTCGCACGGGTCATCGAACAACTTCGCAGCGGCCTGGAGCAACTTCCCGAGTCATGGGAAAGCATCAGCGATGCACTCAACCAAGGCATCACACCCGGCGAACTTCGCGGAATTACCTCTGATGAGTATGCAGCGCTGTACCGAATGGCGCACAAGCTCTGCGATGAGGGTGATTTTCAGAATGCGCTGGTGATCGGCCTGCACCTTGTCTTTCATAACCCCCGCAGTGCCCGATACACGTTTCTGACAGCATCATGCCTACACCGCACCGGACAGGTAGAGCAAGCCGCATTGATGTATGCATTGACGGTTGATCTGGACGAGCATCACGCGGCAGCCGCCTATCGGCTCGGCGAATGTCTGGCTGCACTGGAGAAGCTCGCCGAGGCAAGACAGTTCTTCGAAAAAACGCTCGATTTATCTCGCGGTGACTTCTCAAGGCGGGAACTACTGTTGATGGCCGAAAGCGCGCTTGAGAAGCTTCTCCTCTGCTGAAAGTAGCTATGTACTGCTTGAGGCATCACGATCCACGAGCATGAAGGAACCGCCTTTACTATTAAAACACCCACCAGAGTCGTGAATTCAATTGACTATCTGTGTCAACCCATACCCCAACTATCTGGAGAACATTCATGCAAGTCACCGCCTCCCCTAGAACTTCACTCGATCATGTGGGCAACCACATCGATCAAGACATCGACAATCAATCCGATACATGGAGAAACAACCCCGCCCCGGCAAGCTCCTGGGAAGCGGGGGCAAACACTGGCGAAGATGACCATGATAACGAGATTGTCATCCCACTTGGTGCTGATCCGCAGGGCCCTCAGACCAACATCATTCACTCTGCTACTTCGTCATCAGCGATCCCCGCGAACACCGGAGGGCCTAACTTAGCCGCAGCGCAAGCGGGGCCGGGCCCCGTACCTGCACCTATACCTGCAGGTGTAACTGCTCGAGGAGCGGCAGCAGCAAGGGTGTTTGGACACATACAACTTGCCACTGGATTAGTTATCGGTGGTGCGGGGGGGCTTCTTGGATCGCACGGGGTAATCAAGGACAACACTGCTTGGATCGCGTCCGGCTGTTCCTTGATGGCCATGGGTATGGTTCTAGCGCTTGCGCACCCACCCGCAGGACGATATCAAGATCAAATAGCAAACGTTTTCGAATCAATTTATCAGAAACTCGGATACTAAAATTTTTCCTGTGTCTCAGACCTTGGGGTACCCTTCTTGCTGCCAAGGTTCTGAGGTATCAGAGACAAGCGTTTTTGGATTTTGTAATTGCTCCGCCTGATCCGGATTTGTCGGCTCAACAGCGCGAACGCGCCTTCGAAACAACTCCGTCTTTGCCCCAGACACACCGAATCAGCCCTGCTGGTTCCTCATCCAGTCTGCCGTACCAAAAAACGCATTCAGCAGCAAATCCTGCTTCTCTTCCGGATAGCCCAGCTCACGCATTGCCAGCAACATGCAGGTCAGCCATTGATCGCGCTCGGCGGTGCCGATGGCGAATGGCAAATGCCGGGCGCGCAGGAAGGGGTGTCCATGCACTGGTGTGTATAGATCGGGCCCGCCTGACCAGCCGGACAGGAAGAGATAGAGCTTGTCGCGCGAGCCCTCGAGTGACGACGGATGCATCGCGCGCAGCGCGGCGAAATCCGGCTCCAGATCCATCAGGTCATAAAAGCGGTCCACCAGCTCGCGCAGCTTGTCGTTCCCGCCAATCAGTTCGTACAGCGTCGGCTGTGGCTTTTCATTCTGAGATTCTTGCATCAGGTGGTTGAGTGATGGTCAGTCATGGCTTGCATGATAGCCGATGCACACCGCGTATTTGACGCAAGCCAAGCGGACGGCACTTATGAAAATCACAAGTTGTCCAAACCTTGCCTCTCAGCGATGAGCAAAAGCAATGACATCGCTGCGACATCGTCCCTGTGCCAGCTACCGACAATCACGAATGCACGACCTCATCGACAGACATTCACCCGAACTCGACTATCTGATGCGAGGAATGGATGTCCTGATCATCCTCAGTGCCGGCACACTGGCCGCGATGCTGCGCTTTTCGATGGGACCCGAGCAGCTCGCGCCTGTGCATCAGGTCGTGCTGTATGCCTGCTGCGTGATGTCGGTGGTGATCCTGCCGCAATTCGATCTGTATTCATCTTGGCGCGGACGCTCGCTGTCGCTCATGGCGAGCAATGCGTTGATGGCGATGCTGGTCATCATCGGCACTGGCATCATGCTCAGCTTTCTGCTGCGGCAGATCGATGATCTTTCCCGGCTGTGGATCGTCCTCTGGTACCTGCTGTCGGTAGGTGGCCTGCTCGTTGCACGCACGCTGCTGTATGCAGGCTTGTCGGGGCTGCGCGAACTGGGTTTCAATCACAAACGCGTGATCATCATTGGCTACGGTACAACGGGGCGAGAAATGCATCGCCGTGCGCGCCTGCAGCAATGGACTGGCTATGCCGTGCGCGCCGTGCACGACGCAGACCTGAGGACACCGCCGGGAACCGGCATCGAGCTGCTCCCCGACTTGCAAGGCCTGCCGCAAGCCATTCTGAAACATCAGGCACATGAAGTGTGGATCACCTTGCCACTAGCGGAGTCCACCCGGCTGCAACAGCTGCAATACCTGCTCCGCAATAGTCTGGTTGATATCCGCTGGGTTCCCGATACGGCGGCGATGAGCATACTCAGTCAGCGAACGGTGGAGTTTCTCGGGATGCCCGTCGTCGAGCTCAACCGCCCGGCGAGCGCCGGGATGAGCGGGCTGGCGAAAGACCTGTTCGATCGGCTGTTTGCGCTGTGCGCTCTGCTGGCGCTGGCGCCGCTCCTGCTGGTGCTGGCGGTGCTGATCAAACTATCGTCACCCGGGCCGGTGCTGTTTCGCCAGCCGCGTCTGGGTCTGAATGGCCGGATTTTTCATGTCTTTAAATTCCGCAGCATGAAGCCGCATCTCGAGCACGGCGATCAGGTCACGCAGGCCACGCGGGACGATCCGCGCATCACGCCCCTGGGGCGTTTCATGCGGCGCACCAGCCTCGACGAGCTGCCGCAGTTCTTCAATGTGCTGTTCGGTGACATGTCGGTCGTCGGGCCGCGTCCGCACGCACTTTCACACAATGATTTGTACAAAGACAAACTGGTGATGTACATGCAGCGCCATCGCGTCAAGCCGGGCATCACCGGATGGGCGCAGATTCATGGCTTTCGCGGCGAAACGGACACCGAAGAAAAAATGGCGCGCCGCGTGGCCTATGACCTGCACTACATACAGCACTGGTCCTTCTGGATGGATCTGAAGATCATCCTGTGGACCGCCTTCAAGGGATGGACAGATACGAATGCCTATTGAATCGGCGCGGCGCGCCCCCGCCCTCGCGGATCGCGGGCTGCTTCCGGACATCCTGTTCCGGCAGGTGGTGACTCACGCGCCGCTGGTCGCCATCGACCTCATCGTGCAAGACCGTCAGCGCCGGGTGCTGCTCGGCTGGCGACGCAATCCGCCCGCGCGCGGCTACTGGTTCGTGCCCGGAGGACGCGTTCGGAAGGACGAGACACTGGCCGACGCCTTCACGCGCATCAGCGCTGCGGAGCTGGGCGAAACCTTTCAACTGGAGCAAAGCATCTTCATGGGCGTATACCAGCACTTTTATTCCGAGAATTTTTGCGGCGAGGCGCGCTCTTCCACGCACTACATCACGCTCGCTCATCAACTTCGGCCGGGTGATACATCGCTGCCGCTGCCGGATGCGCAGCACAGCCGCTACCGCTGGGCCAGCAAGACCGACATTGAATGTGACCTGCTCGTGCACCCGTATGCGCGCGCCTACTTCCGGGGCTGAGGCATGAGTCTGTCCCCTCGTCCGCTCCCCGTCGTGCCCGTCATCCTGTGCGGCGGATCGGGCACGCGCTTGTGGCCGCTGTCGCGTCAGAGTTTCCCCAAGCAGTTCCTGACGCTGGCCGGTGAATCCAGTCTGCTGCAGTCCACGCTTCGTCGGTGTGCCGGCATCACCGCGCAAGCGCCCATGCTGCTGACGCAGGAGGCCTCACGCTTCATCGTCGGCGAGCAACTGCGTGAGATCGGTATCGAAGATTTCACGCTGGTGCTGGAACCCACCCAACGCGGCACGGCCGCAGCGCTGGTGTGTGCCGCGCTGTGCCTGAGGGAGCGCTTCGGCGACGCGCTGATGCTGGCGCTGCCCTCGGATCACCTGTTGCGCGATATGGATGAATTCGTGGATGCGGCCAAGATCGCCGTGGATGCCGCCCATGAGGGCTGGCTGATGACCTTCGGTGTAAGGCCCGACACGCCCGAGACGGGCTATGGGTATCTGCGCGCAGGCCAGGTACTGGAAGATCGCCTGATTCAGGTCTCGGCCTTCATAGAGAAACCCGACCGCGAGCGGGCTGAACACTTCCTGGCCAGCGGCGATTATTACTGGAACAGCGGCATGTTCGTTTTCCGCTGCAGCCAGCTGCTCGAAGAGATCGCGGGCTGTCAGCCGCTGATGCGTGAAGCCTGTGAGCTGGCCGTCTCTCGCGCAGTCCCCGATCAGGATTTTCTGCGCCTTGATCCAGATGCCTACGCGGCCACTCCAGCGCTGTCGATAGACCATGCACTGATGGAGCACACGGCATCTGCGGCCATGGTGCCCATTGAAGCGGGGTGGTCGGACATTGGCTCGTGGTCGTCCGTCTGGGACACCTGCGAGAAAGACCCGCAAGGCAATGCCACACGCGGAGAGGTGCTGCTGGATCGTTGCGAGAGCTGTCTGGTCATGGGTGGCGAGCGACTGATCGCGGCGGTGGGCCTGACCGATGTGGTCGTTGTGGACACACCGGATGCGCTGCTGGTGATGAACCGTCAGCATGCGCAAGAGACACGACATATCGTCGCGCGGCTGCAGGCGTCCGGCCGCAGCGAGGCTGCCGAGCATCGCTGCGTGCACCGGCCCTGGGGTGAGTATGACGCGATGGGACGGGGCCCCCGCTTTCAGGTCAAGCGCATCACCGTCAGGCCGGGCGCGCGACTCTCGCTGCAGATGCATCATCACCGTGCCGAGCACTGGATCGTCGTGTCAGGCACAGCACGTGTCACGCGTGGCGACGAGAGCTTCCTGCTGGGCGAGAACCAGAGCGCCTTCATTGAGGTGGGCATGGTTCACTCGCTGGAGAATCCCGGGAAAATTCCGCTGGAGCTGATCGAGGTGCAGTCCGGCAGCTATCTGGGCGAAGACGACATCGTGCGGCTGAGCGACTGCTACGGAAGACGCTGATGCATTTGCGCCGAACGCCATTCATTACTTTGATGGCCTTTTTTCTGTTGATGGTGACGATCGGCGCAGTCCCCGGCGAAGTCAGCTCGCTGTCGGCCCATGTCGGGGACAAGCCATTGCACATGGCGGCCTATGCGTTCATCAGCATCATGGCCCATCACTCTTTCACCGGCTCACGTCAACAGCGCGCCCTTGCCAGCATCATCCTTGTCGGATTCCTCGGTCTGCTGGACGAGAGCATCCAGTCCTTTCTGCCCTATCGCAATGCATCGCTGCTCGACTGGTGTTTTGATATCGCTGCCGCGTTCGTCGTCATCTCGTTCTTCTGGCTGCGCGATGGCGTCCCTGCAGGAACCCCTCAACCTGAGACACCGCATGAGAAAAAAGATCAGCAAAGCCGTCTTCCCTGTCGCCGGGCTTGGCACGCGCTTCCTGCCAGCCACCAAGGCCAGCCCGAAAGAGATGCTGCCCGTGGTGGATAAACCGCTGATCCAGTATGCCGTGGAAGAAGCGATTGCAGCGGGCTTCAGCGAAATGATCTTCATCACGGGCCGCAACAAGCGGGCGATCGAGGATCATTTCGACAAAGCCTATGAGCTCGAAGCCGAACTGGCCGCACGCCACAAGAACGATTTGCTCGCGCAGATCGATCAGATCAAGCCAGAGCATGTGCAATGCTTTTATGTGCGTCAGGCCGAGGCGCTGGGACTCGGGCATGCGGTGCTCTGCGCCGAGCGGCTGGTGCAGGATGAGCCCTTTGCCGTGATCCTTGCGGATGACCTGTTGCATGCCGAGGTACCGGTGATGCGCCAGATGACGGAAATGCACGATCACTATGGATGCAGCATCATCGGCGTCGAAGCGATACAGCCTGAGCAAAGCAGCGCCTATGGCGTCATACGCGGCACACCCATCGCCGAGCGCATACTCAAGCTCGAAGGCATCGTCGAAAAACCCTCCCCGGATCGCGCGCCGTCGAATATGGGGGTGGTGGGTCGCTACATTCTGACGCCCTCGATCTTCCGTCACTTGCATGCTCTCCGGCCCGGCGCGGGCGGTGAGTTGCAGCTGACGGATGCCATCGCTCAGTTGCTGGCCAGCGAAGCCGTGCTCTCTCATCAGTTCGAGGGCAAACGCTACGACTGCGGCACCAAGCAAGGCTATCTGCAGGCCACCGTCGAATTCGCTCTCCGGCATCCCGAAGTCGCCGACGAGTTCAGGCACTTCCTGCGCTCCTTGCCGCTATGGGACGAAGTATCACCCGGCATGAACAGCGCTGCGGCGGCGCTCGGATAATGAACGAATCCATTCTCGTCACGGGTGCCACCGGCTACATCGGCTCGCACACCTGCGTCTGCCTGCTCAAGGCCGGGTGGCGGGTAATCGCGGTCGACAATCTGTGCAACAGCTCGCCACGCGCCGTGCTGCGCATTCAGGAAATCTGTGGCCGGCCAATGCCTTTTCATCCACTGGATGTGCGCGACCATGCCGGGCTGTCGCGTCTGCTGCAGCAAGAAAATATCAGCGCCGTCATTCATTTCGCCGGGCTGAAAGCCGTCGGTGAATCCGTGGCACGCCCGCTGGACTACTTCGACAATAACGTAACCGGCAGCATTACCCTGCTGCGCGCGCTGCACCAGCAGGGAGTGCGCAAGCTGGTGTTCAGTTCCTCTGCCACGGTCTATGGCGATCCCGCCGAGGTGCCCGTGACAGAGACAGCGCCGCTGTCAGCGACCAATCCCTACGGCAGAACCAAGCTGATGGTCGAACAGATGCTGGGTGATCTTCGCGAGGCCGACCCGGAATGGCGGATCGCCACGCTTCGCTACTTCAATCCCGTCGGCGCGCACGAGAGCGGCCTGCTCGGTGAAGACCCGCGCGGCGTGCCGAACAATCTGATGCCTTACATTGCACAGGTGGCCATCGGCCGGCTTCCGTTTGTTCATGTATTCGGCAATGACTATCCGACGCCGGATGGCACCGGCATTCGCGATTACATCCATGTGATGGACCTCGCCCGCGGCCACATCGCGGCACTCGAACGCCTGTTCTCGCGCCCGGGAAGCTTCACGGTCAACCTGGGCACCGGCAAAGGAGTGAGCGTGCTGGAGGCGGTGGCGGCATTTGAAAAAGCCTGTGGCAAACGGCTGTCTCTGCGCATCGGTCCTCGCCGTCCCGGAGACATCGCCGCCTGTTATGCCTCAGCCCACAGCGCCAAAGAACTGCTCGGCTGGGAAGCCGAGCGCAGCTTCGAGCAAATGTGCGCCGATCACTGGCGCTGGCAGCGCGAGAACCCCGAGGGCTATTGATCGCCACCAGATGTGTGCTGATACCTGCCCCGCACCTGACACACCACAAGCTGCGGCGACGGACACTGCCGACAATGACTGCTTGATTCTCTCTTCGGATAACTGATGAACCACGCTACCAAGGACAGCACCGAAGGCCGCGTCGCTCTGATCACCGGCGTCACCGGGCAGGATGGCGCCTATCTGTCTGAGCTCCTGCTGGGCAAAGGCTATCAGGTGCACGGTATCAAGCGCCGCAGCTCATTGCTGAACACCTCGCGCATCGATCATCTGTATCAGGATCCGCATGAATCGCGCCGCCGTTTCATATTGCATCACGGCGACATGACCGATACCGCGTCACTGATCCGCGTGATGCAGCAGGTGAAACCCGACGAAGTCTACAACCTTGCTGCGCAAAGCCATGTCGCGGTGAGTTTTGAGGAACCGGAGTACACCGCGAATTCGGACGGCATAGGCACGCTGCGGCTGCTGGAAGCGATACGCATACTCGGGCTGGAAAAAAGCACCCGTTTTTATCAGGCCTCGACTTCGGAGCTGTATGGAAAGGTGCAAGAGACACCCCAGCGCGAGAACACGCCCTTTTATCCGCGCAGCCCCTACGCAGCCGCCAAGCTGTATGCGTACTGGATCACCGTGAACTATCGCGAAGCCTATGGTATGTACGCGTGCAACGGCATTCTGTTCAATCATGAATCACCGCTGCGCGGCGAGACCTTCGTGACCCGCAAGATCACGCGCGGGCTGGCGCGCATCGCGCTCGGCCTGCAAGACTGCCTCTACCTCGGCAATCTTGATGCGCTGCGCGACTGGGGACATGCGCGCGACTACGTCGAAATGCAGTGGCTGATGCTCCAGCAAGACGTCGCCGAGGACTTTGTGATTGCCACCGGCCGTCAGGCCAGCGTGCGCGAATTCGTTGACCGCGCCGCTGCCGCCTTGAGTATCTCGCTGGCCTGGAGTGGCGAAGGTCTGAATGAAGTGGCGCGCGTGGATTCGGCGGGGGATGCTGCGAAAGTCAATCCAGGTCAGGTGATCATCCGAGTCGATCCCCGCTATTTCCGTCCCACCGAAGTCGAGACGCTGCTCGGCGACGCCAGTCGGGCGCGTGACCGACTGGGCTGGTCGCCGCGCACCAGCCTTGCCGAGCTGGTCAGTGAGATGGTGCAGGCCGATCTGTCAGCGGCGCGAAAGTATGCGCTGCTGCGCGAGAACGGTTTCACCGCGTTCGCCCACCATGACGTTTTCTGACGCTTCATGAACAAGACAGCGGCTGAACGAGTTTTTGTGGCAGGCCATCGCGGCATGGTCGGCTCGTCGATCGTGCGTCATCTGAGGCCGCTGGCCGCCAGCAAGAAGCTGCAGCTGGTACTGCGCTCGCACGATGAACTGGATCTGATCGATACCACGCAAGTCGAGGAATTCTTCGCCAGCCATGCGATTGACACGGTGTATCTGGCCGCAGCGCGGGTCGGCGGCATACAGGCCAACCATCTTCAACCGGCCGAGTTCATCCGGCAGAACCTGATGATCGAGACAAATGTCATCCATCAGGCATGGCGCTATCGCGTGCAAAAGCTGCTGTTCCTCGGTTCCTCCTGCATCTACCCGAGGCTGGCGCCACAGCCAATCACGGAAAGTTCCCTGCTCGACGGGCCGCTGGAGCCGACCAATGAGCCCTACGCCATCGCGAAGATCGCCGGCATCAAACTCTGCGAGAGCTACAACCGTCAGTACGGCACCGACTTTCGAAGCCTGATGCCGACCAACCTCTATGGCCCCGGCGACAATTTCCATCTGGAGAGCAGCCATGTGCTGCCTGCGCTACTGCGAAAAATTCATGAGGCACACCAGTCCAATGCGCGCGAGGTCGTGATCTGGGGCAGTGGCACGCCGTTGCGAGAATTCCTGCACGTGGACGATCTCGCAGCAGCCTGCGTGCACCTGATGCAGCTGGATCGCGACACGCTGCAGTCACTGGTATCACCCCAATGCTCGCACCTGAATGCGGGCAGCGGCGAAGAGATCAGCATCGCCGATCTCGCCCGGCTGATCGCCAGCATCGTCGGCTTTCAGGGCAAGCTGCGCTTCGATACCAGCAAACCGGACGGCACGCCGCGCAAGCTGCTGGACTCCGGCAAGCTGCGCAGCCTTGGCTGGGCGCCGGCGATCCGCCTGCGCGAAGGCATCCTGCGTACGTATCGCCATTTCCTTGCGGCGAGCGCTGCTGCACGCGCCGAGCAAGCCTATCGCGGGCTTGCGGAACAAACCGGTCTGCGTTACTGAACATCGAAGAATGGACATGAACGCCGCCCATGACGTCCTGCTCGTGCTGCTCGCCTGTCTGCTGGCCTTGCCACTGGCGATGGGGATCTGCCTGCGTCACCCTGCCCTGACGACGCTGGCACTGATCGCGGTCTTGTGCGTGTTCTCTTCATCGACCTGGGGACAGCTACAGGAAGAAAACACGCTCTATTCACGCGGCACGGGGATCTTTCATTTTTCTTTGCTCAATCTGCTGTTGTGGGTCGCTGCAGCCTCGGCCTGCGTGCATCGTTTGCATCAGGGCTTCACCTCTGGACGGTACCGTCCCGCCGGCCGCGCATCGCCGTTTCCGGCATCCCTCGCGGCCTTCGCCTTCCTGATGCTGGCGCATGTCGTCGTGGGTCTGATGGCCGGCAAGGAGCTGTTGCAGATACTCGGCTACACCGGCCTCGTCAATGTGATCAATTTGCTGCTGCTGGGCTGGCTGGTCACACAAACGCTGGCCGATGCCCGCGCGCAGCAGTGGCTGCTGCGGCTGTTGCTGGGTCTGGCTGCGGCACGTGCGGCATTTGGTCTGGCGCGCTATCAGTGGTTCGGCGGCGACAGCGCGAATCCGTATCGCAATTTCGAGAGCCTGGACATCAGGCTCGTCTACTTTGATATCTGCGACAACTATATCGCTGCGCTGGCTGCTTTCATCATCGCGTGGCTGCTGCTGATGCCGCAGGTGCGGCTTTCGCTGCCAAAGCGCGCCGCCCTTCTGCTGTGGCTGGCGATGGAAGTCGCCACGGTCGCGCTCTCGTTCCGCCGCTCGTCACTGATCGGCCTGACCCTGATGTCGCTGGTGCTGTTCTGGCAGTTGCCCTGGCATCGTCGCCTGTGGCTGGCCGGCGCCGGCTCACTGGGCATGATCGCCGCCTCGCTCACCCTCATGAAAGAGCGACTGCAGTTCAGCACCACGGGGTCGGGCGGATTTTTGTCGTCGCTGCTGTATGACGTGGGCCCCGCACGCTCCACGGAAGTCAGTCGCTTCTATGAACTGGAAGCCGCGGCAAAAAGCCTCGACGGCAACTGGCTGTTCGGGCTCGGCAGCTGGGGCAGCTTCTATGGCAACGAAGACATCCTCGACTATCACTTCGGCAAATTCGATTTCGTGCACAGCGGCTTTGGCCATCTGGTGCTGAAGTCAGGTCTGGCCGGCCTGTCGATATTCATCGCGCTGCTGTCGGCGTTCATCGTTCACTATCTGCGGCACCGGCGACACTGGCAAGGACATCCTGCGCTGCTGGCCGACGCGGCAATGGCGGGGCTGTTGTTCTGGATGCCGACGCTGCTGATTGGCACACCCATCATCGAATTTCGCACCATGCTGCTGCTGGGGCTGACGCTGGCGCTGCCCTATCTGTGCAGGCCGCGCCAGCAGCAACCCGCCGCCAGCGTTTCATCCGCCCGGAGCCTGCATGCTGCTGCGTAATTCGCTCTGGAATCTGAGTGGCTCGGCGGTGCCCGCCCTGGTCGCGCTGGCCACGGTGCCCTGGCTGATTGGCGGCGTGGGACTGGAAGGATTCGGCATCATCACGCTGGTGACGTCGGTGGTCGGCTATTTCGGCATCGTTGACCTGAACCTGTCTGCCGGTTCAATACGCTATCTGTCGCAGTTCCATGCCAGCGCCGAGGATGAACATTTTCGCGAGACTTTCTGGTTCGGGCTGATGTTTTACGCCGTGATCGGACTCGTCGGCGGCGTGGCGCTGGCGTCCGTGGCCGGCGTGCTGCTTGATCGTTTTGTTGAGGTCAGCGATACCTTGCATGATGACGCGCTGCTGGCACTGCGCATTGCCGCACTGGGCTTTGCGCTGACGCAGATGCAGAACTATCTGCTGGTCGTGCCTCAGGCAATACAGCGCTATGACCGCTCGGCGCAGGGCGAGGCTTTTTTTGGCGTGCTGGTCAATGTGTTGTCCGCCATCGTGGCCGTTACCGGTGGTGGCATTGCAGGCGTGATTGCGGCGCGGGTGGCCGTCTCCATGATCAACACCCTGTGGCTGGTCTGGCTGATCACTCATCTCGGACTGCCGCTGCAGCCGCGCTGGCCGGGTGCGGTCATACGCAAGGCACTGCTCAGCTTTTCTGCCTATGCCTACCTGTCGCGTCTGGCATCGATGCTGCATCAGCACGCCGACAAGCTGATCATCGGCGCGCTCGCGGGGCCGGTTGCACTGGCCTTCTATGCGGTGCCCAATCAGCTGGCCAGTCGCGTCCTCGGACTGACTTATCGGCTGGGCAGCGTGATCTACCCGCGCGTGTCGGCACTGGCGGCCACCGGTCAGCGCGAGCCGCTGCGGCTGCTGTATCTTGATGCGACACGCTGGCTCACGTATCTGAATCTTGCTGTGCTCGGCATCATCGCGCTGACCGGCGAAGAATTCCTGCGGCGCTGGGTGGGGCCGGCGTTCGTCGATGAAGGCTATCCCGTGCTGCTGCTGGTGACGCTGGGTCTGTTGATGGATTCATTGACGAACATACCGTCACTGGTGAACGACGGGCTGGGACATCCGCGCCTGACCGGACGCTTTGCGCTCGCTCGCGGACTGGTGGGCGTGCCTCTGGTCTTCGCCGGCACGCAGCTGGCCGGCATTGTCGGCGCAGCGACAGCGCACCTGTTTGCTTCCGTCCTGATGGGAGCGCTGTTTCTCGCTTATGTGCATGGGCGCAGCGTTCCGGTAACACTGACCGACACCTGGCGCATGGCCTGGCTGCCTGCGTTGACGGTCGGCGTCGCGGCGCTGCTGCTGGCGTTGCCGCTCCGGTGGCTGCTGCCGCCGGGTGTACCCGGGCTGCTGCTGATGGCCTGCGCGGCCACCCTGGTGCTGTTCGGATTCGCGCTCACGCTGCTGGTGAACGACGGCGAGCGCGCCGCCTTGCGCAGCGTCGCGCGACGAATGCTGCCGGGAGCTTATTAAGGTGCGCATCCTGATGGTCAGCGAAGATCTGCCAGCGCCCGGCATGGGAGGCCTCGCACGGCACGTGCTCGCGCTGTCGCGCGCGCTGATCGCTGCCGGCCATCAGGTTGACCTGATGGGGAACGATGATTACCCGCCCGATCTGACGGAAGAACCGCTGTCACTGGGCGGCCGCTTTTTCCCGGAGCTGCAGGGTCAGTTCGACGGCTGGAAAGAAATAGCGCTGGGCATGTTCATGCCGCCCAAGCGCAGCGTGATCGCGCGCCGCTTCGCGCGCGCGATACTTCGTCGTGCATCAGACTATGACGTCGTGCATTACCACGGGCACTTGCCCAATGTGGCGCGCTATCTTCCCGCGGACCTGAATTTCATTCAGACCCGGCATGATCAGGGCAGCGATTGCCTGATCCACACCCGGTTTGCACGCGGCCGGATATGCAACAGCACCGATCCCGCGGATTGTGCCGGTTGCAGAAGCTGGCGCCCCAACCAGCTGCAGCGAGCCATCTCGGCGATGGCTGCACGGCGCTTTCGTAGCGAAGTGATGCAGGGGTTTTCCCGTCACAAGACGGTATTCGTGTCGGATTTCTTGCAGCGCAATCTGCGACGCACTTTCGGTCCGGATGCGTGGGGCACAACGGTGCACAACTTCATCGATGCTGAGGCGCTGCTCAGGGCGCGGGAGTCGGTCGCCCACCCGCTGCTGTCCGGCCCTCTCAAGGTCTTCATTGCCGCAAAACTGTATCCCGCGAAGGGCGTGGGCAGTCTGCTGGAAGCTCTGGACTCTCTGCACGCGAAGACGTTGCTGCAGCTGAGTGTCGCCGGCGATGGCAGCGATGAAGCGCGGCTGCGCGAACGTTATCCGTGGGTGAATTTTCATGGTTGGCAAAACGGCGAACAGACCCTGCAGCTGGCAGCGCGAGCCCATGTGATCGTCGTACCGTCGGTGTGCGAAGAAGCCTGTGCGTCAACGGTTCTGGAAGCGCTCATGCTCGGCAAGACCGTCTTCGCGCTGCGACTCGGCGGCACGCCGGAACTTGCCCCTTATGCAAGCGCGCCGGATCAACTGCAATTATTTGACGACATGCGCTCGCTGGCCAGCGCATTGTGTTTATTTGCGCCGCGTGCCGACATTCCGTTCGCGCCGGCCCGTCAGGCAGATGCGGCGCAGGCCGCACAGCGCTTGCTGAGCCTGTACCAGCTGCCGCCGGGACCCTTGACGTCTGTCGGTGGCCGACAAGCCGGGAACATCGCCACCGCATGAGCTCACCGCTTTTCTCCATCATTACCTGCACGCTGGACAGTGCGAGCTGGATCGATGAATCGATACGATCGGTGCTTTGCCAGCGAGGTGTCAGCATCGACTATGTGTTCGTCGATGGCGGCTCGACCGATGGCACGCTGGACAAGATCCGTGCGATACCGCGCGATATCACGCTGATCGAGAACCGCCGCAACGGGATCAGTGATGCGATGAACGCCGGGATTGCCGCCGCGCGCGGCGAGATTGTTGCGCATCTCCACTCGGACGACTATTACCTGCACCCTGAAGTGCTGCTGAGTGTGGCAAAGGGTTTCGAGTCCGGCGCCTGCCGCTGGCTGTTCGGCCGCACCGCCCGCGCCATCAACGGACAACTGCTGCCCGAGAACTATGTCGCTCCGCGCTACAGCCGACGACAGCTCCTGAACGGCAATTTCATTCCGCATCCGGCGACCTTTGTCACGCGAGCGCTCATGCAAGAATCCGGCGGCTTCGACACCCGTCTGCGCTACGCAATGGACTATGACCTGTGGCTGCGGTTGTCGGCACTGGCCGAGCCTTTGCAGACCGATGCTGCACTGACTGCTTTTCGTGAACATCCCGGCAGTCTGTCAACCCGCGACCGCATTGCAGCGATCAGGGAAGACCATACCGTGCGGCTTGCACATACCGGCCCGAGACCGCTGCAGCGTTTGATGCACCATGCCCGATTTTTCGTCCGGCGACAGCGGGCACTGCGCCAACTCCGGCGCGAACAATTCAACAGAAAACCAACCAACAACAGGAGTCTGAACCATGCGTGAGATCTCGCTGATACTGGCGACCGTGGGCCGCACCACTGAGTTGAATCGCCTGTTTGATTCGCTCGCTGCGCAGACTTTTCATGACTTCGATATCGTGGTCGTTGATCAGAACGCAGACGACCGTTTGCAGCCCGTGCTGCAGCGCGCGAGATGCCTTGGGCTGATGATCCGGCATATCCGGCACCGTCCGCCCAACCTCGCGCTGGCAAGAAATGCCGGCATCACCGCCGCCACCGGTCGCTGGCTGGGATTCCCGGACGACGACTGCTGGTATGAGCCTGACACGCTCTCGCGCATCATGCTGCGCAGTCGCCGCGCTGACCGTCCACAGGGCGTGATCTGCCATTGGGTCGAGCAGGATACGCCGCAGCCAGCCGGACTGCTGAGCTGGGAGCGCTCTTCCCGCTTTCGCGATGTTCCGGTGTCCTCCATCACGCTGTTTTTCGAGCGCGCGCTCGTGCAGCAAGTCGGCGGCTTTGATGGTCGGCTCGGCGTGGGTCAATGGTTCGGTGCCGGTGAAGAGACCGATCTCACGCTGCGCGTCTTGCGCACGGGCGCGACCGTTGCGCATGAGCCCGGCGCACTGGTCCATCACCGTGTCGATCCGCCGATGGCCTCTGCAAATCACGTCGCGCGCCGCTCGGCGCTGCTGCGGGCGCGCGGTACCGGCGCGATGTACGCCAAGCACCGTCTGCCGCTGTGGGTGATCGTTCGCGGACTGCTCTCACCCATCATCAAACCGCTCTGCAAGGGTCGTGTGGGGGCGGAACTCATGCATGGCCTGAGCGTGACTGCCGGGCGACTGGGTGGCTGGCTGCGCTGGTCGTTCAGTCATGAGCGCAGCCGCACACCGGATGCGCAGCGGCTGACCGACAGTCATTCGCACTGAACGGCGCAAAGGTACCCGCCCATGCGCATTGCGCTGATCACCAACACACCGCCGCCTTACCGCATCCCGATCTTTGCGCGGCTGGCGAGCCTGCCCGGCATCGATTTTCACGTCGTGTTCTGCGCGCGCCGGGAGCCGAACCGTGCATGGGATTTGCCAGCGATGGCGTTTGCGCATCATTTCCTGCGCGAGCGGTTCTTCACCGTCGGGGATCGCTACGTACATAACAATCCCGACGTGGTGCCGCTGCTGCTGAAACTCAGGCCGGAGGTCGTGATCACCGACGGCTTCAATCCTACTCATCTGTATGCGTTTATTACGGCGCGCATGCGCGGCTGTGCGCATGTGGCCATGACGGATGGGACATGGCAGTCCGAGCAGGCGCTGTCGCTGAAGCACCGGCTGGTGCGACGGCTGGTGTTCCACGGGACGCGGGCATTCATCGCTGCCAGCGAAGGCGGACAAGACCTGTTTCGCTCCTATGGCGTGAAGCCCGAAGCCTGTTTCTTTTCCTGGCTGTGCGTGGACAATCCTCGCTTTCGTCCTGATTCGGCCTCGGCACGACCTGAGTACGACTTCATCTTTTGCGGCCGCTTCGAACCGGCAAAAGATCCCCTGTTCGCGCTGGCGGTGGCGCACGCAACTGCCCTGCGTATCGGACGCAAGATCCGGCTTCTGATGGTCGGTTCCGGCAGTCTGGATCAGCCACTCAGAGCGCAAGCCTTGCTACTGAGCGACCACGTGGACACGCACTTTCATGGCTTTGCGCGACAGGACGAACTGCCTCGCCTCTATCAGTCAGCGCGGGTATTTCTGTTTCCCACGCAGGGCGATGTCTGGGGCGTGGTCGCCAATGAGGCGTGTGCTGCCGGACTGCCTGTGATTGTCACCCCGGAAGCGGGCGTCGCGGGTGAGCTGGTGATCGACGACCGCAACGGCTACGTTCGGCGGCGGGACCTGACACTGTGGGCAGACTGCGCACAACGGTTGCTGACGGATGCCGCCTTGTGGCAGTCGTTCAGCGAGCACAGTCTGCAGCGCGTTGCGCGATACCACTTCGACAGTGCCGCGCAGGGAGTGCTGGAGGCCTGCGAATTCGCACTCGGCGTGACCGGTAAAACGCCCGTGACGCCGCAGCCGGTTGCTTCCACCAAAAAACCATGACGAATGCCGCCGTGCTCAGCGTCTCGGTGGACGATGGCCATCCGCTGGACATGCGCATGGCCGAGCTGCTGATCAGACACGGCGTGCAGGCCAGCTTTCATGTCCCCGGGCGTAACAGCGAGGGTCAGCCCGTGCTGTCACCGGTGGCGCTGCGTGAGCTGTCGAGAGAATTCGAGATCGGATCGCATACGCTGGAACATCGCTATCTCGCGCGCCTCGACCTGCATGAAGCACTGCGACAGATCACCGAGGGCAAACGTGCGCTGCAAGACCTGCTGGGCAAGCCGGTACATGGCTTTTGCTACCCCGGCGGCAAATACCGGGCAGTTCACTGCGGCATGGTGCAGGCCGCCGGCTTTCGCTATGCGCGCACGACACAGAATTTGCGTCTGGATGTTGGCTGTCGACCCATGGAAGTACCGACCACGCTGCAGTTCTATCCGCATTCACGCGCCGTCCTGATCCGCAATTTTCTGTCGCAGCGCCATTGGCAACAGCGCTGGCCCGTGCTTGAGCTATTGATGCAAGAGCCGCACTGGCTGGATCGGCTGCGCCGCTTGTTCGCATGGACCGTCAGGCAAGGTGGCGTTTTCCATCTGTGGTGCCATAGCCTCGACATCGAACGGCTCGGTCTGTGGCAGGCACTGGATCGCTTTCTTGCGGAGGCCGTCGAGTGGATCCCGCCCGGCAGGCGACTGAATAATCTGCAGTTGGTGACCCGCTACTGCGAAGGCGGTTCAGCCGCAAACCCCGGTTTCCAGATCATCAGGTAGTAATACGCCTTGATGCCATACAGGCGCACATGACCGAGCCTCCACTCGGGCCGGCCCGGCAGGACATCTACCAGCGCCTTGATATCCAGCGCATCCAGCAACGACAGTTCACGCTCGGGACGTATCCAGCGTATCAGCGGATGCGCGCGGTTGGGCGTGGCGACGAACACGCCCTTGCGGGCGATGCGCATCAGCTCACGCAGGAAGCGCACCTGACGTTCGTGGCTGTTGTAATGCTCCAGCAGGTTGTGACAGGCGACCCAGTCGAACTGCGCATCCTCATACGGCAAGTGGATGCGGTCAGGCGGGGGCAACTGATCGAGGCTGTCGATCTCCCGTATTTTCTGCGGGCTCTCCGCGGCGCTGAATGCGGCGAAGGCGTCGCGCAAGCGCTGGCGGCAACGCTGGTTGGCTTGCTCAATCAGTACAGGCACCATGCGGAGACTTTTCGGCTGAATGAATGAATCGATGGATGGATGAACCAGCGCATTCTGGCTGCCGGTTCGGCCAGAGCATCTTCCCCGACTTTTGCAAGGCCGGCATTGCGTGGCGTCAGCGACAACCGGATTGCGCTGCGCTGTAATGCGGATTCGGGCTTCAAACCATGAAAGGCTGAACACGATGTCCGCAATCACCGCTCATCTGATGGGCACGCGTATGGATGCGCTGGGATGGGAAGACGTGCTGTCACGCATCCTCTCGTGGGCCGGACTGTCCGGCCTTGAATCATCACGCACGATATGCGCCTGCAATGTGCATTCGCTGGTGACTGCGCGACGCGACAAAGCCTTTGCGGCTGCTTTGAACAGCGCCGATCTGTGCACGCCCGACGGCGCGCCCGTGGCCTGGCTGATGCGACAGTCGGGATGGCCGGAACAGCAGCGCATCAGCGGACCTGACCTGATGTGGCAACTAATGCGGGAGGCTGAGCGGCTGGCGCTGCCAGTCTTCCTGCTGGGCGGCACCATCGCAACCCTGGAAAAATTACGCGCGCGACTCAAAGTGTCCTTTCCCCGGCTGCGGCTGGTGGGACAGTGCTCGCCCGCTTTCCGCGCCATGAGCGAGGAAGATGACCGGCATATCCGACGGCTGATCGAAACCTCGGGTGCGCGTCTCGTCTTTGTGGGACTGGGCTGTCCCAAGCAGGAATTGTGGATGGCGCGCCAGCGGGGACGGCTGCCTGCCGTGATGATTGGCGTCGGTGCCGCGTTCGACTACCACGCGGGTACCCTGCGGCGCGCACCGCTGGTCTGGCAACACGCGGGACTGGAGTGGCTGTACCGGCTGGCGATGGAACCCGGGCGGCTTATGAAGCGCTATCTGGTGACGAACACCTTATTTTTGTGCTGGCTGCCGGGCCAGCTGTGGAAGCGCAGCGGACGCTGAGAACACCGGGTCGATCTCGTCCATGCGCTCACGCCATGTCGGGGCATTTGCCCAGCCGCTGCCCTCCAGTTGCGCGACATGTCCGGACTTGCCGCGATACCGGTTGTTGATGAACACAGCGAAGCGGCGCAGGTGATGACCGCCGTGATGACTCCATAGCCGATAGGCCGGCACCTCGCTCTCCAGATCAAAGCGATTGTGACTGACCTGATTGCCCGTGATCGAGGGCCCGGGTGAGGTCTCGTTGAACAGCAGGTGCTCATGAGCGCTGCGGCTGAAGCGATTGCCTGTAATCAGATTATCGAACGCATCATGCAGCTGCATCCCGCCGGGGTTATCGGTCAGACGGTTATCGCGCACGATCACGCCATTCGCAAAATCATCCAGATAGATCGCGTGAGACAGCCGGCCGCGCAGACCGCTGATGCGATTGCGTTCGATGCGCGTGGAGAGCGGAAGCCTGTCGCGAGCAAAGGTGTAAATGCCGCCGCAATCCGTCATCCACTGGCAGGCACGCGTGATGACATTGTCCGTCACGATCGCCTCGCGGAACACGCGTATGCCCAGATACGCCGACTGATCGATGCGGTTGCGAACAATGACCTGACCGCGCGCCTGCTCGAAAACAATCGCCCCCTTGGAGCGCAGCGGCATGCCCAGCATGCCAATGCGCTCGAACACGCTGTCGGCAATGTGCACATCGCGCGCATCATCCTCGGCGCGTATGCCATGCTGCCGGGTTCCCCGTACCCGTACGCGAACCATACGCGCACCCTCGCCGCCTATGCGTATCGCCTCGTCGAAGCTGTTGACGATATCGGTATCAGTCACCGTCAGCGCGCTGGCTTCACTGCCATCGATGCCGCGCGCCGCGAGAAAAATGCGCACGCCCACAATGCGAACCCTGTCCGAGCCACGCGCATCAATGGCCGTCGCGCGCGGCGCTGCCCATACGCGTCCCTCGGGCGAGCGGCCATCCGGTGTCCACAGAAAAATCCGGCCATTGTCATAGACCCATTCACCGGGTCTATCCAGCATCCAGCGCTGACCTTCCAGATAGTAGGGTGTGCGATCCCGAAACCCGAAGTCCGGTTCCGGCAGCGAGGCAATGCGCACCTGCCCGCTGCCATGCTGCACGATGCGCTGGCTGAGGATCAGCCAATCCTCCGGGCGCCAGACCAGCGTCGCGCCCACCAGATCATGGCGAGGAATCGTCACGCGCAGCCGATCCGGGCCGGCACCCTGCCCGCTCAGCCACTCGTTGGCGCCGTTCGGATGATGCGCGAGCGACATGAATTGCTCGCCCAGTTGCAGCATCAGGGGCTCGAAGCCAATGGGTGCGGACCACCCGCGGCCGTCACGCACCCATTCCCGAACCGGTTGCGACGGCGTGATCGCCGCCTTGCCACAATCACCTTCCGTGCGCACCGTGATATCGCGACGCCCCCGCAGGTCGAGGGTGCCACGGTAGATCTGGCCGCAGCGCAGCGATATCGTGTCACCGTCATTGACCACCGCGGGCAAGGGCAGCGTCTGTTGTGCTTCATCGCTAGCGCTGGCCAGCGCTGCGCACAGTGCCGCCGACAGTGCCGTCGGCAGCAACATGAGGCGTGTGATCTCCCTGAGCATGCGGCCATCATCGAGCAAAACCACGTGCGCTGCGTTGGCCCCGCACAAAAGAAAAAGGGCCGGCATGGTGCCGGCCCTGAAAACAACCAGCGGGGGCTGGTCGCGTTGCTACTTGTTCAAGGACTTGTTGTTAACGGTCAGGCTTGCTCAGTCAATGCCCGGCCTGATCAGCCCAGCTTCCATGCACGCACATAGTTGACTTCGAACGAATTGCCGATGCCAGTAGGCGTGGTGTTGTCCGGCTGGCCGCTGGCGCTGCCGTACCAGAGATCCAGCATGATGTACATAGGATCAGGCATGGATACGTTCAGCGTGTAGACCTCGCGACCATTGAAGTAGAAGGTCTGTTTGTTCGCTTCCCACTTCACCGCATACTTGTTGAAGCCGGCCGACAGATCCTGCGTCAGGATCGTCTTGGTGCCGGCGAGCCTGCCTGCATCGATCCAGACGGTCGGCGCATAGGCCGTGGGATGGAAGTTGGCATCCGACCAGCCACTGTTGGGGCCACCGCCCGCGTAAGCTTCCATCACATCGATCTCGGGACGTCGGCTGCCGATATGGTTGAACAACCAGAATGCCGGCCAGGTGCCCTTGCCGATCGGCAGCTTCGCTTCGATCTCGAAGTAGCCATAGGTCTGGTAGTACTTGCCATCCGTGTCGATGGTCCGGTTGAAGAACTTGCCGGTGGCATCACGTTGCGGCCAGATCTTCAGCGAGCCATTCGACACCGTATAGTTCTTGGTCGGATTGCTTGCCTCGTACCAGATCGTATCGTTCCACCTCGCGGTGTTCCATGAATCGAACTCATCCTGGAAAGTCAGCGTGAAATTACCGGTCTGGCCGAAAGGCTTCGGCGCGGTGGATGCCGTTGTCGTCGTGCTGGTCGCGGGCGCCGTGGTGGTGGTCGGCGTCGGCGATGCAGTGGTCGTCGGCGACGTGGTCGTCGTGGGCGATGTCGTCGTAGGCGATGTCGTCGTGGTCGGCGATGTCGTCGACGGTGACGTTGTCGTAGTGGTGCCCGTGGTCGTGGTCGATGTCGTCGATCCGGTCGTGGTCGACGGTGTCGAACTGACGGTGGTGGTCTGGGTTGAACCGTTCGCCAGCTTGGTCGTGGCGCTCGCTGACGTCAGATTACCCGCCGAATCGACCGAATAAGACGCGGTGCCGGTACCGCCGCCGCAGGCAGCAAGAAGCACGGAGACACTGGCAGCCGCCGTGAGCGACATGGATCTGATGAACTTGCGATTGATTGACACTTGAAACATGAAAAATTTCTCCCTCTCAAATTCTTGATCGCGTGGAACGCAGATCAATGGCAAATGCTTGTGTCAGAGCATTGCCTGAGAAGAAGAGTTCCACTCGGAAAGGAAAAAATTTTCGTGTGGAAAGAACATTGCCGAAGGCGATATTCAGCCTGGCAACAGACGAACAGGGTCATCGCGATGACTTCGCGGCAAGCCTGTTCAGAAAAACTGCAAAAAAAATGCTGTCAGGACGACAGCACGGAAGAGAGGACGGATGACTCAGAGGCGCATCGGCGCCTCTCGCTTACAGCGCAGGCAAATCGGGCCGGCGAATCGACGCTGCAACCAGCGCATCAACAGCAGACAATGTATTCGCTGCATGTACAGCACACTGAGGTCGGGTCTGTCGAAGCTCTCCGCTGAGATGCGCCGCCATTCTCAGCGCCAGTGCGGTAATGGTAATCGTCGGGAAGTTGGCACCCGCCGTGGGAAACACCGAACTTCCGGCGATGTAGAGATTAGCGAGTCCGTGCACCTTGCCGTCACGGTCAACGACACCGTAGCGCGGGCTGTCATGCATCCGCGTCGTGCCCATGTGGTGCCAGGTACCCTCTCGTTCCATCGTCGATGGCCAGCCCTCGGTCAGTATCGATGGACCGGTGTCGACCCGCGCCACGCCCGAGGAGTGCAATTCGTTGGCGACCAGCGCCAGCGTGCGATCTGCCGTCAGTTTGACGAGCTCATTCAATCGCCAGTCGACGCGCACGCGCGGCATGCCCAGTGCATCGCGGTTTTCGGCAGAGAGCGTGATACGACTGTCGGGATCCGGCGCAGGCTCAATGATCACCTGAAAGCTGACCTGCCTGATCATCGCCCGAGGATGAAAGAACCGCGTGAATCCATAGGCGAAAGTGTTCACCGGTTCTTTCATCATGATCAGGAGGTCATCGGACAGACGCCATCCGGGCTGTTCTTTTTTCAGCAGCGCCTGCTTCAGGCGAAACAGCGCCTGCGCACCTTCGCTGCCCTCGCCGGGAAATTCGGAACAGAAGCACAGACGCGCATTCAGCAGACGTTCACGCGCCAGCGCCTTGCGTGTCAGCGCCAGCTGCGCAGCGATTTTCACGCCCTGCGCCGACACTGCACGGTTCATGTAGTTGTACTTGATGTCATACAGTTTGTTGCGTGACCACGCGGGAGCAAAATGAATGCGGCCCTTCAGCATGCGCGGATGGTCCATGAAGTAACGCCCGACCAGTCCGTGCGCATTGCCCAGCCCGTCAGCCGCCACCTCATTCGAGGCCAGCAGCAGACGCGCATTCTCAATGCCCCCGGTGGCCAGCACGAACAGTCGCGCCGACACCGTCATCTGGCGACCCGTCAGCGTGCGCACACGCACCTGCTGGATGCGCGTGCATAGAGGGTCGGGCACGATCTGTGTGACATTCGCGTGCAGAAAAACGCGCACGAAACGGGCCCGGGTCAGCTCGCTGCGATAGTCTCGCCCGAAGCGTACCGGTGGACTGAACTGAGAGATCGTATCCCTGACATCACCGGTGCACAGCGGCAGGCGGCGCACGTCCTTGCGGCCGATGGTCCGCTCCCAGAACAGCGGATCGAAGTTCACTGGCCCGAGTTTCAGCACCTCGTGCACCTGCCGGTACCACGGATCGAGTTCGTCAAGACCGAAAGGCCATCCGCTATGCGGTATCCAGTCCCGGCGTTCAAAATCCCATGCATCCAGCGGACGGCACCATCCGCCCCAGCAGTTGCTGCTGCCTCCAAGGAATCGCCCGCGGCAACCGTCTGCGAACAGGTAGTCGAAGCCGACGGCCTCGCCCCGTGCAAGATCGCGCGTCGCATCGTCAGCTGCCACGCCGCCACTTTCGAGCACGCAGGTATCGATGCCCTGCTTCTCCAGTTCCCGGGCCATCGTAATGCCGGCAACGCCTGCACCGATGATGCATACCGTCGCCGACAGCGAGCGACCGTTGGCAACTTCGCGCATGTCGATCAGCATGAGCTCTCCCCCGCACGCGTCAGCCGGCGCCAGCGGCGCGCCGCATCGAGCGCCATGTCGGTCATCCAGCGCGATGCATGCGCCGGATGCCTGAGCAAATGCCATGCAGTGCGCGGCACCAGCACCCGGCACAAGGGGCGTGCGTGGCCACCCAGCCTGCGCTTGTAGTCGTAATACCCCCAGAGGAAATGAAAGCGCGCCAACCGCAGCTCGATCGCATGCCGGATCGCGAGGCAGCAGCAGACCAATCCGAGGCGCAAATCATCCTGCGCGGGATCATGTGCAATGACGTGCATGTAGATATCGCGCCCGGTCACAGAGCACAGTAATCCGGCGCATATGTTGCCATCCAGGCGAAGCGCGAACAGCATCCCGACCTGCGGCATTTGTTCGCACAACTGCATTTCCTCTGCGTCGCTCATGGCAAAGGCTTTCCCTTTTCGCTGCATGCGCTGGCGATTGAGAGCTATCACTGCCCTGACGTCGGCCGGTGAGATGTCAGTTCCGCACGCTACGGTAAATTCCAGCCCCGGCTGGCGCCGAAAACTGCGTCGCTGGTGATAGCGCACTTTGTCTCGTGTCTGCCGCGACAGCGACGCCAGCCATGCCTCGTCATGGTCTGGCAGATCCAGCACATAATCTTCTGAGAAGACACTGGACAACAAGCGCGGGCAATCTCTCTCGGCGACCAGCACGATCGCATGGAGCTTCACCAGATGCGCCTTTGGATATCGGGCAAAGACCGCTGCCGCGAAGCGCCGAATCACACTGGCCGGCAGATCGATCACTTCATTCAGCACGCGCACCAGCGATCCTTCGCAGGTGAACAGCAGCAGCGCGCTCACCTGGTCGTCGCTGCGCTCTATCCATGCACACACCGGAGCACCCGACGGATCATGGCGACAAAGAGGGCGCAGCCGAGCGCGCGACGAATACACGCTGGCATACAAGGACTCCAGCGTCGTCCAGAGAGGGTCAGTGAATGGCGCCTCCATGAATTCGAATGGGCGGCCTGATGGCGCAGATGAAGCCCTCAGACACGCTGAGGCCAGCGGAGCGGAGGAATAGCTCATGCGCGCGCTGTGCCGTGATCCGCGCCGCCTGAGCTTGCGGTGTAGGTAATCTGTCGCCGTGCGTACTGACCATAGCCGTAGCTGTAATGTCCGGAACGCGGCGTGAAATCATTGAACAGCAGGCCCTTCGCCGCCAGACCGGCCCGCGCCAGACGCTTGAGTGATTCCGAGATCTCGGCAGCGCGCGTGACGCCGGCGCGCACTGCCACGAAAATCGCTCCGGCATGCGCCCCCAGAATCAGGCTGTCGGCCACCGCCAGCAGGGGCGCGGTGTCGATCAGTACCAGGTCGTACTGCGGCGCAAGCTTCGCAATGAGCGCCGCAAGCTCGGGACGCAACAACAATTCCGACGGATTCGGCGGCAGGTTGCCGGTGGAGATGAAATCGAGCTGCTCCAGCGTGCTATGGCGAAAATCATTGTCAGAACGTGCGCCGGCCAGCAGATCCGCGAGACCGAATGCCCGCTCGGCATGGAAATAACGATGAAGATGGCCATCACGCAAATCACCGTCGATCAGCAGCACCCGCTTGCCGCTCGATGCCATTACACAGGCCAGATTGACGGCGACGAAGGATTTGCCCAAGGCTTCCGTCGGCCCTGTGATCAGCACGATATTGTTTCGCGATTGGCTCATGCAAAACTGCAGCGCGCTGCGAAAGCCGCGCAGACTTTCAATGGCCACATCCATGCTGGCGATCCGGGCCAATAGCGGCAGTCGCGCCGGATCGCTGGCGCGCGACGCCAGCGTCTGCTGCAACCGACTGTGCGGAATGCTCGCGTACACCGGCACACCGAATGCCCGCTCCACGTCGGAGGGGTCATTCAGCGCCGTCTGCAGCGAGCGCCGCAAGAAGGCGGCCATCACACCGAGGAAGATACCTGCGAACACCGCGACGGCGATGATGCGCGGACGATTGGGCGCGACAGGCCGCTCAGGCTTTTCGGGTGCATCGACCAGACGCACGTTGCTGGTCTTGCCGACGGTGATCAGCTGCAGCTGCTGCGCAGAGGACAAGAGCGCCGCGTACAGCTCATTGTTCACTTTGACGTCGCGGGCAAGACGCACCATCTCCTGCTCCAGCACGGGCAGCTGCTTCAGCTGTCGGGACGATTCGCGCATCTCGCGATCCACTTCTTTCAACTGCTCATCGACTGCCGCCACCGACGGATGATTCGCCGTGAAGCGTGACAGCAGCTCGCTGCGTTTCTGCTCCAGATCAACCCGGCGCGTGCGTGCAGCGGAGGAGCGCTGCAAAGTAAGCCGCCCCTCCTCGCCGATGTCCACGGTGCCATGCGCATTGCGGAACTGGTTGTAGCGCGCCTCAGCCTGCTCGAGCTGCTGCTTGAGTTCGGGCAGCCGCTGATTCAGATAGGCGAGTGATTTGTCGGCCTCTTCCATGCGACGTGCGCTGTTCTGCGCCATGTACTCGCGGGCGATCTCGGTCATTAACTGATACACATGTCCGCTGTCAGCGCCTTTGAGCGTGGCAGCGATCACGCCCGACTGCTTGCCGATTTCCGCAACACTCAGCGAAGCCTGCACCGACTCGATAGCAGCCAGCCGTGAACTGCGCACCAGCACAAAACCCGAGCCGGGCCATGCGCTCAGCCGGTTCACGAGCAAAGTCACCCGACCAGCGCGGGTGCTGACGCTCAGCGGTTCGCCCACCCTGCCCTCGGCCTCGAAACCGCTCTGAGACTCGGTCAGACGGAAACGTCCCTCGCCCAGCGCCTGAAGCCGGAAAGCACGATTCTCCAGCGTCGCTGGCACGCTGAAATCGGCTGCCTCGATGCTCTCTTTGCCCCACGCATAGCCGAATGCGCCACGCAGCCCCGGAAAAAATTCTGCCATCCCGCTGTCGGCCAGCAGACCGCCGACCAGCGGCACTCGCTCCGGACGCGCATCAATGTAGAGCCTCAGCTTGTCGATCGCGCGCGCGATCACCAGCCGCGAACGCAGCAACTCGACCTCGGCAGCGGCCGGCGTCTTGTAGTCGATCATGGAACCAGCCTCGCCAAGGATATTCTTTGGCTCGCGCTGCCCCTTTTCCTCAACATGCACCAGCAAGTTGGCTTCATATTGCGGTGTCGCGACATACGCGTACAGCGCACCAACGAAGGTCACTATCAGGGCAATGCAGGCGATCAGCCAGCGCTGTTCCAGCAGCAGCGCAAGGTAGTCGCTGAGACTTTCTTCGCTCTGGTCGGTAAAAATCAGCGGCGATTCTGCGGCAGGACTGACATAGGGACTCAGGGGTGTGTTCATGAATGCATTGCGTTGGGTTACGTTGGGTTACGTTGGGTTGCGTTTCGTCAGGGTGGCGTGAGGGTGTGCGGTTCGGGTTCAGCCAGCCCGCGCAATGAGCGCCACCTCACCGTCCCGGCGTGGTGGCGATCACGGCCGTGGGCAGTGCGCCCGGAATCATCGCGCTGATGGTGCGGTTCCAGTTGGTCAGCGGCGTTGCCGCGACATACACCACATCCTTGGGATTAAGCTCGAAGCCCTCGGCCACGGCCAGTGCACCCGGCGCATTCGCATCTAGCTGATAGACCATGGATTCGGTGCTGCTGCGGCGAATCACATAGACCTGGCGCGCATCACCGGTGACAGGATTGATGCCGCCTGCCTCACCCAGTGCCTCGTTCAGCGTCAACCGTCCATTGCGCATCGGCAGCGCGCGGGGCGCAGTGACTTCTCCGGAAATGAAGATCTTGCTCTCGTCGCGCGAGAGCACGCGCACGACATCGCCACTGGTCAGCATGATCGATGAGGGATTCACGCCGCGCTGAACGAGCTGAGGCAGGTTGATCGGATAGCTCTTGCCCTCGCGATGAATGAGGATGCGGCTCTGGTCAGCTGTCGGGTTCATGCCGCCCGCCCGATTGATCGCCTCGGTCAGCGTCATCGGCAGATCATTGATCGCCTGCACGCCGGGCTGCTTGACCTCACCGTCCACATACACCCGCTTGCTGCGGTAGGCCAGCACACGCACGCTGAGCTTGGGATTGCGCAGGTACCGCGCCAGCCGTTCTGTGAGCTGCTGGTGCACTTCCGTGGACGTCAGTCCCGTGACCTTCAGCTTGCCCGCATAGGGAAAATCCAGCATGCCTTGCTGGTCGACTTCGAAACCGGATTGCGGCTGCAGCGGGCTGGCGGCGACGCCCGCGCCGCCCGGTGCGCCCAGCACGGGCGCAGGCAGCATCGAGGCCGAGAGTTCGGGGTGGTCCCAGACAACGACCTGCAGCACGTCGCCGGCTTCGATGCGGTAGACCTGCGGCGGTTGCAGCAGCGCGCTGATATCGTCAGAGACTTGCTGATCGCGCAGTGCGCGTTCCTTGCGCACCAGATCCGGGGTGATGCTGCGTATCTCGGTTCGCGGATGATCGCCGGACTGCGCCGCGGGCGCTCTGGCGAACTGTATTCCCGGAGCCATCGACGTGCAGCCGGCAAACGGCAGCAGGAGCGCTGCCAGCATGACCACCTTCGATATGCGCTCGCTGCGCGGCGACACGCCCTCTTCGTCCCGGCTCTGCATGATGAACCCTCTCCTTGCAGGACTTGGGCTTTCCTGCCCGAGCAAGGAATGTAGGCCTTCGCTGAGCGTCAGCGGTTGAGATCGCTCATCCTGACGCTGCGGTGATCATGAGCGCAGCTGCCTCAGGCCTCGCGCAAGATCTGCATCGGCGCGCGCGACAAGACGCCGCGCAAACCGAACCAGCCGCCTGCGAATGCGCAAACGATGCCGGCGCACAGGCCCGCAACCCAGAGCAAGGGGCTCACGCTCCATTCGAAATCGAACACCTGCCGCGCAAGCACCCAGCCCACCAGCGATGCGCCGGTCGCAGCCAGCGCGCCTGCGCCGGCGCCGACCAGCAGGCACTCGACCCATTGTGCGCGCGTCAGCTGCCGGCGTGTCGCGCCGAGCGCCCGCAACAAACCGCCTTCATGGATGCGTTCCTGCTGTGATACCAGCATGGCGGCGGCCAGCACCATCACTCCCGCGGCCAGCGTGAAGATGAACAGGAACTCGACGGCGGCAATCACCTGATCGATCACCTGCTGTGCCTGCGCGACGAGACTGCCGACATCGACGATGGTGAGGTTGGGATAGCTGCGCACGAGCCGGTTGACCATCGGCTGTGCTGCGGGCGGCAAATGAAAGGCGGTGATCCAGGTGCTCGGCAAGCGGGCGGCAACATCAGGGCTCAGCACGACAAAGAAATTCACCCGCATCGATCCCCAGTCCAGCTTGCGCAGGCTGGTAATCGTCACATCGACGGGCTGGCCGGCGACATCAAAACGAAGACGGTCGCCCAGCTTCAGTCCCAGCGTTTTTGCAAGCCCCTGCTCGACCGAGGCTTCGGCGCGCGCATGGGCGGCATCGAACCAGCGACCCTCGATGACGGTGTTCTGCTGCGGCATGTCGGCCATGGTCGAGAGATTGAATTCGCGTTCGACCAGACGCTGCGCGCGCTCCTCCGCATAGCTGCTTGGCGTGATCTCGCGCCCCTCCACCTGCACTAATCGCCCGCGGATCATGGGATACAGCGGCGCGCCGGTGATGCCGCTGGAGGCCAGCTCGGCGGCGATCAGCGGCTTCTGCTCAGGCTGAATGTTGATCATGAAATGATTCGGCGCATCCGGTGGTGACGACTGCCGCCACGCGGCCAGCAAATCTTCCCGAACGAGCGTCAGCAGCAGCAGCGCCATCAGGCCCAGCGCCAGCGACACGATCTGCAGCGCACTGGCTGACGGCCTGCGCTTGAGTGAGGCTTGCGCAAAGCGCCAGGCCGGCCAGTGCAGCGGGAAGCGCAGCTTCTGCATCGCCGCCAGCAGCAGCCACGCCACCAGCGTCGAGATCAGCAAACCGCCGAGGAAACCGCCTGAGATCAGCAGGCCCAGCTTCAGGTCACGCGCCTGCCAGAGCAGCAGGGCCACGAAGGAGGACATCGCCAGCGCATAGCCGGCGACACTAAACGCCTGCGGCGCCTGCTGCTCGCGCCGTATCACGCGATTGTGCGGCACGCTTCTCAACTGCAGCACCGGCGGCAGCGCAAAACCCAGCAGCAACAGCAGTCCGGTGGCGATGCCTTGCGCGGCGGGCAGCGCGCCGGGCGGCGGCAGCTGCGTAGTGATCAGGGATCCCAGCCACTCCAGCAGCAGCAGGTGCGCGCCAAAACCCACCAGCACGCCGGCGATGCTGCCCGCGAGGCCGACCAGCAGGAATTCCAGCAGATACAGCAGCGTCACCTCATTCTCGGTCATGCCCAGACAACGCAGCATCGCGCAGGCATCCAGATGCCGCTGCATGAACCGACGCGCTGCCATTGCCACCGCAAGCGCGGCCAGCATCGCCGTCAGCAGGCTCACCAGAGCGAGAAACTGCCGCGCACGTTCCAGCGTGGTGCGCATCTCAGGTCGGCCTGATTCAAGGGATTCGAGCTGAACGCCTCTCACCGATTCCCGCTTTATCTCATCCTCCAGCCAGCGCTGGAAACTGGTCACGCGGCTGGCATCGCCTGCCAGCTGCAGCCGATAAGTGATGCGCGAACCATTCTGCGCCAGCCCGGTCGATGGAAGATCGTCCAGCGACAGCATCACGCGCGGCGCGAAATTCATGAAGCCCGCTCCCCTGTCCTGCTCCAGCAAGATCTCGCCGGCGATGGTGAATTCTCGCTCGCCCAGTTGCAAGCGATCGCCGAGGCGAACATGGCGGGTGGAGAGAAAAGGCGTATCGACCCACACCGTGCCACGAGCCGGTCCGCGGGCACGCTGCTCGGAGGATGGACCGAACTTCACACTGACGGTACCGCGCAGCGGGTAGGTGGAAGAAACCGCTTTCACAGCGACCAGTCGCGTGTCGGCGGTTTCACCGGCGCCTGTGGTTGCCATGCTGGGAAAATTGACGGTGTCGGCCATCTGCAGGCCACGTCGGCTGGCCTCATCGCGCCATTCGGCGCGCAACGGATAGTCGCTGCGCACCAGCAGGTCGGCGCCCAGCAGCTGCGCCGCATCGCGCGTGAGCGCGGCGTTCATGCGATCAACAAAGAAGCCAACCGCCGACAAGGCAGCGACGGCGACGGCCAGTGCCGCCAGCAGAAAGCGAAGTTCGCCCGCGCGCCAGTCGCGACGGGTCATGCGAAATGACTGTACTAGCAGGGGTACGCGGCCAAATGCCATCGGTGATCTCCGTGCGCCCCGCAACTGCGGGCAAACGGAGATTGTAGGAGGCTTTGACAAAGTCGGCTGCGACGGGGCGATCGGCGCCCCCGCGCGCAGCCGGCGAGTCACATGCTCGCGCCTTTCATTCCTTCCTGATGATGCGTGCGCTCAAAATTCTGCTGACAGGGCGCGCATCGCTCTGCGGTGGGTATCGCCTGCAGGCGCTCGAAGGGGATGTCATAGCCGCAGGAGATGCATTCTCCGTACGTACCGCTGTCCATTTTTTTGCGCGCGAGTTCGATGGCGCGCAGCTCATTCATGTCGCGCGTGACCGCCGCATTGCCGAGATCGATGGAGAGATTGGCGAATGACAGATCGCCGGGATCCGGCACTTCGCTGGCCAGCTGGACGTAATCATCCTGCAAGCTCATCTCGCGGCGTATCTCTTCGCGCAGCGTGCGCTCCCGGTCCGATAGCACAGCGAATAGCTGGGTCTTTTGCTGCGGGTTCAGGCTGTCCATGGTGTCCTCGCGACGGCAGTGATGTTGTAAAAATTCAGGGCAAGCTACAGCGACCGATAGCCTTCTCTGAGGTACAGGTAATCGATTGTGTGAGGGTTGAATGAGACAGCGTTTGATTTTTGACAAGGAAGCGCGGCAGACTGAGTTTCTCTGTGCAGACAAGTGAATTACTAAAAAACTATGGTGTGTGAGTCACACAATTTTATGAAATCTCAAACGATGTCGGAGCCTTGATTTCTCTCAAGCGAGTACCTCTGGCATTCAACGGAAGAATCGCTAGACTGCCATTTCTAGTGATTAACTTGCGCACTGACATGAAGAGAGATCCGATGACGACCGCGACTATATCCGACGAATTGATTGAGGAATTTCTGACGGCAGCCGCAGGCCCTCTGCGCAGTCCACGCGAGCAGTATTTGTTGCGAGAGACGATGTACAGCCTGCTGCGTCTGGCACGCTCCGAGCAGTTGATGAATATCCGCCACAGCGTCAATCGGCTGATTCCGGCTTCACTGCGCGCCACACCGGCCAGAAGATCGCGCGGCAAGCGCTCATCCACCGCCGCCTGCGCCTCGCAACATCCGCTGGCGTTTGGCAAACAAGATTGAAGCGCTGCGAGAAGCTTACTGAAGGGCAGGATTGCGCAACGCCAGAAACCGCTCCTGCCTTGTTTTGAGTCATGTGCTGTTTACCTATCAAAATCATGCGCTTGGGTTCAGGTTCCGCGACTTGTCCACAGGATTGTCCACGCGAATTGTGAGTAAGGCGTGACGTGGGAACGCGCGCGATGGATGGACATCCAATGAGCTTCGGATCGCGATTCCTGAGTGGTCATGATGCAAACATCTTCCGGCGCAGGTCATGAAATGCACGAGGCCGATATCGGCAGCGGCGAAAAGCCTCTGTCGCAGCAAGACACTGAGGAAATGATCCGTCAGGTGCCCGCGCGGCCAGCCCTCCCAACCGATCCGCCCGTCAATCCGGACCCTGCGACACCGCCACGCCGTTAATTGCCTTTGGCGACGTCCGTCACCGGGGCGAGGCATCGCTGCGCTCTGCCTCGTCAGGTCTGCCCTTTGGGGCAAGCCCGAGATCATGCCAAGGGCTTATAATTTCCTTAACGCAATACTTTTTGTATCGATAGTCCATCACGATTGAGCCGCCGTTCTTCGCTCGCTCCAACGGTCATTCGGTCATTCAGTTATTCGAGCCACAACGACAGAAAACGACATGTCACCTTCCGGATGCGGGTCTGGAGGAAGTCGATGCCCAACAAAATTTTTCGCCCGATAGTGACGATTCACGATGAACGCGAAGCGGCGAGGCACGCGCGCGGATGCATCGCCATCATTGACGATGATGATGCGATTCGCGAAGCCGTCAAGACGCTGCTCGATCTTGAAGGCTATGCGACGCAGACCTATGCGTCGGCGAGCCAGTACATCGAGTTCATGGAACGTGCAGAGCCGGGCTTCCCGGGACCGCGGTGCATCCTGCTGGATGTGAAAATGCCTGAACAAACCGGCCTTGAGCTTCAGCACAAACTGAATGCGCTGAGTGACAAGACGCCACTGGTTTTCATGAGCGGAGGCAGCGGCGCTCAGGAAGCGGTACAGGCCCTGAAAAACGGCGCGATCGATTTCCTGATCAAGCCTTTCGAGGAAGAGACACTGCTGGCCGCTGTCAGCGAAGCGCTGCAGAAGAGCCTCAACCAGCAGGCCCACCTGAAAGAGGACAAAGATGCCAGCAGCCGACTGGCCAGCCTGTCCGAGCGCGAATCGCAGATTGCGCGCATGGTCTCCGAGGGCATGCTCAACCGAGACATCGCTGAGCGTCTCGGCATTGCGGTGCGCACCGTCAAGCTTCATCGCATGCACATGATGCGCAAACTCGGCGTGAGCAACGTTATCGAACTGGCACGCATCGTCGACAGAATCGCGGAATAAAGATCCGCACTCTGTTAGCAATCAGAAATCGGTTGCCAGGAAGGGCGTGCGATGTGAAGGGGATTGCCCTTCGGGTCTATTTTCCACACGGAAATTTTCCTTTAACTTGCTTACATTGAGCCGGTGCACTGACACCGCGCGAAAAAAACAACAATGGAGACTCTCATGCAGGAAAGCGCCCACCTGTCGCTCGCCCACTCGGCCAACACCATGCCTAATTCCCGCGAATCTGCCGGATCGCTGGCGGAAATTTCTCGCAAGTGGCTGGCTGATATCTCTCCTGAGAATTTCGCCGAGTGCCACGAATACCTCGCCGCCGTCCGCCTCGCCCGTCACATGAGCAAGATCGATGTTTGCCGCGCCAGTCAGACGGATGGCGATCCGGCCAGCGGCGTGTCTCTGCCGACCGTGTCGAAAATCGAAAGCGGCTCTTACGGAGAACCGGGTTTCCGAACCATGGTTCGTCTGGCCCGCGGCTATGGGGTGCCGTTGGCAAGCCTTGAGCGCTTCTTTAAATAATCACGACGATCGTGCGGACAAAATGATCGTTTCATCTTCCTAAGATGTTATCTTAGGGAAATGCATCAATACCGCCCGCTTCCCGCACGCCCTAGCTGCTAGCCAGACCATGACGACCGAGATCGATCTCGACAATATCCTCATTGACGGGGCTCGCCTCAAAGCTGCGCGGGAAGCGCGCGGCACCTCGGTGGCGGAGATGGCATCGGCAGTGACGCTGTCGCGTGAGCAGATCCAGGCAATCGAAGACGGGGGCAACCGCCCGTTTTATACACCCGCGCACAAACTGCTGGCGGTTCGCAAATACACGACGGCGCTCGATATTCCCTACGACGAGATCGTCACCGGCCCCGGCGCAGACCAGACGATTCCCGTACCCGACGATGCACCATCGTCCATGATGTCGCCGGCACAAATGCCCGAGCCGACTGATCTGCGGCTCGCGGCCGTCGAGCGCAATGCCGAACTGCGTCGCCTGTTCACTATGGGGGCGATAGCGCTGTGCATCGTGCTGGCCGTCTATGCGAAGCTGCGCGGCACCCCGGACGAGGTTCCGAACGACGACAACATCAGCGATGTGCGGCAGGAAGAAGACAAATCCCCGGGACCTGACCTCGCCCGCAGCGATCCAACGGCAAAACTGAATGCACTTGCCCGGAACGACGCGCCACCCAAGGCCGAGACGCCGGGCAAAGCCCCGGAGGCAACGCCTGAACCTGCCCCCCCCAAAGCCGAGGTGCCTGCCAAACCGGAGGGTGCTCCCAAGGCGGACGACACCACGAAAATCGCTGCCGAGAGCAGCGATGAGTGCCCGGCGCGTATCAGCGGAGAAGTGAAGAGCTGGTCACCCGCCTATCAGCGCAAAAGCGATTCGCGGCTGTTCGTGGTCAGCCCGAAAGGCGGCTCGCTGTGCGTGATCGATGCCACCGGCAAGAGCACATTGCTCAGCCTGAAGCCCATGGTCGGCCAGGCGATTTCCGGCAGGCCCCCTTACACCGTCCGTTCTGCCGATCTGCCAAAGATGGACCTGTTCATGCAGGGGCTCAAAGTCAAGGTACCCTCCGACGCCGATACGCTGAAACTCATCCCCAGCACGCAGCCAGCGCCCACGGAAGCCACGGCTACCCCCGAGGCCTGACAAGCCCGGGGCTCACCACCTCTGCGGTCTAAAGTTTCGCCGGTGAACGCAGATTTTGCGTTGCAGCATTCGCACCTGGCTGCACAGGGATTCAGCACGACATTCAAGCTGCGCTGAAATCGCACATCCACTCAGCGTTCTGCGCATCGAACTGATGCAAACTCCTCGTCGAATCAGCGTCTGACAGTCTGTCCAGATGCAGCAAGCTTCATCAGCACATAAGCGCGCCTTTGCGTTTAGCGAAGCCGGTGCTGTGGCGCATCTTTTCTACGGCATCGCAACATCGATATCGGTTGACTGAACAATCTGACAAATTGGATGATCCGGTATCCGAACGAAATATTGCAATCTGGAAGCACTGCACATCGCATGAACCTCCTCAGGATCGCTGGCGCGATCAGGCAGCGCTGCCCCGCATTCCCATCCCCACACAATGACATCTAACAGGAGGAGACCATGAAGCACACCCCCGCACGCCAGCCGGCGTGGAAAAAGCTGACCGCACTGTCGGTGGCCAGCCTGCTCGCGCTCGGCATCACCGGACAGGCCGCTGCTGAAGACTTCAAGATCGGCATCGTCAGCTTCCTGTCGGGCCAGGCGGCCGACAGCTTTGGTGTGCCCGCAGTAAATGGCGCAAAAACCCTGATCGAAGCCTTCAACAATGGCAAGGCCCCCGCGCCCTACAACAAGAAAGGCTTCGGCGGCATGAACATCGTGCCGGTGTATGTCGATGAGAATGGCGGCGCGACCAAGCAGGTGACTGAGCTGCGCAACCTCTACGACCGCGAGGGCGTGGACATGGTGATCGGCTATGTGAGCTCGGGCGACTGCCTCGCCGTCTCGCCGGTCGCTGAAGAAATGAAGCGCCTGCTGGTGCTCTACGATTGCGGCTCGCCCCGTATCTTTGAAGAAGCCAGCTACAAGTACGTCTTCCGCACCGCCTCGCACGGCGCGATGGACAACGTCGCTGCCGCGCGCTACCTGAAAGCCAAAGGCTACAAGGTCAACACGATCAACCTGATCAATCAGGACTATGCATGGGGCCATGACTCGATCAAGGACTTCCTGCTGTCGATGAACCATCTCTATCCGGGCGCCAAGCCGCAGGCCGACCAGCGTCCGAAATTCGGCGCCGGCCAGTACGGCACGGAGATCTCGCAGCTGATGTCGCAGCCGGCCGATGTGCTGCACTCCAGTCTGTGGGGGGGCGACTTGCAGGCTTTCGTGCTGCAGGCAGGCCCGCGCGGACTGTTCAAGAAAACGCAGGTCGTACTGACCGCCGCTGACCATGTGCTCGTGCCGCTGGGCGACAAAATGCCCGATGGCACCATCCTTGGCGCACGCGGCGCCAACGGTCTGCTGGCACCGAAATCACCGCTGAACGACTGGTGGTGGGCGTCGTACCAGAACCAGTGGGGCGTCTATCCGGTGCAGGCTCCATACCGTATGGCGCAGGCCCTGCTCGGCGTGAAGCTCGCGGTTGAAAAAGCGATGGCGGCCAATGGCGGCAAGAAGCCGACCAATGACCAGATCGCCGCGGCGCTGCGTGGCTCGGAGTGGGAAGCGCCGGCCGGCAAGATCAAGATGGCGCTGGCCAATGGCCAGCAGGCGATCCAGCCCACCGCGATCGGCAAGACCAAGTGGGATGCCGCGAAGAAGATGGTCATGATCGACGACATCCAGCGCTTTTCTGCGGAATGCGTGAATCCGCCGGCCAACACCAAGGCTGAAGACTGGATGAAAGCCGGCTTCCCGGGTGCGAAGTGCGACTGATCGTTTGACTGCAGTGAAAGGCTGAAGCCTGATCACACAGGAGGCTGGCAACGGAGCGCCAGCCTCCTGTGTGAAACCTCCGCAACCACCGAAGGCAACGTGCCGGCAAGAGCGCGAGCGCCAGAAGCCATGCGAAACACCCCACGAAGCAAAAGAAGTATTAGAAAAGCCTCCCATGAATCTCATTATTACCATCCTGATTGACGGCCTGACCTATGCGTCCTGGCTGTTCATCGTCGCGCTGGGCCTGACGCTGGTCTTCGGCGTGCTGAAAATCCTCAATGTCGCGCACGGCAGTTTTTATGCACTGGGCGCGTATGCTGCGGCCACGCTGGTCGGCTGGTTCGCCAGCCTGCAGCTTGCGCCTGAGCTCTCGCTGGTAGCAATGCTGCTGGCAGCGGTGTCAGTGGCGGCGCTGGTCGCACCGCTGTGCGAACGCGGCCTGCTGCGCGTGTTCTATGGCCGCGACGAAGTACTGCTGGTGCTGGTCACGTTTGCGCTGTTCCTGATCATGGAAGATGCGACCAAGCTGATCTGGGGCGTCAATCCGCTGTACGTCTCCGAGCCCTACATGCTGTTTGGCACCGTCGATTTCGGGCCGCAATCTTATGTAGGTTATGACTTCATGCTGGTGGCCGTCGCCGCCGTGGTCGGCTATGTCGTCTGGTGGGGCCTGAACCGCACCCGCATTGGCAAGATCGTGCTGGCGGTGATCCACAGCGAAGAAGTCGCCTCCAGCATGGGCATCAATGTCTCGCACATTTACACGCTGGCCTTTGCGACCGGCATCTTCCTCGCATCGTTGGGTGGCGCGCTGACCGCGCCGATGATCTCGGTGCAGCCCGGTGTCTCGGTCGCCGTCGTGATCGTCTCTTTCGCGGTGGTCATCATCGGTGGCCTCGGCAGTATTCCCGGCGCGGCGATCGGCGCGCTGATCGTCGGCGTGGCCCGCTCGGCTGCCGTCCATATCTGGCCCGTGGCCGAACTGTTCTCGATTTACGTGGTGATGGCTGTCGTGCTGATGTTCCGGCCCGAAGGTCTGTTCCAGCGCATTCAGGCAAGGAAGATCTGAGATGAGCAACATGACGACTTCCTCTTCCCTTCAGCGCACCGTAGTGGCAGGCCTCGCCATCATCGCTGTGCTGCTCGCGGCCGGCTCGGCAATGCCGAAATGGCTGACCTTCCTGATCACCATGTCCGCTGCGAACGGTCTGGTATCACTGGGCATCGTCTCGCTGATGCGCACCGGCGTCGTGTCCTTTGGTCAGGGGCTGGTGTTCGCGATCGGCGGCTATACCGCAGCACTCTCCTTCGGCAACCTCGGCATCACGGACGCCATCGTGCTCGCGATTGCCGGTGGCCTGCTCGCACTACTCGTCGCCCTGCCCTTTGCGTTCCTGATCGCGCGCTATCGCGGGATCTTCTTCGCGATGCTGTCGCTGGCGCTGTCGATGGTGCTGTACGGCCTGCTGGTCAAATCGCAAACGCTCGGCGGCTCGGACGGTTTCAACATGGGACGCGTGACGATTTTCGGATGGCGCCCGGCAGACAGCTGGAGCGGCTATGCGAACTACGCCGTGACTGTCACCCTCGCCGGTCTGGTTGGTATCGGGATGCGTCTCTATTTCGATTCCACCCGCGGACTGGTGGCGCTGGCTTCGCGTGACAACGAGATCCGCGTCGAATACCTGGGCAGCTCGGTGCAGAACCTGATCGCCGTGAACTACCTGATCGCGGCGTTCACCGGCGGCATGGGCGGCGCGCTGGCCGTGATGGCGCTGGGGCATGTGGAACCCGAGTTCAGCTTCTGGACCACGTCGGGCGACTTCGTGTTCGTCTCCATTCTTGCCGGCCATCACAGCGTGTTCGCGGCATTCATCGCATCGACCGTGCTCGAAATCGTGCGCTCCTTCTCGAGCGCGTATTTCCCGAACAGCTGGCAGCTGTCGCTCGGTCTCTTCCTGCTGGCCGTGATCCGCTTCCTGCCACGAGGCATAGGCTCGCTGTGGGAGACCAAGCGTCGCAAGGGAGAACAGGCATGAACGCAACCACCTCGGCAAATGAGTTTGCCATCTCGGCACGCGGCATACAGAAGCGCTTTGGCGCTGTGGTCGCCGCGGCCGACATCCATATCGATGTACCGACCGGACAAAAAGTCAGCCTGATCGGCAGCAATGGCGCAGGCAAGACCACCTTCGTGAACATGATCACCGGCTACATCAAGCCGGACGAAGGAGAGATCCTGCTGCATGGCGAAAAAATCGCCGGACTTGAGCCGCGCAGCATTGCCCGCATGGGCGTCGCACGCTCCTTCCAGATTCCGCAGCTGTTCAAGGAAATGACCGTGTTCGACAACATGCTGGTCGCGATCGCCTCGCAGGCCGGCGGATTGTCTTTCCTGAAACCGGCGCGTAACGCCGCCGCACAGGAACGCGCCGCCGCGCTGCTGGAACGTTTCGAGCTGTCCGCACACACGCATCGCACCGTGGGCGAGTTGCCCGGCGGTGTGCGCAAGCTGCTCGATATCGCGATGGCGCTGACGCGTCAGCCCAAAGTGCTGCTGCTTGACGAACCAACCTCGGGGGTATCCGCCGATGAAAAATTCCCGATGATGGACACCGTGATGCGCGCGCTGTCACAGGAAGCCGTGACTGTGCTCTTCGTCGAGCACGACATGGACATCGTCGGCCGCTATGCAGACCGGGTCATCGCGTTTTACAGTGGTCGCGTGATCGCCGATGACAAGCCCGATATCGCGCTGGCCTCGGCCGATGTGCAGCGCTATGTGACCGGCACTCTCGCGGACAGGAAAGAACATGCTTAAGATAGACAACATCGACGTCTCCATCCAGTCGGTGCAGGTGCTGCGCGGACTGTCGCTGCAGATGAACGCTGGCAGCAGGGTCGGCCTGATCGGCCGCAACGGTGCTGGCAAATCAACGACCCTGCGCTCGATCATGGGCCATTTGCCGCTGACGTCTGGCCGCATCACCTTCGAAGGACAAGACCTCGCCGCACTGCCGCGTCATGCGCGCGCTGCGCTTGGCATCGGCTATATGCCGGAAGATCGTGGTCTCGTCCCCGAGCTGACCGTGGAAGAGAATATCCTCGTGCCGCTGTGGGCGATGAAAGTCGCGGATACTTCACCACGACTGGAATTCGTCTACCACGTGCTGCCGGAACTCAAAGAGATGCGCGACCGTCGTGCGCTACTGCTCTCTGGCGGTCAGCAAAAGCTGGTTGCGCTGGCGCGCGCATTGACCATCGGACAAAAGCTGTTGCTGCTGGACGAACCCTTCGAAGGCGTCGCACCGGCGCTGTCGGCACGACTCTCCGAGGTCATCTCAGGCCTGCATGGCGGCTCGATCTCCGTGCTGATTGCGCAGTCCGACCTGAACCATTCGAAGAACCTGCTGGATGCCGAGGTCGTGATCGAGCGCGGCGCCAACGTCAAGTCATAAAAAAAACAATAATCTCTCACGAATCATGATTGCCTGGAATGACCATGTGACTCTGCCCGAGATGCGCACCGAAACGCATTTCGATGGCAGGCAGTTCCCTTGCTTCGTCAACCGCCCGCCCTCGTTCTATGCGATGTGGGAGGACGCCGTAAAACAGCGTCCTGATCATGAAGCGATCAGCTTCAATGGACAGCGCTGGACGTATGCGCAAGCAGCCGCTGAAGTCGATCGCATCGCGCGCGGCTTTGCAGCGCGCGGCATCCGGCAGGGCGAGCGCGTGGTGATGTTCATCTCCAACCGTCCGGAGTTCGTGTTCGTGCTGTTCGCGCTGCAAAAACTGGGCGTGATCTCGGTGCCCGTTGGCACCCGCGAACAAGGTCCGGGACTGGCCTACATCGTCAATCAGTGCGGTGCGTCCGGTATCGTGTTCGATGAAAATCTGGCGGATCGCATTCCCGATGCGGCCACCTCGTCCGGCTTGCGCGTGCGTGTCTGCACCGGTGCTGCTGTCAGCAATGGCGAGGCACTGTCCGCGCTGGACGGTGCTGAGGTCGCTGCTGCCAAGGTCGATGAAGAAGACTGTGCGTGCATCCTGTATACCTCGGGCACGACCGGCAACCCCAAGGGCGCGATGCTGACGCACCTGAACATTGCGCACTCGGTGATTCATTACGAAGTAGCGATGAAACTGGGCAAGGATGACCGGGGTGCGCTCGCCGTGCCGGCCAGCCACGTGACCGGTCTGATCGCGCTGATCGCCGAGATGGTGCATGTTAAAGGCACCCTGATCGTCATCGCCGAGTTCAAGGCCGCTGATTTCGTGCCGCTGATCGCCAGCGAACGTATTACCTTCTCGCTGATGGTGCCGGCGATGTATCAGCTCTGCCTGCTGCAAGACAGCTTCACGACGCTCGATCTGTCCACATGGCGCGTTGGCGGCTTTGGCGGCGCGCCCATGCCCGTGCCCACCGTGCAGGCGCTGGCCAAGGCCGTGCCCGGTCTGACACTAGTCAATTGCTACGGCTCGACCGAAACAACGTCACCCGCGACCGTGATGCCGCTGGGACTGTCCGCGATTCACAACGACAGCGTCGGCATCACCCTTCCCTGCGCGAGCATTCGCGTGATGAACGACGAAGGCAAGGAAGTCGCGCCCGGCGAATCCGGCGAGCTGTGGATTGGCGGCGCGATGGTCGTGCCCGGCTACTGGGACAATCCCGACGCCACGGCGAAAGGGTTTGCGCAGGGCTGCTGGCGCTCTGGCGATCTGGGCTCTAAGGATGAACAAGGTCTGGTGCGCATCTTCGATCGCATCAAGGACATGATCAACCGCGGCGGCTTCAAGATCTACTCGGTGGAAGTCGAAAATGCGCTGATGGCCTTGCCGGGCGTGGTTGAGGCCGCGGTGGTCGGGCATCCCTGCCCGGTACTGGGCGAGCGCGTGCATGCCTACCTTTACGCGCCGTCAGCGCCCGCGTCGACGACCAATGTCGAGGCAGTGCGATCCCACTGCGCCGCCCGTCTGGCTGATTACAAGGTGCCGGAAAAGGTCTTCTTCACCGACAAGCCGCTGCCGCGCAATCCTAACGGTAAGATACTGAAACGCTCGCTGCGTCAGCCGGCATAACGGCGGCAGCGGCGAGAGGGAGCTACGCGAAGAAATTCGCGTGGCGCACTGTTGCCTGCCCATCGTCAGACGCCGATGAAATTCCTGATCGCCCGCTTTAATCACGAGACCAATACCTTCTCTCCGGTCGCCACGCCGCTCGCGGATTTCGAGCCGCGCTACGGGTACGACGCCCTCAATGAGCAGCGCCATGCACGCACGGCGATGGGTGCGTTCATCCGCCTCTGCGAGGCGCAGCCCGGCGCTACGCTGATCACCCCGCTGTCCGCCACCGCGAATCCCAGCGGCACGGTGAATGCCGACGCCTACACCCATCTGGTCGAGACCGTCCTTGAGGGCGTGCGAGCGCATCCCGATGCCATCCTGCTCGACCTGCATGGCGCGCTCGTTGCAGAAAACGCTGCCGATGGCGAAGGTGAACTGCTCAAAGCGATACGCGCGATCGCACCAGAGACGCCGATCGCTGTTGCGCTCGACCTGCATGGCAATGTGACACCGGCGATGGTCGAGCATGCCGACATCATGGTCAGCTTCAAGACCTATCCGCATATCGACATGGCAGAGACCGGCGAACACGCCGGGCGCCTGATGATGGACTGGCTTGCCGGGAAGACGCGGCCACTCACCCGCTTCGTGCAGTTGCCGCTGCTGTCGCATACCCTGCGCAGCAATACGAATGAAAGCGCAATGCGGCGTGCCGTGGAAGCCGCACGTCGCGCAGAACAGGAACCCGGTGTGCTGGCCGTGTCCGTCATGGCCGGCTTCTCATTGGCCGACTTCGAGCATGCGGGCATGTCGGTAATCGTGGTCACCGACAATGACAAGGCACTGGCAGACGATGTCGCGAACGACATCGCGCAGCAGATCTGGCGTGAGCGCGAGGGCTTCGTCTATCGCAGCGAAACACTGGCCGAATCGATCGCGCGGGCGAAAGCGCTGCACGCCGAGCCCGGCCAAGGGCCGGTGCTGCTGCTCGATCACAGCGACAACGTGATGTCTGGCGGCACCTGCGACACCATGGATGTGCAGCAGGCAGCGCTGGCTGCTCACCTGACCCCTATCGTCGTCGGACCGATCTGCGACCCACAGGCTGTACAGCGACTCTGGAAAATGCGACCGACGGATGTGGTGGGCGTCGATATTGGCAATCACATCCCGCTCGCTCAGCAGGGCATCACAAAAAAACCGCTGCGCCTTACCGGCGTCGTCCGTGCAAAAAGCGATGGCGAATTTACCGTCAAGGGGCCCATCTATACAGGCGCGACAGTCAGCATGGGGCGCACCGTGCTATTCGATACTATCGACGCACTGATCGTGATCAGCGAGCGCCGGATGGAGCCCTATGACATCGGCATCTTCGACTGCGTCGGGCTCGATCCTGCGCGATATGACTATCTGCTGTTGAAATCACGGATGTATGCGCGTCCCGTGTTTGGCGCGATGGCCAAGGCGCTGGTTGAATGCGACGCAGATCAGGGCGGGCCGACCAGCTCGAACTATGCGCTGTTCCCGTTCAAGCGTATTCGCCGGCCGGTGTATCCACTGGATGACAGTGCAAATTTCATCGGGTGACGCTGGCCTGACCGTCGATCAGATTTTGAGGGTGAAATACAGATGAACTGGCCATCACTCAGAACCAGGCCTTTCTGGGAGAGTGAAATGCCCTCGCCCACTCGCTCACGTGCTTCCAGATGTGTTTGGGCGGAGTAGCAGATTGTCGAGCTGCGAGCTCAACCGATGACACCACCAGACTCAGCGGAGCTTCGTCGATCAGGGTGGCGAGATGCGCATCTCGTCCGGGCGGGATTTTTCCAGTAGCGAGTGCTTCGATCAGTTCTTCAGGCGTCAACGGGTCCCTGTAGCTGACACTGGCGGTCCGGCTGGCCATCAGTGCAGCGTTCGGAAGGGGATTCTTGTGTACCTCTGCATGTAGCGACAGACCCACGAGTTCCAACAGTTCATTGACTTTGGCTATACCAAGATCCGTCAGCTTTCCTGTTTCGAGCAGATTAATCGTGGTGCGGGAAAGACCCGCCATCTGAGCCAGCCGGTGTTGGCTCAGGCCCAGTGCTTCTCTGCGCGCTCTGACAAGGCTTCCAAGTTCTACCAAACTCATGAGATCCTCAATTTTTGTTCAGTATATTAAACAAAAATGGGGTGAGATAGGTCATTTGCCAAAAATCAGGCGAATTTACTTACTAAAGAGTAATTAATTTTTTAAATAACAATATTACTTGGGCGCTGGGGCAGGAAGGCCGGAAACCGTCCAGGATGCCGGCCCCGCGTGGGGGAGATCGCTGCTGTCGAATTCCCGCACCAGCCCTACACTGGCAGCGCACCCCGGCCCGCATACACTGCCGCACCACCCAGTGATTCCTCGATCCTCAGCAGCTCATTCCATTTCGCCATGCGCTCGCTGCGCGCGAAGGAACCCACCTTCAGTTGCCCCGCATTCCAGCCGACCGACAGATGCGAGATCATCACGTCTTCCGACTCCCCCGAGCGCGCAGATACGATTGTTGAAAACCCGCAGGCCTTGGCCGCCTGCAAGGCATCCAGCGTCTCGCTGATCGTTCCCGCCTGATTCGGCTTGATCAGCACCGCATTGCAGGCCTTGTTCGCCGCAGCCTCGCGCACGCGTGCGGCATTCGTCACCAGATAGTCGTCGCCGATCACCTGCACTGTGTCACCGACTGCTTGCGTGAAAGCGATCATGCCTTCGGTATCGTCCTCGGCCACCGGATCTTCAATCGACAGAATCGGGTATTTCGCCAGCCAGTCGAGCAGCACGGCGATCCATTCATCGCGCGGATACGAGCGGCCCTCCAGACCGGGCCGATAGAGGCCGCCGCTGCCGAATTCAGACGCCGCAATATCGAGCGAGATCATCACCTCACCGTTCCTGTAGCCGGCCTTCTCGATCGAGCGGGTCAGCATCTGCAGCGCTTCTTCATTGCTGGAGAAATCCGGCCACCAGCCGCCCTCGTCGGCCACGCCTGCGCGACGTCCGCCGTCGGCCATCAGCTCGCCCGCGGCGCGATAGACATCGGCCACCATGGCGAGTGCTTCATCCATGCTGTGCGCACCCACCGGCATCACCAGCAGATCCTGGATGTCGATGCGGCGTCCTGCATGGGCGCCGCCGCCAAAGATCTGTATCTCGGGCAGCGGCAGCGTGACCTTCGCATCGCCGGCGAGTTGCTTCCACAACGGCAGATGACGCGCATTGGCCGCCGCCTGCAGCACCGCCATCGAGGTCGCGATCAGAGCATTGCCGCCGAGTCGCGATTTGTTCGGTGTGCCATCCAGCGCGATCAATGCGTCGTCGATCGCACGCTGGTCCATCGCGTCTTTGCCAGTCAGTGCCGGCGCGATTTCCCGGTTCACATGATCAATGGCTGTCGATACGCCATAGCCGCCCTGCTCAGTGCCACCATCGCGCAGTTCGACGGCTTCATGCGTGCCGGTCGATGCGCCGGCCGGCGCAATGCCGCGCCCGAGCGTGCCATCGTCAAGAATGACATCGACTTCTACCGTCGGACGGCCTCGCGAATCCCAGATGCGGCGCGCATGCAGCTTGCGGATATGAGTGCTCATGATGAAAAAAGAAAGTTAATGGTCGAGGGTGGATTGCCAGTCGTGTCGGATCGCCGACAGACGACTGACCGGCGAGCGCACACGTGCCAGCGCAAACTGTCGCTGTATCGCTTTGCCGCGCTCGTCCAGATATTCGAGCGGCGACTTGCCATCGACGCGTGCCAAGAGTATCGCTGCGAGCAATCGGGCAATGCGGGCTTCCAGTGCAGCGGCTGCTTCCCAGTTGACGCCGGCCAGATAGGCATCGGCAAAGGCATCGAAGCAGGCAAGAAAATCCCTGGCGGACTGTGGTCGCCACAAGCACTTGGCCAGCAGATGGCACAGGCAGAAAGCAGCATCGAAAGCGGGTTCGCCATACCATGCGCACTCGGCATCAAGGAACACAGGCCCCTTCGGCCCCGCAAGCAGGTTCTTCGGGCTGATGTCGCCATGGACCAGTGCGCGCTTGTGGCTGGCGGTGTCGGCGATCAGCTGCTGCAGCATGGGCGCGCAATCGGCATGCACGCGCGCTGCTGCGCCAAAATAAGGATCGAGCCTCAGCTGAAAAAAATTCTCGTCATTCGCAAAGGTCTGCGCCAGTGCGTCATCATCGGCGCTGGCCGCATGAATGGTGGCCAGCTGCCGCGCGACCTCGGCAGCGAAGGCCGGGCGGGCGATGCCATCGCGCAGCTGCAGCTTCCACACCGGATGCAGCGCAGGTTCCAGCCAGCTCATTGCGAACGCATATGATTCACGATCCTCGCCGAGGATCGCAGGCACCGTGCCGGGCAGCCATGCGCCGACCTGCCGTATCCAGTCCAGCTCGGCGTGGCTTCGCTCGAGCGGCGCGCTCCAGTGGGTCGCCACCTTCAATTCCGGCAGCGCCTGCTTCACGCACAAGGGGCCGCGCCGGGTATCGGCGCGCGCGATCAGCGACGACACGCCGCCGGCGAGCGGGGTAATCTGGGGACATTCATCGGCATCGATCAGGCGCATGCGCAACAGCGCATCCCTGACGAGGGTCTCCTCGGTCTGCTGGTTCACGCCAGTCTTTCTTGCCGGCGCAGTAAGGCCAGCGTTTCTTGTTCGTGACGCGTACTATAACCGACCGCAGAAACCAGACCGCCAGCCGTGCGTCAGGTGCGCGCCAGCGTCAGCAGCATCACGGTCACCAGCGCCAGTGCTACCCACAAGGCGAACGCGCGCGCCGGCAATCGGAGTCGGCCCGCAGAGGTCATGGCCGCTGCAGGACCGGCAGTCCGGATCTCGGGCCAGGGCTTGCGCCTGCGTTCCCGGCCGTTCCATGGCCGGCTGGAATGCGCCTCGGCAGCCGCCGCCGCTTCGCGCTGCATCTTTCGCTCGGTGCGGGCGATCCAGTCGTCATGCTGGCGGCGTCGCTGCGGATCGGACAGCACCTCATAGGCGGCGGTGATCAGCTGGAAGGTTTGGGTCGCCCGCGCATTGCCGCCATGACGGTCGGGATGGAATTTCTGGCTCAGGGTCTTGAAAGCAGCGCGGATCACCTCCGGGGGCGCATTGCGCGATACCTTGAGATTGTCGTAGTGCGTGTGGATCGGCTTCATGCAGACCTCAATCAATGTCTCGACAGCGTCTTGTTGATGTTTGCTCACAGGCTAAAGAGCTTGCTCCGGGAGGGCTTGAGCATGGTCAATAAACATGGCTGATAACGTAGCTGACGTCACCCTGGGTAGTGACATGTTTTCCTCTCAGGAACCCAAGGGACTGACGACAAAGACGGGCATCGCATGGCCGGTGGCAATCGCCTGCTTGTAGCGGTCCGCCACCTCCAGTGCCTCGGCAATCGTCACATGCATGTCCAGATAGCGGTAGGTGCCCAGCCGCCCGACGAAACACACACCCTGCTCTGCCTGAGACATCTCCACGTAACGTGACAACAGCGATTTTTCTCTTGCCAGTCGTATCGGGTAGTAGGGGGTATCGTCCGGGCCGCATTCACGACTGCTCTCGCGGAAGATCACGGTTGAGGCATGTGATTCCCAGGGCGCGAAATGCTTGTGCTCGGCGATGCGTGTAAAGCGCACACTGTCGTCGCAGTAGTTGATGACCGCATTGCCCTGAAAATCCCCCGGATGGCGCTCCATCGCGAAGTCGAGCGTGCGATAGCCCAGCCTTCCGTCCGCATGATTGAACCAGGCATCAATCGGACCGCTGAAAAACACTTGCTGATAGTCGCCGCGCATCTCGCGATGGAAGCGCTGCGACAGGTGCACGCGGATGCGCGGATGATCGAGCATTTTTTCGATGATCGCCGTGTAGCCATGACGCGGCATGCCTTGCCAGGTGCTGGCGTAGTAGTTGTCGTCATAATTGAATCGCAGCGGCAGGCGTTTCAACAGGCTTGCGGGCAGCGCCGAGGGATGGATTCCCCACTGCTTCTCGGTGTAGCTCCTGAAAAACGCCTCGTAGAGCTCACGCCCCACGAAGTGCAGCGCCTGCTCTTCAAAGGTCTGCGGGTCTTCTGTCCCCTGCTCTGCCTTCGTCTCCAGAAACGCGCGCGCCTCGGAAGGACTGAAGGTCTTGCCAAAGAATTGGTTGATCGTGTGCAGATTCACCGGCAACGAATAGACACGCCCGCCGGTGATAGCCTTGACCCGATTGGTAAAGGGCATGAATTCATCGAAGCGACGCACATAATCCCAGACGCGTGGATGACTCGTGTGAAAAATATGCGGGCCATACGCATGCAGCAAGATGCCGCTCTCGGGATCCCGCTCGGTGTGGCAATTGCCCGCAACATGTGCGCGAGATTCAAACACATCGACGTCAATGCCTGCACCCGCCAGTTCATGCGCGATCACTGCGCCGGAGAAGCCTGCTCCGGCTACCGCGACCCGGCCCCGGCCTGCAACCGATGGCTGTGTGCTCGTCATCCGCGCCCCTGCATCGGCGGAAGACCGGTGGCATCCTCTTCGCGCGCTTCGGCACGCAGACGCAGGAAACGCTGTAATGCATCGTCCAGAGCGGGCATCAGTTGCGCGCGCTCACTGCCCAGTGCGCTGAACAAGGGACGCGGCGCAGCGTAATGGAGTTCACCGGCAGATCGCGACTCCAGTGTGCGGTCGCTGATGCCGGCCATCTGCGCGGCCTTGCGCGCCAGCCCCGCCCAGCTGATCGCTTCATGATTGGACAAGTGCCAGAGCCCCGTTTCACCATCGATCAGCAGATTGAGCGCGGTGTGCACGAGATCGGGCACGTAGGTGGGCGACACCACCAGATTGCCTGCGGCCGAAAAAGGCTTGCCGGCAGCGAGTGCATCCATCGCCAGCGTGAGGAAATTCACCTTGTCCCACGGACCAAAAAATGCGCTGGTGCGGATCATCAGCGCCTGCGGACAGATGGCCAGCACACGACGCTCGGCCTCGGCCTTGGTCTGTCCATAGACACTCAATGGCGCGACGGCATCGCTCTCGACATACGGGCGATCGGCGTCGCCATTGAAGACCAGATCGGAAGAAAAGCTCAGCAGCGGCAGGCCATGCCGGGCGCAGGCCACGGCCAGCACGACCGCGGCAAGCACGTTCTCACGATGACAGCGTTCGTGCTGGCGCTGCGCCTCATCGATCCTGACGTAGCCGCCGGCGTTGATCACTGCCCATGGCCGATGCTCGCGTATCGCTGCCTCGACGGCTGCCGCATCCGCGATATCCAGCTGCGCGCGGGCCAGTGAGCGAAACGCGAGGTCGCGCACGCTGCAGATCAGCGCGAACGCACGACCCAGTGTGCCGCTGGCACCGACGATCAGCAGCGGTGCCGGATATTCTTGTCGTTGCGCAGTGGGCGACAGCGACGACGGCGGTCTCGCCATCGCAGAAACAGGCACCGGCGGGCAAAGAAATCTTCCTGCCCTTCGCCACCATCCCTCGCCCTGCACGACGGGATGCGATGGGGGTTTGCCGACAGAGAGCTCGCGCAGCATCGTCGCCAGCGCCGTCGGGCGCGGCCTAGCAGATCGTATGTCGAAGGGCCCGGGCTCGTAATAGCCATGCGCTTGCGTGACCAGACAATTCCAGTCGAACGAACCGAGCAAGGCCCAGCAAGTGACGGCCTCCACCTGCACGCCTAGTTCGCGCGCCTGTTGCGTGGCACGCCATATCTCGGCAAACCAGCGCAGCTGGTCTTCGCGGTGTGCGTCAATGTGCGCCTCGGTGACAGCCAAAGGTATCTGGTAGCGCTGCCAGGCTTCGATCAGCAAAGGCGCGATGCCCGGCGTTGGTATCGCGAACGCACGCGGGGTCTCGATGTCGGCGCAGTGAATGTCTCGATAGCTGCCCACATGATGCGCGGGATAGCGCTCGACCCGGTGATCCAGCCAGCGCTCACTGGTGATGTAGTAATTCACACCGATGAGATCGGGCGGGCAGGCATGATCGCGGAACCACAGCAGCTCGGCAGGTTCGATACCAGTGCCGGTCAGATAGCCCCACAGCGCATGCGAGGGGTCGACCCGGCCACACAGCAAGTCCCATGCAAGCCAGCGGCGCTCATTGTAAAAATCGGCGAGCGCAGATCGTTCGGGAGTGCTGTAGGTCTTGCCGAGGTCATCGGTCTGCACCAGCTGTGCTTCGGGATTCACCGTGCGGATCGCCTGCATCGCCAGCACGGTGGCACGACACTGCAAGAGCACGGCTTGCACAAAGCTGCGATCGTCACTCGCATGCGGATACCAGACGCCATAGAGCGCTGCGAAGCGCGCAGTCGTCAGCGGTTCATTGACCGGGGTGTAACGCTGCACCCACGGATAGCGTGCCGCGACTATACCGGCGTAGCGAGCCAGCTTTTGCGGAAATTCCGGGTCCAGCAGACTGGTGTGCGCGGGGCCGCTGCCATGATGGACGAGGCCGATCACGGGCTCGATGCCGAGCTGATGCAAGCGCACCAGCCGTTCGTCCGGCCAGCGCCAGTCCGCCTGATGGTCGGGCGCGGTGATCTCCCACAGCACCGGATAACGAAGGACTTTCACGCCCAGCGACGCAAAACGGTCGAGATCTTCGCTGCGTGCTGCATGACCGCTGCGCTCGAGCTGGTTGAAGTAGCGGTCATGCACGCGATTGACCGTGCACTCCACCCCTCCCCACAGTGACAGCGCTTTTCCGGTCGTGCTCATCGTGCCGAGGGCTGGCCTGCGCAGACCGGGACGGAGATCGGCGATGACTGAAGCTCACGCAAAAGACCGCGCATCCTGTCGGCGGTGCGATCCCAGGAGGTGCGCGAGAGCTTCTCGCGCATGCGCCGTATCCGCAGCTGGCGCTCCGCATCGCTCATGGCCAGCGCGCGATCGCAGCAGGCGATGAACGCTTCGTGAGTATCGGCGATATCGATCACATCACCATGAAGCTGGCAGACATCAGGTACCGGTGTGCTCACCACGGGCAGCTCGGCGGCCATGTATTCCAGGGATTTGGTCGGACTGATGAAGCGCGTGGATTCGTTCATCGCAAACGGCATCAGGCAGACATCCCACGCCGCGAGAAATTGCGGCAATTTCTCGTACGGCTGCTGGCCAAGGTAATGAATGTTCGCGCGACGCGGCAACTGGTCGGGATCGATTTTCGCCATCGGGCCGACAAGAATCAGTTGCCAGTGCGGGCGCTGATCTGCCATCGCAGCGATCAAGCCGAGATCAATGCGCTCATCCAGCACGCCGAAAAAACCCAGCTTCGGCCCCTTGAGCTCCAGCAGCGCCGGATGCGCGATCTTACGGTCGAGCGCCTGCCGGAAATGACTGACATCGACGCTGCTGGGAAAGCAGTGCACCTTCGGATGCCGGTGACGGCGCGCCTCATACAAGCTGGGGCCGCCGGTGAACACCAGATCGGCCGTGGCCAGCAAGGCTTCCTCGCGAAGACCCAGCTCGGGTGGCGGGTCTTTGAACGCAGACAGCTCATCCATACAGTCGTAAACGATCGCGCGCGGCGACAGGATATCGAGCAAAGGCATGGCCATCGGCGTGTACAGCCACGCAATGGGGTTGGGGTGTTGCGCGCGCAACTCATGCAGCTCTTCACGCACAGGAGCCAGATCGACGCGATGAAATCCGGGCTTCTCGATGTTCATTTCCGGCCTCAGCACGGTCAGCCGGCTGTGCGGCGAACTCTGCCGCCATTCCAGCTCATGGCCTCCGGGCTGCGGCTCTTCGATGAAAACAATCGCGTAGTGGCGCGCCAGCCGTGACATCAGGTGCTGCGGACGCTGGAACACAAAGTCCCAGCGCAGGTGGGAAAAAACAATGATGGACTCCATGCACTCTCCGGGCTGAACCAGACGATGTTGCTGATCAGTTCAGACTCGCTGGTTTCGACTTGCGTTCCTGACAGACAAGTTGGCTCAGCCGGTTCCCCGGCGAGCATTGATACGCGCCACATCACCAGAAGCACCTGCGTCTCTTCATGTAACGTCAGGAAAAATTTTCTTCCGCGCAGAAACTATTTCCATGCGTCAGGCATCACAGATGCAGTTACGGTGCAGCAAGCACCCGAACCTGTCCCTCTGACCCTTTTTCCTGACCATGTCCTCGATACTTGCCACCCTGCCCTCGCCTGCGCTTGCGCCTGACCACTCTGATCACATCGTTTCCTTTCCTGCACTGCGGCGTTTCGCACTGCCCGGCTTGTTTGCCTGGTTTGGCATCGTGATGGGATCCTGGGCAGGCCGCATACCTGCGCTGCGCGAAGGTGTGCAGGTGTCGCATCAGATGCTGTCTCTCGTGCTGCTGTGCGGCGGTATCGGTGCCGTACTGTCGTTTCCCGTGTCATCGCGCCTGATGGCGCATCTCGGCGGACGCCATACGATGCTGATCTCTGGTACCGCCCTGCTGCTGGTGCTGCTGGGCATCGGCTTTGCACCCTCGGTGCCGCTGCTGATGCTGGCCGTGCTGATGCTGGGAATCACCGCCAGCAGTTTTGATGTCGGCATGAACTCGGTTGCGGCCCATCATGAAAAAATGACGGGCACATCGGTGATGTCCATGCTGCATGCGTGGGCATGCGCAGGTGGTCTTGCAGGTGCTGCGCTAGGCAGTGTGATGGCCGGTCTCGGCATATCGCCAGCGGTGCATTTTCTGATGCTGGTGCTGCCGCTGGCGCTGCTGCTCAAGCTCGGTCATGCCTGCGTCAGCGCTGACAGTGGTGAAAAAATTGAAAAAAAATCCTTTGTGCTTCCGCGCGGTCCGCTCGCGCTGCTGGGCGCGCTCGGATTTCTCGGCTCAGTCGCAGAGGGCAGCATTGCCGACTGGAGCGGTATCTTCCTTCGCGATCATTTCAGCGTGTCAGAAGGATTTGCGCCGCTGTCACTGACTGCGTTCTCCACCATGATGCTGCTGTCACGGCTCTTCGGCGATCGTCTGAAGATGAAGCATGGCGCGCGCAAGCTGGTTTGCTCGGGTGCGCTGGTGGCCGCAGCAGGACTCTTCTTCGCCGTGTTTGCACCAGATGCGCACTTTGCGCTGGGCGGCTTCGCGCTCGCCGGGCTCGGGTTATCGCTGGTCTTCCCTTTCGTGTTCAGCGCCGCAGGTCGTGAAGGCCCAATCGCCTTGGCCGGTGTCGCGACGATGGCTTACAGCGGCACGCTGATGGGCCCGCCGCTGCTGGGCAGTGTGGCGCATGTGCTGGGCATGCAGGCAGCGATGGGGATGGTGGCCGTGCTCAGTGTGCTGATCGCGCTGGTGGCGGCGAGAACGCAGCTGCTGGGGACGCGTTGAAAACGCTGAAGGCGGAACACTCACGACACCGGATTCCGGCCTGCGCCGGAATGACGGAGTCAAGGGTTGACTCGCAACGCAGGTCATCCCGGCGCAGGCCGGGATCCAGTGTCTTTACAAGCGCATTAATAAAGTTACTCCGATTCAGCGCGAAGTAACCGAACCGGGCACTTCGATACGCGTCACCCCGCCTGAAGCCGGCGGGTCGCTGGCGGGGAAACTCTGCTCGATCGCATCATCCAGCAGCTCCTCCTCTTTTTCATCGGGATCAGAGGAGCGCATATTGCGTTCGGTGATGTCTTTGGCTCCAGCAAAGTGCTTGCTGACATCCTTGGGCGTGACAGAGGCAGAATCATTACCCTGAGAACTGTGCTTTTCCAGTTCGGGATGGCGGTGGATATTAGTCATGATTTTCCTTCGGAATGAGGCACACGCCAGAGTAGCGCGCTCCTCATTCTCCGATGTCAGGAAAGCATGAAAGTTTCCCGGGATTTCAGGAAAATCAACGCTCCGGGAACAAGGCGCTGCGATCGATCCCGGCAAGTTCGGGTATTCCGAGCAGCGCCTGAGTGATATCGATCTCTTTCTGCAGCATGCTGATCGCTCGCTCCACACCTGCCCGCCCACCGCTGGCCAGACCGTAGAGGCCGGCGCGCCCGATCAGGCAGGCGCTTGCGCCCAGTGCCATCGCCTTGACGATATCGCCGCCGCGTCGTATGCCGCCATCCATCAGCACTGTCGTCTTGCCGCCCAGCGCATCAGCAATCGCCGGTAACGCAGCGATGGCCGACGGCGAGCCATCGAGCTGACGGCCCCCATGGTTGGACACAATGACAGCATCCGCGCCATGCTGCTGCGCGCGCACCGCATCATCCGGACGCAGAATGCCTTTGACGGCCAGCTGGCCTTTCCATTCACTGCGTATCCAGTCGAGGTCTTTCCAGGTCACTGACGGATCAAACTGCGAGGCGACATACTGCGCGAGCGTGGTCATCTTGCGCGGGGCCTGTCCGGGCGCATCGAAATTACCCATCGTGAAGCGCGGGCCCGTGGCGAGACGCCACAGCCAGCCGAGCTTGCTCGCATAGTCGAAGACATTGTCCAGACCAATACGCGGCGGCACCATGAAACCATTGCGCACATCACGCTCACGCGGGCCCGGTATCGGCAAATCCACGGTCAGCACCAGTACGCGAGAGCCAGCATCCCACGCACGCTGCATCAGCGAGCTGGAAAACCCACGGTCGCGCTGAATGTACAGCTGGAACCAGAAATCACGATTGGCCTCTGCGACTTGCTCAATGCTGGCATTGGAATTCGTCGACTGACAAAAACCCACGTCCTGCGCCTTGCAGGCACGCGCGATCTCAAGGTCGCCATGCGGCCAGAAAATACCGGCGAGCCCGGTCGGTCCGAGGATCATCGGCGAGCTGTAGGTGCGGCCCAGCACCGTGACTGACTGCGAGCGCTGGCCGACATCGACCATGAAACGCGGCGCAAAGCGTATGCGGGAAAAATCGCCTTCGTTGTCTCGAAGCGTGCGCTCGTCAAATGCAGCGCCGTCAACGAAACCGAACACCGATCTGGGCAGCTTCTGTCTGGCGATCTCGCGCAGGTCCGCGATGGTGACTGCCTCGCTGTAGTGCATTCCTCTGTCCCCCTATTGTTGTTATTGATTATGGAAACCGGCGCCTCACAAGTTGGCGCATCGACATGATACCGGAGAAACCTTACTGCACCGAAAGCGAGGCTCCGAACGCGGGAGGCGGCCGGGGAGTCCAATCCGGGTAAGCTGATCTGAACCAGCCAGAGGAGACATCATGCCAATGCAATGGGTCGTCGTGGCCGACAAAAGCCGCGCGAGAATTTTCCAGACGAGTGGCCGGGTCGATGAACTGGTCGAGATCGATGATTTGCTCAACCCGCAAGGCCGGCAAGACGATGCGGCGCTTCGTCATGATGCGAAGGGCCGCTTCTTTGGCAAAGGTGAGCGGGAACAGGCGCACACCGCAGAGCCCCATGCCACCCGGGAAGAACACGCGGCCGACCGGTTCTCGCGCGAGGTGATGGCTTATCTGGAGCGCGCGAATCATGACCAGCGTTTCGGATCGCTGGTCATGATTGCTCCGCCCGAATTTCTCGGCCTGCTACGCAGGCAGCTCAGCAAGAACGTGGAAAGCAAGGTGCGACAACAACTGGCCACTGATATCGCGAATCTGCATGAGCCACAAATTCGCGATTACCTGAAACAGCATCTGCCCCGCCATCTGCACTGATTAGCACTGATTCAGCGCTGATCATTCGCTGATTCTGCGCCCCGATATTGACCGACTGTCAATCAGCGGGTGCCGACCGATATCGTGGGCTCATCCGGCGACGTGTCGCGGGGCATTCCGGAATCCGGATGAAAAATCCGCCATGGCTTCTGCTCCTCCGCTGTCGGAGGCTGCTCGGCATATACCTGCTCTTCAATGACATTGTGATACTGGCTGCCATCCAGCGCATGCGGCGGCGATGGCGGTGACGATGGTGTTGTGCTCAGCAACGCTTCGTCGCCGGCGTCACTATTCGAGCGATTCCGTTTTTCAGCGTGATGGTTCATGAGGGTTGGATCGATAAAAATGCCATGAAGCGGTAAAACCAAGTTAGCGCACGGACAGTTCAATCACCGAACAAATGCTCCAGTGACTTGAGATGCATCAACGACAAAAATCGATAATTTGAACAAGATCATTACTGGCTTGTCTCATCAGCTTTTGCGCACTCTGCACTCCGCCAAGGCTATGCCAAACGACAACATGGCTGGCTCAGTGAACCGCCTGAACACGTCGACTTGATAGAAATATGAACGCTCTGACAACTCCCGTCGGTGATAATGACAGCGATGGACTGCGACAGGTCATCAAGGAGCAGCAAACACCTGTGGTCGGACATCCTGACTCGAATTCGGTGCCAGACATTCTGCATGCGATACGCACGCACCTGAAAATGGAGGTTGCCTTCGTTTCGGAATTCGTTGGTGGCCGGCGCGTGTTCCGTTATGTGGATTCTGAATGGAACGGTAACCCGGTGCAGGTGGGCTGCGGCGACGCGCTGGAGCAGTCCTACTGCCAGCGTGTCGTGGACGGTCGCCTGCCTGAGCTGATCCACGATGCCCGCGAAAACGCCGTCGCGGCAGAACTGGGCGCGACCTTCGATATCCCGGTCGGCGCGCACATGAGTGTGCCAATACAGCTCTCCGATGGCTCGGTGTATGGCACTTTCTGCTGCTTCAGCCGGACTTCGGACATCAGCCTGAATCAGCGCGACCTGGCGCTGATGCGCGTGTTCGCCGAACTGACCGGGAAGATGATCGACCGCGAGCGTGCATTCAGCATGACGCTCAGCAGCAGCCGGGAGCGTATCCGCCAGATCCTGACAGGTAACGCGCTCTCCATGGTCTATCAGCCGATTTTTGATCTGCACAGCGGTCAGGTCACCGGGTTCGAGTCACTGGCACGCTTTGCCGCCACGCCGATGCGCAGCCCTGACCTGTGGTTTAACGATGCGCATGAAGCCGGTCTGGGCATTGAACTTGAGCTGCGCGCGATCGAGATCGCGCTCGCAGCCCTGCCTCACTTTAATGACGGCATTGATCTGGCCATCAACGCCTCGCCTGACACCGTGCTTGATCATCGGCTTGCACGCATGCTCGACAACCTGCCTTCGCTCGAACACGTCGTGCTTGAAATTACCGAGCACTCCGCGGTCGAACGCTACGAAGCCATCGGCGCAAGATTGAAGGTTTATCGCGAGCGCGGGCTTCGCATCGCTGTCGATGATGCCGGTGCCGGCTATGCCAGCTTCCGGCACATCCTCAATCTGGGCCCGGATCGTATCAAGCTCGACATGAGCCTCACCCGCGACATCAATGCCGACCCCGCGCGTCGCGCGCTGGCGGCGGCACTGATCCATTTTTCATCGGACACTGGCAGTCAGCTGATTGCTGAAGGCGTCGAGACCGCCGCCGAAGTCGCAACGCTGATGGAGCTGGGCGTAAAAAAGGCACAAGGTTATTTCCTTGGCCGGCCGATGACCCTGCAGGGACTGGTGCACACCGGCGCGCTGCAGGCGCCGCCGGTCACGCTGGCCCATCACTGATTTCCGGTTCAGCACTCGCCCTTCTTGCGGTGCCCCGGCGGGCAGTGGCCCGGACCACGACCGGGATAGCCATGATCATATCCGTGGCCGCCGCGATGCCAGCCGCCCCTTCTCAAATCCCAGCCGCGCGGCCCCTCACGCCATGCCGGTTGCACATAGACATAGCCGGTGCGTGCAACGACCCAGTGGCCGGGCATCCAGACATAGCCGCCGCCGTGCCAGTTCCAGTAACCCTGCACCCAGACATGCCCGGGCCGAGCGACGGGCACCGGTTCATAGCGGACAACGGGCGGTGGTGGCATTCCTGAAGAAATCGTCACGCTCCAGTCGAGCGGAGATTGAGCGAGGGACAATGGGGCGGACAGCAGCAAAGCGATACCCACCAGGGACGGCGTGATCGATTGCCGGGTCAATTTTCGCATCGATGGTTGGATCATCGATTGTCTGATCGTTTGTCGCATCTTGTCTCCGTACAGTACGAGGCCATTGGCCTCCGTGGTGACAATGTACGAATATTGGAGTGGGCAATATTGAGCATTTACAAAAGTAAACACTCTTCCGGGCGGCGAGCCCGGCATTGCAGCAAAAAATGCTGTTCGTTAATTTCCTTGCTGAAAGTATTTGAGGGCACATCGCACAGGCGATAGCGGGTTCAGTGACAAGACTTCACATAGGACACCGATAAAACATCGTTCCTTGGAGCCAATACCTTGCTGCAGCAACAATAGTCAGCAACCACGAGCATCTCACCGCCGATTATTCCTCGCATGCGAACGAGATTAATTTCTCATACCTGCAAAATCAAATCGAAAAATCGAACCCAATCAAGGAGAAAGTTAAATGCTACCGAAAGTCGGCACGGATTCAAAAACCATGGATTCCCCAACAGACAAGCCAGCTCCAAAAAAGAGGTCAACGACCAGAATCCCGAGATCACCCCAAATGGTCGAACGACAGGCAAAAAACAATGCCACGACCAACGAAAAGACCCCAAAACATCAACCGATTACAGATCGGGAGGTAGAGAGCGAAGACGAGGCGGAAATTCGTGAAGCATCGGAACCAAAATATAAATCCGAGCGCCAATCCAGCGCACCAAGCAAGCGAAAAGAAAATAGTAATTCCAAGGAGAAAAAAACTGACTCTTCGACCTCAAAGGCAAAATCAAACAAACAAATATCGTCGGAAAAGGGTACTTTAATTCTTATTCGCGAGGCCATATACGACGGAAATACCCGTAAAGTTGAGAAGATACTTCTCAAAGATCCCTATTTCGCGAGGAAAATCGATTCTTCAGCGGAATCTCGCTACTCATGGAGACTGTGAGTCAAGGACATTACGACATCGCAAAAATGATGCTTGATTGCGGAGCTCCGCTGGATTGTCAAGATAAGGAAACCGGAGAAACCGCACGACTAATTGCAATCAGAAATTTTAGCGGTCAGGGGGGCAACTGAAAACGTTTTCACGATGTTGCCCCGTACAGGCACCCGGTTGCCAGCCTGTGCGCGGTCTGTAAAAGCCGTCGCCCTCTGAAACGGCTGGACGGGACGGGGCGGCACAGATGCTAAAGCTCGATCAACCCATGGCGCACAGCAATGAGCGCCAGCTCGGCCTGATTGGCCACGCCCAGCTTCTGCTTGACGTTGTACAAGTGAGTTCCCACGGTGCGCGGCGAAATATTCAGCATATCGGCAATCTGGTTCACCGAAGCGCCCTTCGCCAGCTGGATGAACACACCGAACTCGCGCTCGGACAGCACCTCGATCGGGCTTTTCTCGCCGTTGAATTCTTCCAGCGCCATCCTCTGCGACAGCTGGCTGTCGATGTACATGCGGCCCTCGGCCACCTGGCGTATTGCATGCATGAGTTCGTCTGGCGCGCTGCGCTTGGACAGATAACCCAGCGCACCCGCCTTCAACATGTAGCGCACATAACTCGGGTCTTCATGCGACGACAGACCCAGCACCCGCGCCATCTTGTCGCGCGCGACGATGCGGCGCGTGGCCTCCACGCCCATCGTGCCGCCCAGCGAAATGTCCATCACGATCACGTCGGGCTTGGCGGCAGGTATCTGCTGGTAAGCGGCTTCGGCAGAATCTGCCTCCGCCACCACGCGAATATCATCGGTTGCCTCGAGCAGCATCCGGAAACCGTAGCGAACCACTGCGTGATCGTCCACCAGCATGACGTTGATCGTTTTTTTCATTCTCTGCTACTTTCCTTGTCCTCTTCTTCGCGCGCTCTCAATGGCAGCAGCACGCTGACCTCCAGCCCGCCCTCGGGCGAGGCCTCGAATCGAACGCTGCCCCCATGCGATTCGGCGCGTTCCTGCATGCCGCGAATACCGTAGTGACCCTCTCGGCGCAGCGTCTCTGCACCGCGGCCATTGTCTGACACGCACAGCGTCAACTGCCCGGATGCTGCGGCGATGGTCACCTGCGCGCGGCTGGCCTCGGCGTGACGAATCACATTGGTCACGGCTTCCTGCACTATACGGTACGCCGAGAGTTCGAGTTCATCATCCAGCACGGGAATCGTGCCACTGACATTTAGCTCGAAACGCAGACCCGGATTGTTTTGCTGACTGTCGGTGAGCAGATCGCGCACTGCATCGACCAGCCCCATACCTTCCAGCTTGATCGGCCGCAGACGCGGGATCATCCGGTGCATTGCGTCGGAAGTCGTGCCTGCCGTATCAAACAGCATTTTGGCGTGCCGCTCTATCGGGCCGCCGGCCACTTCCGGATGCTGCATCAGCGATTTGGCGATGCTGCGTATCGCCGTCAGCGACTGACCCAGCTCATCGTGCAGCTCGCGCGCCAGCGCCGCGCGTTCTTCCTCGATGCGCGCATGCAGCAGCTTGGTGAAATCGCGCTGCGCATCCAGCCGCGCCTGCGCTTCAGCGCTGGCCTGACGTACCTGAATATTGTCTTCCACCGCCTGTGCCATGCGGTTGAATGCACGCCCCATCTCGGCCGCTTCTTTGCCCGGCAAAGGTGGCAGCCTCACTTCATGCCCCCCATGCTCGATTTCTCGCAGGCCGCTCCGGATGCGCTCCAGCGGGGCCAGCCAGCGCCCCACCATCCAGAAAATCAGTAAGTCCGCCAGTAAAAACAGAGTGAGCTGAGCAAAGAGAATGTCGCGCAGATTGTCCCAGCCATCGAGCACCGCCCGCGTAGGATTGGTCTCGACCACCAGCCGGGCATTCGGCAACTGGATTACGCGCTCGCTCTGTGGCGGCGCTACCAGCGACGCATACCAGCCGGGCGCATTGCGGCCCGCTTTGTAGGTCGAGGCCGGCGATTCGTACAGCAGCTCGCCAGTCTGGTTGTAGAGCCTGATTTCATTGGCCCGCACCCGACCGGTCTCGCGCAGGAAGTTCACCAGCTCATGCAGATCGTCGCGTGCGTAGAGGTTGGCCACCCGCCCCAGCAGCTGGGTGGCGATACGGCCGGAAGCTTCCATCTCTTCGCGGACACTGTTGCGCGTGGACGCGACCTCGACGTAAATCAGGACGCAAAAACCGATCAGCGTCAGCACCGAGAAGATCAGGTTGATCTTCAGCCGCAGGCTCATACCCGGCGACGGCCAGTCAGCCGCAGGGAGCGCCTCCGTTTCAGCAGTGGATCTGGCTGGTTTTGCGGGATAATTCATGGGACTCTGTGCGCCGCAGCAAAAAAGCGATAGGTTCTTGCTGCGCCGGTGTCACGGAGCGCGCATCATAGCAGCAGCTCAAGCGCTCCCGCAGTCCGGCAGGTGGCCAGGAGGCCGTTCATGAAAATCATTAGATCCAATTCATCCTTTCGCAGATGAATTGCGTCGCGGGCGAAGGCATTATTCATTCCGTCAGGCCGGTTCCGGTCTGGCAAAAATGTAAACACATCAACATCAGGAGATGATTATGAACTGGACTACCCCCGCTGCTACCGACCTGCGTTTCGGTTTCGAAATCACCATGTACATCGCTAACCGTTAATTCGGAAGGCCGGCAGCCTAGCCTCTTGGCTGGCTGCTCCAGGCAGTTTTTAAAAAAGGGCGACCATCGGGTCGTCTTTTTTTATCAGGGATATTAATAATAAAGCAATTTTCGGCGCAATGATGCAAGCCCTGTGAGCGAAAAAAGGAGTTTTTTGTGGTTGGGGCCCCACCGGAGTCATCATCAACCTCGACCGCCTTCGGACACTTGTAGGGAACAACGTGATGCGCCCAAGATCGTCAACACGGATCTTTGCCGAACATCCCATCGAGCGATGGCGCCGACAAAACGGCCTCAGTCCAGCCATCCAGCGTGTTTTCATCCGCCCGTGCGAGACGATCGCCAACCCAGAGAGGCAGCGCGCCAAATCGGGCTGCCAGCTGACGCGTCAGTAATTGCACTTTCCCCTCACGACGTCCCTGCTGCATACCCTGCTGCATGCCTTTCTCCATCCCCTTCTGCATACCCTCTTCAATCGCCAGCCGCTCGATGGACGTAACGTAGGTCATCTTCGATTCCTCCTCCAGTGTGTGAAGATCCTGCCTCAGCTGCACCTGCAATTCCTTGGGCAGTCGC
>JACCEC012716039.1_pt1 | contig 77093 bp, 109 predicted proteins | sample 7450121 | NCBI WGS metagenome assembly JACCEC01 (sample SAMN15323455, study PRJNA562643) | freshwater metagenome | isolation source: river surface water | place: USA:Blue River Watershed | collected 2017-08-18
AAATTCTTATCAGTTGGGTGGAAAGTGCATTTTTGTGTGGATACGAATATGCTCTTTATAATCAACTGGAAGAAGAGGTAGAGAAGGACACTTGATGAACTGGCACAGAGGCACTTGAAAACGGGTGTCCTTTGTAGTATAATGACCTTATGAAACAAACATCTTTATGACTAAAACTACTTTGTCTGCAGCAGATCTTATGGTAATCCATAATACTCTCTATAAAAGTTTGAATGTCGTGGGAAATAGCATTTGGACACAAGAAACCAGAGAAAGAGTTATGGATAAGGTGTCTGTGATTATGGAACAAATGAACGCAGAAGTTGTCTGTGGTGATGTAGAACCTATTGTTGTAAGTGGAGATTTGGGTGGATGACCTACCCATCTTATTGTTGTCCTAAATGCGGAGATATGATAGGATGGACTGGAAGGTTCTTTCAGTTTCTTCGTATTCCATTACATCGGTGTAAGGACACTTGACGAACTGGCACAGGGAATGCTCTGGGTGCCTCTGTGGGTGGTATAATATTCTCATACACAAAGGAGGTTCTCCAAATGTCTTTTACTGCCGAAGGAACTATTGAAATTGATTTGGCAGAGTTCTTCACTTGGATTTACCAAAACTACGCACCTGTAAATGGTGTTGAGTATCAGTATGGTGTTCCTCGTGTGAATAAGAGTAATCAAACTCTTGAAGTTGATTTTGCGATGGGAACTGATTGTAATCCAAAAGATTGGTTTGAGCAACCTAATGCCGTCAAGCAGTGGATAGACACTTAAAGAACTGGCACAGGAGCATCCCACAGGTGCTCCTTTTGGTTGTATAATGACTTCATAAGCAACCAAACCGATGGACTACGAAACTGAAATCATCAACGGACACACAGCAGTTGTCCGTCATTTTTTCAAACCACACGAAATCAAAGTTGGTTCCCGTTGGATTGGTTCTTCTGGTAGTATTGTTGTGGTTGAGGGCATCAATCAGTATGGTTCTACTGGCACTTGGTATGAGGTTGTTTATTCTTGGGAAGAGAATGGTGTAAAGAAAACACACGATAAAGACCAATTTGCTTTCCAGTGTCGTTATTGTTTGATTGTGGAGGACTGAAATGAAACTCTTCCAACACGATAAAAAAACTTGGGAAAATGGTGAAGTATCTCACACCTGGCAGTTTGGTATTATCAAAAACAAATCACTACTCTGGGTGAATTTTGAAATCCCTGGTGGTGTCATTCATTCTTCTGGTGGTATTAACATTCTGTTTTCTTTCTTTGGTAATTCTCTTATGAGTGTAGATTTTCAACAACGAAGGTTTTGTTTAGCATTTGGATTTTTTACTGAATACTTTGATGGATGGAACTTCTGAAATGATTACCGCAACCGAACTACTGGACTTTCTCATCAAAGCACAAAGATTTTCTACTGGTGGAGCATCCTTCCGTCAAAACGATGAAGGTTATACAATCGTTCTGCATTGTGATTGGCACGATGATGGGCACTATTCCAGGCAAACTGTTTTCATCAACAACGAAAATGAATCCACTTGGGAGAAAGGTGATTATGAGTTCCACACGATGAATAACATTTTAGATGAGATGATTGAGAGAGAAAAACAGAAAGAAATCAAAGAACAAAAACGACAAGAACTGATTGCTCGTTTGACTGATGAAGAGAAAGAACTACTTGGAGTGAAATGACCGACACAGAAAAGTTCCAACATCTCATCAAAGTTCTCAAAAACTACGCACAACAACCAACTTGTTATAATCTAAATCCAGATTATGAATATCCACATCATAGTTGGGATATTTTTGAAGATGGTTCTGATTATGGTGAGATTATGTTTGCCCGCACACTTTTAGAATGTATTGAAGTAGATTATCATTATCCTTGGCACGATGAATTGGAGAACCTATGACTAACAAAAAAGAAGTAGCACAAAAAGTTCTAGAAGCATATGAAACCTCATATACTGAAAGTGGTTTAGTTGCTGCTCTCCGTGAGTTAGTAGCAGAACTCCAATACTATCAATTTTGTAGAGAGGAAGGTGTGGAAGATATGGTGCTTGATGCCCGTGCTATACTTGATGTATGTGATGAGTTGGAGAACCTATGACTGCTTGTAAGTATTGGGATTGTGGATGGTGTTATGCTCCTAATTATCTAAAAACAAACGCAATCAACAGCACTTGTGTTAATCCCTACAAATGTCCTATCTCTCCTCTATCTGAACCAGTAAAATACGAAACTCCTATGACTGAAATTGAAGAACTGAAAGCACAAATCAAAGTGCTTGAAAAGAAACTCTCATTCCTTGAAGAACTGGAAAAAACAAAATCACCATTAGAAGAAGCATACAAAGATTGGTGGGGTGAGTATCCTTCAAATACTTGGCAGTGTGATGTAGCAAGATGGGAAGCATTTAAGATGGGTTATAATGCTGCTTATGAAGAAAAGGTGAGTAAATGGGAACCAACACCACAAACACCAGAACAAGTTGCTGATGGACTGAAAGAAGCATTCCGTGAAGCAGTCAAGCAAGGAATTATTCACGAGGTTGATAAAGTTAATGATGTTTTTATGAATGAAATGGTTGAGAAACTTAAAGGGCAAACTCTTCGTGATGTTTGTATGGACTGGTGGGATAGGGTTTTTGGTGATACTGATGATACTGAAACCTGTATTGATAATTTGGTAGATGAAATCAGTTTGTGGTTGCCGAAATATCAATCTGCTGCTGGTTCTCAAAATGCTTATGTTGAAAGTGCCGTAGAAGGTTTCAACGATTGTCTTGATAAAATTAAGAGGAAACTACGATGACACACGAAGAAATGCTTGAAGAAGCAGCAAAACGAGAAGCAGCAAATGAAGCAATCATTGCTAAAGTATCTGAGGAAGATTATCGGAAAGTTCAGGAAGAAATAGCAAACAAAAAAGCACTAGAATCACTTGGAGTTGATTATGAAAACTTCGGGCAAAAACCTTGGAATGAAGGTGATTTGGACTATCAAGCACCAAATGGAGATTACATTAAGAACTATCCACTTATCAATCGTGTAGAAGTGATTGGTAAAAATGGACGAGAGTTTGTTCAATATGACTGCTCTAATGTCCAAATATCGGAACAAGACAACGGACGCACACTTAAGGTATTTTTATCATGACCGAATTTCAAACTGCTGTTGGTGCTATTGGTAAATGCACAGAGGAACTAAAGAAACTTTCTGAAACAGAGAAGGTGGAATTGCGAGAAGAACTTGAAAAGAAAAAAAAGGAAAACTTCCAACTGGTTGCTGATGCTTGTATGAAAGAATACGAAGAGAAGTATCACCGTGATGTATTCTCAGTGGATGAATACTGGGTTTATATGGTTTCTGAATACTTCGGCACTGGTGAAGGTCAAACCGTGTGTATTATGATGACACAAGCAACACCATATGGTGATGACTTTGATGAGGAGCATAAGTATGTTCCTATTAATTCAAAACAATATCGTGCTGTGAGAGCATTCCACGAGCAATTCGGCACTTGGTATCTTCATGGTCTCAGATTTCTCAGTAAAGAAGATTTCTTCAGCGAATATTCATACTACATTCCTCCAGCGATGATGAAACTTCTCAATAGGAGTTGCTTCAAAGATTTCTATACCCGAGTACATTACAACTTCTCTTAATTATGAAAATCAAATTCAACGGGCACTCTCCTACTGAACGTGAGGTAGAGTTTGATAAAGACGACCAAGTGCGTCTGTTTGAGATTATGAAACAAGAGTTCATTGAACACATCACATATAGTAGGTTCAATAGCAGTTATCCTACACACACTGAGCGACAACTTGAGAACTTCTGCAATGGTTATGGTGTAGATATTGAATACTCAAAAGACCGTATTGCTTTCTTTACTGCTATCATCAAGGAGATGAAATACCAATGACTTATTCACTTAATCAAGAAGCAAAACCATTCTCTTATACCAGAGAGGAACTCTTTGAGTGCATCACCAAAATTGTGGCACATCCACACACTGCCATCACAAAACACGACCAATCCCGTGCTCTTGCAATTATGGTAGTGTTTGATGATTACTTCACCAATTATACAGAAAGTGATAATAACGGTGGACACTGTGTTTATGAGCAAGATGCCACTGATTTCACTGATTTTGTAAGACACAAACTTGGTATTGCTGGATTACCTGATGGTTTTGATGTTGATGAAGTTTTGAAATAATAACCTATATAAAAACGAAAAAAGGAGAACAGAATGAAACTTGGAGATGTAATGCTTGCCGCAATTTGTGGTATGGTAATTTTAGTATCGGCCGTCAATATTGATAAACACTTTGCAACTTCTAATGTAGAACAACAGAAATTGAAATGACAAGATTTACGAAGAATCCAGATGAGATTGTTCTGGAAGATGTGAAGATGTTTCATTATGAGGTAATGGAAGAGGGTCGTGCGGTGTGGATGGGAATTTATCTCAACAACGGTCAGATCTTTCACCTGAACATTGGTGGAGATAATCTTTATGTGAACTATTCTGATGAGGGTAAGGGAGCATGGGATGATCCTATTCCTGATGGTGTTGACCCTTGGAATCTTGGTGGTAGGGGAGTATGATGGACTTTCCAGTGTTCTTAAACAAGTGGATAATTGGATTTAAACCGATTTACTATACGCCATTCTGGTGGTGGTATCGTTTGATGTCCCATCAAGGTTTCAGGTTTGATGACTACCATGTGTGGGGAGAGTTCTGGCATTCCCTTAATCATGGATGGGAACATATGGAGTATGTTTATAAGTTTGAAGATTTCTGGGGTAAAGGTTCTTATCCTCCAGAAAAGATTATTCTATCAAAAGAAAACTTTGATGCACTGTTAGAAAAACTCAACGAACCACTAAAATTTAACGAAAAGATTGCTAGAGTATTGCAACGTAAAGCACCTTGGGATGATGAATGAAAAGTCTAAAATCTTCTACAATGTCTGGTGTTGTGCTTATCAGCGCAGAGGATTGTATAAAGGAACTTGTAGAGAACAAAGAGAGCATGAAACTGTGCGTATGTGTCTTGATATGAAAGATGTGACATTTTATCAGTTTGATACCGAAAAACCTAAGCATTTAAAGTAAAATGATTTCTATTTTTGATTTGTTTCATGATGAAAGTAAATATGGTTGGGTCATAGATAAACGCTATGATTGGATTAATATGCTCATTAAAATGGAGAAAAAAAATCCCCAACGATTTAAAGAGTTTAAATATTCTAAAGAAACTATCTATTACTACCTAGATAGATTGCAACAAGAGCAAAATGTTTACGATTGATGAACTTTACACCAGAACAATATAAACTCATTTACACAGCAGTTCGTCGCTATCAGTATGATAAAACTATACTGAATAGTAAAGAATATCATAATTGTAGTGAGGTACTTGACGAACTATTTGATACCGTGTATACTCAACGTGTTGAACAACCAACTTGATAAATTATGGGACGCCCAAAGAAAAGCGAACAAGTGATTCCTGAAAAAAACGGTGAAGAATTTCCATTTGATCAGTTTCCTTGGAAACTTGTTCATAAGGATGGAAAAGAAATTCGCAAGTGTTATTTTCAATCTGAAGAACATCGTAAAAAACATATTGAACGATACAAACTTAAAAAAAATGAAATTAAATTGAGTTACAAGTATGATTAAAAGAGTGTTAATTACTGGTGGAGCTGGATTTATTGCCCATCACTTAATTGGAGAAATACTTAAGAATACTGATTGGGAAATAATTACACTTGATCGTTTAGATTACAGTGGTAACTTAAATCGTCTTCATGATTTGATGATTTCTTTTTCAGAAAATACTAGGAAGAGAGTTAAAATTGTTCATCATGACCTCAAAGCTGAACTTAATCCTCTTGTCCGTTCTGAAATCGGTCAAGTTGATTACATTCTCCATCTTGCTGCTGGTTCTCACGTTGACCGTAGTATTGAGTATCCTATGGAGTTTGTACTTGATAATGTAGTGGGAACCTGCAACATTCTTGAGTTTGCCCGTACTCAAACTAATCTTGAAAGGTTTGTTTACTTCAGTACTGATGAAGTGTTTGGTCCTGCTCCTGATGGAATCAAGTATGAGGAGAATGATCGTTATAACTCCACAAATCCTTATAGTGCAAGTAAAGCAGGTGGTGAAGAACTTGCTGTTGCTTATGAGAACACCTATGGTCTTCCAGTTTATATTACACACACAATGAACGTCTTTGGTGAGCGTCAGCATCCAGAGAAGTTTATTCCTATGTGTATTCGTAAAATCCGTGATGGTGAATCTGTAACTATCCATAGTGATAAAACTTGCACTATTCCTGGATCACGGCATTATATTCATGCTCAAGATGTATCTGATGCTATTTTATTTTTGTTGAACTATAAGGGTAAGTTTGAACCTACTTGGGGTAACGCTAAGTGTCCTAAGTTCAACATTGTTGGTTCCGAAGAACTCAACAACCTAGAACTGGCTGGTATTATTGCCGAAGCACAGGGACAAGAACTGAAATATAAACTTGTTGATTTTCATTCTTCCCGCCCTGGACATGACTTGCGTTATGCTCTGTCTGGTGATAAAATGAAGGAGTTGGGTTGGGTCCCCCAAAAGTCAGTTCGTGAGCGTATCGCAGAAGTGACTCAATGGACTCTTGCAAACGAACGCTGGATTACTCTATGACTGAACGTACTTTTGTAGATAAGAATGGTAATTCATGGTTTTGGGAAGAAACTCCCGAAACTATTGAAGCACTTAAACAACTCCATGAAACTGTGAAGGAAGTAAATGAACGAAGAAAAGAAGTTAATTGATGATTGCTTTTATGTTCAACAAAAGAAGTATGGACTTTGGGACTCAACCGATCTTGAAGGTAATGGACTGGTCACGTCTCTCACTGAAAACCAATGTATATCAGCGACCCGTTACATTCTTAAAGGACGGCAGGAAGGTTTCCCTGAATCCAAAGTTCATGAGGGTACAGTAGGTGGAAAACTTTAAAGAATATCCTTATCATGTATTAGATCCAACTACTCCCTGGTATGAGTGGTTATGTTACTGTGAGATCTGCCACCAGTTGGATGTTAAAGGACAACCAAAGTGGCAGAGATATGCTGCTTATCGTAACTATCTTAAATCTGTTGGTGTAATATGATTAGACATCTAAGAATATTATTATGGCAAATAGTTTCTGAATTAGAACAACGTCTGTATCCTTATGAAAAAGAGGATGCAGGCGATTACTACTATACAGTTAAAAATGATGAGACTGGTGAAAGTTATATGATTATTGAGTGGATTAAATCATTTGATGAACGTATCATACGTCTTCAAGATGAAATGTTATTAGTTCAAAGTGAATTAAGGAGGATGAAAGGTGATTGATAAATTTATAGTTTGGTTTTTTTCTCCGTCATCAAAACCAATTGTGGAAGATATTGATGTATATTCAAAATTGATTGAATTAGAAAATCGTGTAGAAGTTTTAGAAACAGAAAATATAGAGCTCACAAATGAACTTTATCGTCTCGAAAACTCACTTGATGCCCGTATAGATATTCTTGCCGAACGTTATAGGATTAACAACAATGTATGAAACTTTAACTGAATTTGAAAGAGCACTTGCCCGCTTTGGCGATAAAGTTGCTCTCATTGCTGGATTAGAAATTAATGATAAAATTTCTCCAGAAGAGGCATATCAACAAATTAAAGAACTCTATAAAGAACTAAAGTCTCTTCGTAAAGAAGAAAAGAAAAATTGGGTAAATGATATCCATATTGATATGTGATGGAAGACACTCTTAAAATAACAGAAAACGAAGATGGATCGTTCACCATGGACTGGGACCCACAAGACCCAAAATGGTCTTGGTTAAATGGGTTGACAAGCAAAGAGATCCAGGTTATAGTGGAGCAAGCAATTAAGGATCGCCTTGATGGACTTTGACTACAAAAAGTATTCTCTTGAAAATCTTGAGAATTGGATGCAGGATGCCCTTTCTGTTGAAAATGCTACTCCGCAAGAAATTTACGATGTGATTAAAAAGGTAGTTAATGAAAACTATCACATACATAAATTACATGCAAGTCGTTGCTATGAACTTCTTGCTCTTCTAAATGGTAATGGAAAAGGTCATGTCAAAAAATATGATGATTCTATAGATAGAATCTTAAGTTGTGATAAAAATGATCCTTCAGAAGAATGTAAAAAGTCCTGGACATCTTTTTGGGAAGAAAATTATTATCCAGAAGAATATAAAGGTTCAACTGTAAGTAGTGTCATGCCTCCTTGGGGTCATAGTGATATGGAAGCACTTCGATACACTGAAGAAGAACTGAATGCGATGTGTGAAAATGCAGCATCAGATCAGGAGAAAGCAAAGTGTCGTGAGTATAATCTGCGTGAAGCAGAATACTATGATAAGCGATCAAAACTTGATATGAATTATCAAGAGGCAGTTGCTTCTGGTTGGGAGATGACTGGTGATGGATTTTGGATTCCACCACAAAAGAAAGATAAAGTAAAGAAGTGGGTTCTTCCTGTTGAAATTGATGCTGCTAGTGGTGAATATTATATTAATTTTCCTGATGATCTACTAGAAACAGCAAATTTGGAAGAGGGTGATCAAGTTAGGTGGATTGATAATGGAGATGGATCTTATACACTTACTAAAGTTACCAAACCACTTACAATGGATAACTGTTGATGATTGAAGCTCTTATTTGTGGATACAATTTATTCTGTCATGTTAAGAATGTGGCAGAATATCCAAGAATACAAACGCCTGTTGTAAAATACTATGAACCAGGCAAATCCTGTTATGTAAACGGAACTTTTTATACTAAATGTGAGGACAGATTGAATGGCATTAAGTGAATCGGTAGAACAAAGTTTGAAAGAAGCAGAAGCATCTTTGCGTAATGCTCTTGCATATGCTGCACGACAAGAGCGCCCTATGGTTTGTAGTGTTGTTGCTGACATGATTTCACGTATTGATACTCTTATGTCAACAGATGCACTTCTTGACAAACTTGAAAATCGTAAAACTGGTGATAATGGGTTCTTTGGACCATTTTTTAACAAAGACTAATTATTAAGTGTTGTAACGTGATCCCAAAGAAAACATTAAGTTTCTAGATAGTTATGTATTGAAATGCTAATATTGGGACACCTTGCAAAAAACCTATGACTCTTGCAAAAACTGGAACTGCAAATCTAACTACAGAAGAATGGAATGAACTAGTAGCACTTAAAGATGCTATTAGTTATGCACCACAAACAGTTTGCTCTAAAAAAATGGAAAAGTTTGCCGAATTGATGGTAAGATCTCTTGAAGGCAAAGGTGATTGCACACCACATTAAAAATAAATAAGTATCATAAAATCAAAAAAATGGAAAACATCGACCAACACATTCAGAAGGATGAAGAAATTCTGAATGACCCAATGATTTCTCCTCAAGCAAGGAGACATACAGAGGAAGAGCTTGAGGCACTTAAATCTTATAAAGAACATCATCCAAATGACACTCATGATCCAACTGCATTAGAATTGTATTGCGATGCTAATCCTGATGCACTTGAGTGTAGAGTTTATGATGATTGATTGGCAGATTTCAAACTGTCACATTTGGCACTCCAGTTTTTGTGGGGTGCCTTTATAATAACTATCTTATATGTTTAAATTATGTTTGAATCTCTTGTTCCCTTTATTTCAGAGAGGCTTGAAAAGCATCATGAACTTTACAGTGGTCAATGTAAAGCAGAATATTGGGAAGAAATTCTTTGTTATTCTTTAAAAAAAGCAGGATTTGGTAGCGATTGGAAACCAGATTTTAATCATATTTCTGGAGTTGATCAAACTACAGATTCTGGAATTCGTATTAGTAATAAAGGGGGAAATGTCTCTCTTGATTCAGTAACTATTAGTGGATCACGATTAACTAAACATAAAACAATTCAAGATAAACTTGATTTTCTTAGTTCAAAAAAGGAAGATTATATTTTTTGCCTTGGAACTGAAAAACCAGAATGGGATAAGGGAATAAAAAGATATTATTTTATTATAATTGATAGTAGAAAATTAGATTATCACAAACAACATTGGGAAGAGACATATGGAATTCGTGGATCATCTGTTGGAAAAATAACTGGATGGAAATGTATCTCAGAAGAATATTCTGCTACAATTAGTAAGAGCATGTCCGATCAATTATGGACAACAATTAGACTTGATTATTGTGATGAGATTTATGACATTACTATTGGGTGATTGTTTAGAAATTTTGCCAACAATCGCAGATAATTCTGTAGATATGGTGTTGGTTGATCTTCCATATGGTACAACTGCTTGTAAATGGGATAGTATCATTCCACTAGACAAGTTGTGGGAGCAATACAATCGCATTTGTAAAGAAAATGCTGCCATGGTATTTACTGCTGCACAACCATTTACAACTATTCTTGCGGCATCAAATATTGATAACTTTCGGTATGAGTGGATTTGGGAGAAACCACAAGGTACAAATCCCATGAATTCAAAGGTAATGCCTTTGAAGTCTCATGAAAATATTCTGGTGTTTTATCGCAAGAAATGTACCTATAATCCTCAAATGTGGTACTCAACTCCCTATAGTGGATTTTCATCAAATGTTAGTAAGATTGGTGAAGTTTATGGGAGTGCTCAATCAAAACACAGAAATAATCCAGATGGTTCCAGATATCCTAAAACTGTGTTAAAGTTCAAACAGGAAAAAGGTTTACATCCAACACAAAAACCTGTAGATCTTATGGAATATCTAATTAAAACATATACTAATGATGGTGAAGTTGTATTAGATAATACTATGGGAAGTGGGACAACTGGCGTTGCCGCAGTTCAAACCAATCGCAAGTTTATTGGTATTGAAATGGATCAGAAATACTATGAGATCGCCAAGAAACGCATAGAAGGTGCTGTGCCAGTTGAAGAGGTGGACCAAGGTGCCTTTAATCCCCTTGTGGATGCCCTATACTAACAAGGTAATCAACGAAACGCCTCATGGCAACTCGCTCCCGCATCGGTATTGAACTCAAGAACGGTTCTGTACTCTCTGTGTACCACCACTGGGATGGTTATCCTGAGTGGTTGGGTCGTATTCTTCGCACTCATTACAACACTCATGCTCTTGCTGCTGAACTGATTGATGGTGGTGATATGAGTTCCTGCTGGACTGAAGACCGCTGGAATAGTGAAACCAAAGCACAGGAATATGGTCCTCAATACTATTCCCAGCGTGGTGAAGATTGCCCTCCTCGCCTTGATGCTGATCTGTGTGAGTATCTTCTGCCCGATAATGGTGAAGAGTATCACTATCTCTTCCGTAACGGTGAGTGGGTGTGCTACAATATGCACTGTTATACAGAAAGCAAACTTCCCGAAACTGTTGAAATTCCCTCTGGTGCTCTTGCTGTTTGATTATTATGGAAACTATTGAAATGATTAAAGACTATTACGACAAGAAACCTGTCACGATGGAATTCACTGTTGAAGAGCATGATCTTCTGAATTCTATTCTGTGCCATGCTGTTGATGGAATGGATCTTGCAATTCCCTGCATCTATGATCTTCCTGAAGACTCTGAAATTCGGCAACGTTATGAAATGCTTGAACAGATGAAAAACCACTCTTATTCACTCTGGGCACAACGATTTGGTAACTGATTATGAAATTCTCTGATCTTAACTTTCAACCACATCCCAACTGGGATGGTGTTCAGGCAAAACACTTCTTTGATAATGGTTACGGTGTATCCGTAATCAAAGCATCACACTCTTATGGTGGTTCTAAAGGACTTTATGAACTTGCGGTTCTCAAAGGACTTGAAGAAGATTGGGAGATCTGCTATGATACTCCCATTACAGATGATGTTATGGGGCATTTGGACACAGAAGACATTGACACTATTCTTAATCAAGTTGAAAGTCTTTAATTATGGAACTAAAATTTAATCTTGGTGATATTGTCACCAAAAAATTTGGAAAAAAACCTGCTACAGTTACTTATGTAAGTGACTATAGTAGTTATGGATATTATACTTGCAAATATATTCATAACAATCAAACTTTTTCTTGTTATGGATCTGATCTAAAACTTTACGAGGAGGAAACTGAAATGGCAGACACTAAAACCCTTTATTCTTTCACTGTTGATGGTAAGGTTGCCTACGGCACTCATATCGGCACCAACAGCCAAAACCAATACCTGATTGAAGAAAAGGGTACTGGAGCAATTCATGTATTTGACAAGAGTGCTCTGGAAGAGGTTGTACCTTATACCTTCAGTGCCAAGATGGGTAGTAGCGAGAACCATTATGTGGGCACTCCTGGTGCTCTGAACAAGGGTGACATCCTACTCTATACTGGTTCTAGCACTCCCCAGATTGCTGTGGTGACTGGTGTGGATACCAAGAACAAAAGTGCCCGTGGCAAGTTCAAAGGTGCTAAACTGACCACTGAGGCAATCTGATGAAAGATTCTGCTACTATTGCTGCTGTTTTTGTTGTTATTGTCATTGCCACTGCTGGAATTCTCTTTGAAGCATGGTTGCTTGGTCTTATTCTGTCTTGGTTTAGTGTATCTTTGACCTTCTGGCAAAACCTTGCTATCATTGTTCTGGCAAACCTGATCTTTAAGAACTCTGGAGGTTCTTCCAAATGATTACTACGATTATGGCAGGATTTGCCTTTGGTTATTGTGTAATGGATATTATTCAAAACTATCGTGCTCGTCGCACTATGAATGAACTACTGAAATCTACTCTGGAGAATGACAAATGAAACCAATTCTTGCTATTGTAGGTGGTGTAGTTGGGTTTGGTGCTCTCATCTGGGGAGTTGCCTATCATGACCTTCTGTTCACTGCATTCTTTGCACCAAAGTATGAGAATGTTCGCAGGAACACCTTTGAACAATCCAAGTCTTTCCGAACTGGTGCTGTTCAGGAACTGCAGAATATGCAGTTTGAATACATCAAAGCATCACCAGAACATAAGGTAGCACTCGCAGATATTATTCGTCACCGTGCTGCTGAAGTTCCTGCTGATGCTATGCCTTCTGACCTCCAATCATTCATCTCCAACCTTCCTAACTGATAATGAAAACCATTGTTTCTGTTGCTGCAATCGCACTTCTGAGTGTAACTCTTGTCGGTTGTGAAGAATATGCAGGTTCTGACGGCAAACAACGAGCACAACAAGAACGCATTCTTCAAGAAGGCACAGCACAAACAGGAATGCCTGCTATTAAGAACTTCCGTGAACGCAAACTGATGAAACAAATTATTGAGATGCGTGACCAAGATGGTCTGGTGACTTATACTTATACTGTTCCCGAAACTACTGGTCGTCCTGTGTTTCTTTGTAACTCTATTGGTTATGGTTTGCCTGCTGCAACTCAATATACCAATCCTGAGAAGATTGAGTATCAAGGAGTAACTCTTCCTCAGGCAGATCCTAATGGTCTCTTCTCTCCTGATAGTGCAGAAGGGACTTGGGTGATGTGTTCTGACCCTAGTGGTAATGGTAAGACACGCCCTGTGTATGTTGAACCTCGTATTATTGTTTCTCCCTTTAAACTGTGAACACTATGAAACCTGATAACACTATGCGTAATGCTCTGATTATTGGAGCATCATTCCTGGTCTCTTTGTTTGTGATTAGTTCTGTTGTTGGACCACTCTATAATGTGTGGGCACAATCTCTTGATGGTAAGGCAGAACTTCAAAAAGCAGAATATACCCGACAGGTTGCAGTTCTGGAAGCACAAGCAAAGAAAGATAGTGCTCAACAACTTGCTGATGCTGAAGTCATCCGTGCTCAAGGTGTTGCCAAAGCAAACCAAATCATCGGTGATTCGTTGAAGGATAACCGTGAGTATCTGCAGTATCTGTATATCACTGGTTTGGAAGAAGGATCTAACAAAGGTAATGTGACGATCTATGTACCTACTGAGGGTGGTATGCCTGTTCCTACTCTCCAAATGAATAAGTAATAAATTATTATGAATCTTCAAATTCTTGCACATAAAACTAAATTTGGTCACTGGGAATTTGATCATGATCATTTAAATACAATTGGAGAACCTTTATGTAATGGTACAGAAATTGTCATTGATGAGTATTTTGAAATTGATATGAAAAGAAAACCAATTCCTGGTGATCAAGTGCATATTATTGTCAGTACAGAAGATTTTAAAAGTTCTGATACAGTTCTAACCTTTCAATCTACTAACGAAGAAGGAACTGTATATTTGGATAATGTTCTATTTGAAGAGGTATGGTTGTGTCCTTGGTTACAGTCTTATTTTGGTTATAAACCTAGCGAATTATATGTCAAACTGAGTCCAGTCAATCCTGGATTAAAGAATATCAATACAAATTATGCTCACCCATTTCATAAATATCTAAAAGATAAAAAGAATGGGAATGAAAACGTTTCAAGAGTTTCTTGAAGAGAGTGCCCTTGCACGTCTAGCACTTAAAAGTATAGGCAGATCGGCATCAAGAGCAAGTAGAGTTGCAAGAACTGCCGATGGTGCAAAAAGAGTTACGTCAGCAGCAAGATCCGCAAGAACTGCAAAACCAAGAGCAGCAATGACTCGTGCCGAAAGAGGAGAGACATTTAAGAGCGTTGGTGAGAAACAGGTTAAAAAAACACAAATTGACCCTAAGACAAAGTTCTTTGATCCAGTAAAGCAAAAAGAGTATAAGAGACAGGTATCTTACTGGGGAAATAAAGACAGAACAGTTCTTTCAGGTGCCGCACCAAGAGATCGCAATATTACCATTGCAAGATCTGCCGCAAAGAAGGCAGGATTTAGTGGAGGTGGAAATAAGAATCGTGTAGATTTTAATACAAGAAATAAAGACTATACCACTTATCCAACTGATAAGTATCCCGATGGAATGTCTCACCCAAGACATAATACACAGGTTGATACTCAAATTGAAACTTTACCATCAGGACGAGTTGCCGCTGCCAAAGCAAGTGGATCAAAACAACCACAACCAGTTTCAAGACCAAGAGCATCACTAGGAACTCTCAACAGAACACAGCGTAGAGTACCATCCACAAATGAAATTGCAAGAAATATGAAGGAATATCTACGTAGAGTCAAAAAAACTGGTGGTAATGAAAGACAACCTGTACATAAGGTTGATTTCATCCAAAGATCTGATGCAACTCTACCTAAGAATGAAATGGATAAGTATGCAATGAAGAGAGGTAGAAACTTTGTCAAGGCACAGAAGGATTTACCAAAAAATCTTGAAAAAGCAGGTGCAAAACAAGGAGATATCATCAGTGGGCAACCATCTCCAATGATGAGTGGAGAAAAGGCAGAGCAAGGTATTAAACAAAGAGAAAAAATGTATGCACGACGTTATGGTAGGAGAGTTCAACCATTAGATCCTACTGGTCGTGTCAGAGGAATGATTGGTGCAGTTGGGGGAAAAGTTAAATAAATAAAAAAGAAATTTCACTGAAAAACATGAAGTCTATCACTAAGATTAAGGACAGTTTGACTCCTTACGCTATTGCTATTTTTGTACCAGCATTTCTTTCAATTATTGGATTTGGAATCTATCATGGAGAGATGCACTTCAGTTCCAAAGCTCCTCACTGCCACGCCGATAAAGTTTGCCATTCGCACTGATTATTATGAAAACTAATGTTATTGTTGCAACGATTGCTGCTGTTGTAAGTATTGTTGTTTGGGAGGCGATGCACTTTGTTACTGGTGCTGATGCTGCTCCCAAACCCGAGAAAGCAAACTCTGAATTTATTTGGAGAAAGCACGTATAATATAAATCATAAGTCCAGTTTAATAAGTGGCACATAGGGCACTCCAGAGCACTCTGGGTGCCCTATAATATTTTCAGTTCAAACAAACACCTCTCATGACTGCTTCCACCTTTGAACAGTATGTTGCTGAGCAGGATGCCCGCAACACTATCCAACTGAATGTGACCAAGTGGTGCTACATGCTGATTGATGCTCTCAAGGACAATTACCGTGATTATGCTATTCGTGGTCATCAAAAGTTTGTCGGCACTGATGCAGACACACATGAGTATCATCAGCGTAAAATTGAAGAACTCAAGTCTGGTAAGACCGACATTGATTATGTGATTGAGAGTGGTAAGAAGTACCACAAGATCATTATGATTGATGGTGGTGGTCAACGCTCTGTCCATGCTTTCGTGGATCGCAAGACTGGTGAACTTTACAAGTCTGCATCCTGGAGGTCTCCTGCCAAGGGTGTACGCTATGATCTGCGTATCATTGAGCAGCGTGAGCAGGTTCTTTCTACTTGTGATTGGGCAGGTGGTTACCTGTATGCAAAATGAATACATATGAATAACTCTTATCCTTGTTGAATAATGAAACACTTACTTATTCTTCTCCCTCTCACACTGCTCTCTGTTCCAGTGCAGGCACAACAAGTGAATAATTATGCTGTGTGTACTCAAAATCAAGAAGTATACCAACCTGGAGGTTATGACCAATATGGCAACTATATTCCTGGTGGGGTGAGTGTTCAAACTTACAATGTTCCTTGTAATGGTTCGGTAAATCAGTATTATTCCAATGGTGGTTATTATGGTAGAAGAACAAATCCAAACTGCAATCCAACTAGAACTGTCTTAGGAACTGTTCTTGGTGGTGCAATTGGACGTGCTGCTGCCATGAATTATCCTAAAAACTATGGATGGGCAACTGCTCTTGGAGCATCCATTGGAGGACTTACTTTCGCCTGCTGAATATGACAACAACTAGCAAACTGATCTTTGTTTCTTCATTCATTTGGTTTTTGCATTGGGGATCATGTCTTACTTCATTCATTCTGGATACGGTTATTCAAAACGCCGTTGTGAAGACGTTACCACTTGGTTTTTAAATAAGTACTTTCCACGCCATAAGATCGTGATTGATATTATTCATCGTGGATTGAAGCGTGAAGGTGCCAACGGATATTGTGATATTGTAGGCGAATATCATCAACGTCCACGCGAATTTCAAATTGAACTTGATACTTACATGGGTGAAGAGTTGTATATTAAAACTCTTTTGCATGAATTGGCACATATGATGCAATGGGTGAATGGTACTCTGCGAGTTCGTTATGGAAAATTGTGTTATTCTAAAGAACCTGTGGAGAAGTATGAGTATTGGTATCAACCACATGAAATAGAGGCACGGGAACAGGAAGAAACACTGTATCTGGAATATTTGTTTGAGAAGAATGGGTGGACGGATCACCAAGTGGCACAGTTCTTCCCCAACCGCCTGATGCAGGCAGTATAATTACAAGGTAATCAAGAGAACACCTCATGACTTCCCGACAGCAAATGATTTCAAACATCGAAAAGCTGGTTCATGCTCATGATAAGTTTCGTTCTTTGGATCAGGATGATCAAGAAGATCTTCTTGAGAACTTTTACAACGAAGATTGCCACGGAAACATTTCCTGGGAGGATTATGTGCTTTCCAACTGCTTTCTGAATGAACTGACCGACAACAACTGATCATGCAACTTTCTACTCAATCAGTTTCCAAGATCGCTGATGCACTCAAACCAGCAGTGCTTGAGTACATTTATGCCGATGAAGGTTTTACCGAATACATGCAAACTGCCGTGACTGAAGGTATTCGTGCTACCATGGGTGACATGGACGAAGATTTACTTTTTGAGATTGGTATGCTACTTTTTGACCGAATTGAATTGAAATGATGATTGAAACGCTAATTGCTGGTCTTTCATGTGGTATCGCTACATTTTATGGTGTTGGTGATGGTTTTCATGGTAATATTACTGCAAACGGAGAACGATTTGATGCTTATCGTTGGACTGCTGCTCATCCTTACCTTCGCATGGGAAGCAAAATTAGGGTTACAAACCAAGACAACGGTAAACAAGTCATTGTGAGGGTGAATGATCGTGGTCCATATTCTCATGCTGACTTGGATCTTTCTTATGCTGCTTTCGCTCATATTGCTTCTCCACGTAAGGGCAACGCTGTTGTCTGTTGGAGAGTCGTTGGATGAACAAAACAGATAAAGATGCACTCTATGTTGTCATTATGTTAGTAGTGATCTTCTTACTTGACATAGTGGCAATAGGTGGTATACTATACAAAGGTCACGCAAATTTTCCAGAACTCATCAAACATTTGAAATCATGAAAAAACTGCTTGCTCTTGCCACTGTTCTGATTGCTGCTGCTCCTGCAGTTGCACAAGAACAAAAAGTATCATATCGTCCTTTTACATACGAAACTCCTTGTATACTTGAGGCAGGTGACCAAACTTATCCTGATGTGTGCAAGGTAGTTGAAACCCGTGAAAAAAGTGGTGCTCTTCGCACTCGCAATATTTTCTCCAATAAGTTTGGATTGACCATTAAAGGTCGCTTTGACAAAGAGAAAGGATACATGACCTGGGACAGTCATAACAAATATGAATACAAATGGGAATATAAAGTTGGTGGTACTGGTGGTGTTGATGGTCTTGGTGCCTGGACTTATGTGATGCCTGGTTTTCTACTTCAAAACGTTAGTTGGGACTAAAATGAAAGAAATAAATGTAAATCTAAATGTACATGAGATGGGTATCATCATCTCTGCAATTCAAAATCTTGAAAATGTAGATGAAATTCGTCTTGCAAGAGAATATGGAAGTGCTTCGGCACTGTATAATAAACTTTATGCTTTGTGGGAGCAAATGGACAGATCGCAAACTGGACTACGCTACGACGTGGTCCCTTCCTTCTGATCTATAATACAAAGGTAATCAAGGGAACACCCGATGAAGCGCCCTCTCACGCTCACCTCTGGTCAACTGCTGGACATTATTGCCGTGCTTGAGGAGAAAGAGAATGCTCACTATGATTCTGAGAACGGGGCGCTTGCTGCCTACTACATGCAAATGGGAGTTGTCTTTCAAAAAGCATTTGATCGCCTGCAGGATCTTCCTGGTGAGCAGCGTATTGTTGAAATTGCAATCCCCACCACCGAATTCTGATGAAAACCTCCTACATTTTTCTTGCATTCATCGCCATTCTGATGTGGAATGGTATGCTTGCCAAACGTGACCAAGAACTATTCAAGGCATATGATAAAGTCTGTGCCGAACTTCCAACCTCTCACCCAAAATGCCACTACGCAAAATGAACGATTCCGACATTCAAGAATTTATTCAGGCATTTGATGATTTTATGAAACATGTCGAAGTTGAGTTCCTGTATCATGATGCACAACAGGCATATTATGATCATGAAATGCGTAAGCAAGAGTCCAAGATGATTCTTGAAAATGAAATTGAGAAAAAAGCAGCAGAACTTGAGATTACGGTTGATTATTACATGGAAGAGTTCATGTGATGAATGATCAGACAAAACTCATCCTGGCTCTCATGCAGATTGATAATCTTACTTCTCTCATTGAGGGTAATGAGTATCAATCTTTTTTGTATTCTCATCTGATTTCGGTTCAAATTGAACTACAACGTCAATTGACAAATCTCAAACATTCGACTACAATCAAGGAGTAAATTAAAACAACAAATGAAGTATCTTTACATTGTTACCTACTGGGTTCCTTTTCCTTCCTCGGAATATGGTGGCACGATCAGTTTGATTGCAGAATCTGATACGGAGGCATTTGAGATTCTTTCAAACTCTAATGATTTTGATGACAGTTACACGGATCGTATCATGGAGCGTGTTGTGAATGCTCATAAGTTTGCCCTGGCAAACGAAGAGAAATCCCGTATTGTTGATGTGTTCATTACCTGATTCATGAAATACGACCCTAAAGTCAATGATTATGTGATATGGAACAATGGCAAGGGTGTTGAGGGATGGGTGTATTTCAGAGGGAAAGAATATATTACCATTGAGGCAAATGTCCGTCCCAAGGATCCCGAAAACCTTTTTGCCTGTTCTCTACACGAAAATGAACGATTACTTGTTCTTTGCTATGTAAATCAATGGAACGAACTCATTTATGTCAGATCAAGAGGATCCGTTCATGAAACCTAAAAATCCCTGGAGATGGTGGGCAAAGGCGCTGGGTGAAAAGGCATCCAAATGTGACAGGGAATCTGATAGAGTTGCCATTATTCGTACCATCATCTTTGCGACTTATCTGATTACGAACTGTTTCATCATTGCTGGTGTGATAAGACACTGGAATGATGAAACAGTCATTGAAGTTTATATTGAATCTCCCGTACCTCCCATGAGAGAACTGTAATCATGGAAATAAGCACTCTTATTCAAACCTATTCCAATAATCTTAAGTCAGAGTTCTGCGAACATTTAATTCAAAAATTTGAGTCTGATGAGAGAAAGCATCCTGGAAAAGTCATTGGTGATGGAAGTAACAGTGATTTTTGTATTCAACCAGAGTACAAGATCTCAACTGACTTAAACATTAGTATTCTAAATGACTGGAAAAGTGAGGATTCAATTCTCTATGAATCTCTTCACCAACCACTTCGGGACTACACGAAATATTGCAAATCAATTAATCCTGAATTAGTTGATTTTGGTAATAGAATAACAGATACTGGGTATCAGATTCAACGAACAAAACCAAAGGAATATTATAGTTGGCATCATGACTGGCACTGTGATCCCATGAATGGTGGAAGAATCATAACTTATATTTGGTATTTGAATGATATTCATCATGAAGGGGAAACAGAATTCATTGATGGAACTAAAATCAAACCAGAACAGGGAAAACTTCTATTGTTTCCCTCTACCTGGACTTATGTTCATCGTGGTGTGTCCCCATTATCCGAAATCAAGTATATCTGTACTGGATGGGTTTATGCAAAGTAAATGTTGAAGGAAACTGATATACGATCTTCCTGGCTCTCATTACACTTCACATAGTGCCACAGGTGTCCTGGAATAAGATAAAGACGACCAGTTTCGGCACCTATTTCTATTTCCAACATATTATGTGCTCTTGAGTAGAGTCTTCCATATTCTGATCCGTCTTTTCTGACAATTGTTAAGTTCCCAGAATCCCTAGGAGCACTTGCATAAAAAACACCAATTAAATCTGCTCTGAAATGGTGATGAACGAAATTATATTGATATGCCTTATTAATATTAAACCACCAATACGATTCTAAAAAGTCAATGTTCAAGTCATAATGATCAGCAGTGTCCTGAGAAAATGACTTTACTGTCTGAATCAATTTCCCAAGGTTATTATAGTTCTCACATCCGTCCATATTCTTCTTGGTTCTTGAATGATAACCACCATGATTAGATGCCTGAACGGATGGTTCTCTTTCTTGAATCGAATAACATTCTTTCTTTAATTCTGTTAAATCTAAATTCGGAACACATGATCTTATGAAACTTGGAAAGATCGTGTCTTCTAATACATGACTATAATCACTCATAATTACATTTAAGTTTCTTTATATATTCTTATAATACCAGTAGTATCCCTTCCAACTATAACGACCAGGATTATCCAAACTTTTCTTTAATGATGTTCCTGCACATCCATTACCTAATGCTCTACATGCTGATTTAATACTCTCATATTCGGGACCATTTTCTTCTGTTAATTTATTAATTCCATAGATTGCTTTCTTTTTACTCTTTTGCTCAAGTATTTTCCATTTATATCCATAACACTTACCATTCCTACGTGCAGTAACTAATATATTTGAATTCTTTCTTGGATCACCCGTAACCTCTTCTGCTGCTTCTCTTACGGTATTCCATTCTTTCACTTCACCAGTTTCAATATTCGTACCTCTTATTCTAAGTCCACAGTGTTTACCATTTCCTCTGTGTTCTTCTTTGATTACGACACCCCAGGCATTTGTTGATATTGGTCTTGGTTTTGGTGGTGGTTTAATTTTAGGTAGGTTATTATATTCTGGTTGATACTTATTAATCCAAAATTGTTCTTTTTCATCTATTTGATTAATATGACAATCTTCTAATTCACGTATGGTAAACTTATGTACACCGAACTTACGAAATGCCTTATGAATGGGTTCTTTTGACATCTTTCTGGATGCCTCTATGTGTGCCTGCCATTCCTTATTCATCATTAACGTGGTTTTTCCCACGTATTTGAAACCATTGTCTTTGTTGATGATTAGGTATATAATGCCTCTCATAATAGTGCAGAGTACTATTAATGTATTGTACAACACTATTATATAGGATTTTGAGTATTTTTTAACAATTTTTAATGAATTATGGTAAAAACATATAATAGAGATGTTATATGATTATATTATTTTTATTTTAATTCTTTTAAACTCTCTAAATGTTCTCTAATTCTTATAAATGCTCTCTAATGCTCTCTAAATGCTTATAAATTCTCTCTAATGCTTATAAATGCCTTCGGGTCTTGTGAGTTTAGCCAGCATAGCATAAGGAGCGCATTTTGTCAACCCCCACCCCGCCGAAATGTTCGGAGACCCTCATAAGATCTAGGCGAGATTATAAAACCATATAATGTTAGCGTTATAACACAATATAATGCTATAAATGCTATATATTATCGTAATCACATAATCTCGTCTAGATTTGGGTGGGCACAAGGCTTGCAATCTCGTCGAGATTACGCTATAATACTCAAAGTTACACAATCTCGACGAGTTTTATGTACGACGACTACGATCTCGACTATACTTTCGGCAACGATTATGCAGATCTCGACGAGGATACCTATGCCGATCTAGGCACACCAAATCTCGACGAGGATTATGCACGAGATGGGCAAGATTATCAAGATCTTGCATATCGCCACTACGCATGATAGAATAGCACCACAACCCACGAGAATCTTATGCCAACAGCACAGAAACGCATTGTACGTGTTACACTAGATATCGAGTGTTATGATGATCTAGATATAGAGAACCTAGATTGGGCGGATATGTTAGGTCTGGAAGGTGACGAGTCCGTGCATTCTAGCATAAAGGATCTAGATCCATTCTGATTGATGTGCCAGTTCTTATGCTGGCACATTTATTATATCATATTATAACGGTATAACAGTATCGTTATATAATTATTTCATGGCAGGGGGAGTGGCGATGTATTGTCGTCTGCAGGGATACCCTTCCCCTCATCTAATTGTCCCTATAAGATACCACATCATGCCGCCAGGTGGTAAGACCCCATGACAGTTCTAGAAGTGGCACAGAGAGGCGCAGAGAGGGCGCTGGGGGAGTTATGTTGGGTTCGTTCAACACAAAACCCCAATGGTTTTCATCACCTACCCTGATCACGGTTATGTATACACTCTCTCCCAGGAAGATGGTGATGAGTTGTATTATGCTCCCATTTATGCCAACGGAAATATTAATCTGGAGGAATTTGCTCCTGTAGATTTAGATTCTGCAGATATGGATGAGATGGAGTTATTTGATATCCGCAACCGCCTGGTGCAATTGTGCCAGGTGTAAAAGCGGCACAAGGGTGGTTGTGCTTCTGCCGCCACCCTGTTACATTACATTCGTTCCTGAAACACACCCCATGGCAACCACCTATCGCGTCATCGGTTTTGGAGAATCCGAACACGGGTTCTGGAACTATCCTGCATTCTGCTCCACAATTGGTTATGCTCAGGGGTTTTATAATGCCCACCTGAATGATCCTGAAATGGACGGAGCAGTACTGATTAAGGTTGATCATGAAACCTGGGAAGTCATTCAGGAATTCGGCACAGAAAACATGTCGATAGTGTATGGTCCTCTGGGCAACTTTAAGGTTCAGCGGGCACCTAAACTGGTGATGGTATGATTACGTTTGTCAACTACATAACATACTTTTACGGTCCTGGTGGCATCTATGATATGGGTGCCACCAATGAAATGATCATGACTGCCACGCTGCTGTATATGGAAACATGTGCAGATTTCCAGGGAGACAGTATTGATCGGGAGAATGTGCGGGACATCCTGATCCGCAAGTACAGACTCCAACCAGTTCGGTAACTGGCACAAGGGCACTGGACTTCTACCTGGTGCCCTGCTACATTACATTTGTTCCTGAGACACCCCATGAACTACTACAACACCAAAATCGTTGACCGTCATGAGCACCGCACGGAACTGATGAATTCTCAGGCAGAACATGCTAGTTTTATCATGTCTCTGACTACTATCATGGACGATGCTGCCATGGCATGGTATGAGAACATGAAGCGGAGCAACATCTGCTATGATGTGTGACGCCTTCTGAACTGGACCAGGGGGACTTGCCTCCCCCACCAAACCCTGCTACATTACATTCGTACCTGAGGGATTCACCCCATGCTGACTGGCACCGCTCTCGTTTCCAAAGTGAACGAACTGCAGGCACAAGAACCTCCCGCTAAGATGTCTGACATCGTTCGGGAATGTGGTTATGAGGTTGATGGTAAACTTCGCTACACTCAGTTCTACACTGAACTGCTGGATGCAAAGGGTCTTCTGAACAAAGATCCCGAACCTGAAATCTCTGAGGAGTATCAGGAAATCTATGATCGCCTCTGTGGTGAGTATGGTTACAGTTCTGTTGATGCTTTTCTGACCATTTGGGAGGAAAGTGATCTTGAGCACTTTGAAGATGCCTATCAGGGTTGTTATGATTCTGAGAGTGATTTTGCAGAGCAGTTTACAATTGACTGCTATGGACTGAATGTTCCTTCGTTCGTGGTAATTGATTGGCAGGCAACCTGGGACCAGGGACTTCGTTATGATTACGAGTTCGTGGATGGTACAGTGTTTCTGACCTCCTGGTGAGGCAGATCTCGTCGAGATGTGTGCGAGATATCATACATCTCGACGAGATTATACACAACATCTAGTATATCATATCATGACGAGATTATCAATACACTTGACAATCTCGACGAGATATCATATACTATACACAAATGGGAGTATGGTGGAATCGGTAGACACACCAGACTTAAAATCTGTTGGGGGTAACCCCGTGGGAGTTCAAGTCTCCCTACTCCTACTTGGGTGATTCGATAACATCATCACCCATACACGCGAGAGATGAATATATCTTATAGCATACAAGGTGGATAGGGTAACATAAGGCAGGGAGTGGTGTCCCTGCCTTTTTTCTTGTCTTTATATAATATCTTAGACCATACCCCTTCGGGGTATGCCTTCGGCATCTCTTTAGAGTATAATATAAGAGCTATATTCTTATCTTCAACCTTAGCAAAGCGATTCTAGCAAGATTCTGAGGACATGTCAAGACCCTTGTGACAGTTCTTCTAGTGGCACAGAACTCCTTGTGCTGCTGCCCGTATCGGGTTAAATTACATTCGTTCCTGAGGGATTCACCCCCATGCTTGACACTGACCTGCTGTTTCGCTATGAGGAAGGTGTCGTTTCCTACGATGAGTTTGTGACACTTTTCCAGCAGATCTATGACTCCAAAGCATACCAATGGTTGCAGGGGCATTATGGACGCGTTCTGCACGACCTTTTGGATGAAGGTGTCATTATGATGTGACACTCACAGAACTGTCACACGGGGGGTTGTGCTGCCCCCCATCCCATGCCAAACTACGTTTGTTCCTGAGACACCCCCATGGACACTTACTTCTTTGAGATTCAAGACGCCCCTGGTGAGATCTATGACATCGAAGATCTCTATGAGGAGGATGATGATGATGACCAATCCTTCAATCAGTATCTGAACTCTAACTACGACTACTGATCATGACACTGACTTCCCTCACTTTTGAAGAACTGGATGCCATTCTGGCAATGATTGAGTTTCACGACTGGATTGAATTGAGTGAGCATCTTGACATTGATGTTGAGCAACTCTATGACAAGATCTCTGAGATGAGGGATGAAGTCTGATGCAGTTTCAAGTTACTGAAATTGAGTTTGATTTTGATTATGACATTCACACCGATGAATACAATCGGTTGATGAATGAAACAATCGGTCAAATCTGGGAGGCAGATGATGAAGATGATCTCGTAGAAGAGATCACATGTGCCACAGGTTGGTGCATCAAATCCATCGATTATCGCCACGTTCTTTCCTAATGTACCGCACACTTTCCGAACTTCGTGATACTGTCAATCGCCTGATTGAGAGTCAAGGTGAGAACGCTCCCTGTGCTGCGTTCGTGTTCACTCAGCACGATGTCTTTGAGTATAATGAAGAGACAAATCAAGATGATTATTTCTCTACACTTTTCACTCAAGATGTGCTCTGTGATGTAGGAGGTTCTTCCTACATTTACGAACAGGTTGGTGAGATGATTGATGATGCAATCCGTCTCCGTAAGAAACTCCCACTCTACGCTAACTGATCATGAACCGCAAAGACCTTCAGGATCAAATGGTTCAGCAAATGCTGGATGACATGGATCTCAAGACAATGACCTGCCTTTGTTATGATTATCTGATGGAGGGTTATGATAAGTATTCTGATGAAGAATTGACTGAAGAGGTTAAAGAATACTACCCTGAACTGCTAGAGGCATGACGATCTGACAACTGGCACACAGGGGATTGACCCCATTCCCAACCCGTGCCATAATACATTCAACAAGCGGGGGTGAAGCATCCCGCTCAAAACACTTCACTCAAACCCTTACTTTTTTTTCTTATCATGTTCAACTTTCAATCCAGCGCCATCGAGAACATCTCTGAGGTGCAAGACGGTAAAGTGACCATCACCTTCAACGGTGGTCGTGACTATACTTATGGTGTGCAAGATGTGGAGCAGTTTGTCTCCCAACTCTCCAACGTGATCGCTAACAGCGAGTCCGTGGGTCGTTTCATTAACACTGCAATCCGTAGCGAGCAACTGACTCAGGTCGCCGCCTGATAGAATCGGGGGGGGGCATCTGCTCCCCCTTTATAATTTTCTCCCGTGAAACTACTTTCTTGCGTCTTTCTGATTCTTGCCACATCTGCAGCAGTTAAAGTCATGAACGCTGTCGCAGTTATGAGTACAGAATCATCGGTCATTCAGGTTTCACGTTGACACCTTGTGCCACTTGACTAACTTGCACAGACCCCCACCCTAGGGAGTTTGCTGCTGCTGTATGATTCGATCAACGCCAACCACTCCACCATGGCACACACCGATTCCATCCTGGCAACCTACTTCCAGAGCAGCGTCTATGACCGTCAGGTCGGGATGCAATGGTATAACAATGCCTTTCAGGTTTGCTATACTTTAGGTGAAAAGTACGGTGTTCATTCTGACATCGTGGCAGGCGTGATCGCTGCACTTTCTCCCAACAATCGGTGGGAATCTAACATTATCGACGCTGAGATCATGCTGCGAGCATGGGCGGCAGAGATTCCCTACAGCAGCGTCAAGGTTGGCACTTATACCAACAACAAAGACAAGGCAGCAACAATCCTTGACTGTCAACTAACCCGTGAGCAGATTGTGTCTGTTCTCCGTGGAAACAAGACCATTGCATTCTTCCTTTGCATTGCATGTAACGGTGACAGTGACACTCCCTGCATTGACGGTCATGCCTACAACATTTGGAACGGTACGGTCACCGCTCTGAAGGATGTTCCCTCTCTGAGTGACAAAACCTACCGCATGATTCAAGACGCCTACCGTGACGCTGCTAAGATCATCTCAGAGGTGACGAATTCTCACCACTCTGCAGCGCAAGTGCAAGCGATCACCTGGGTCGCCTACCGCAGGATGCACAAGGGTCTGCTGTGACACTCTGACAACCTGCACAAGGGGTGGCACCGCTGCCCCTTCCCTGCCTTTATACTGATCTCAGTTCACACCCGAACCGACCATGACCACCGCCTTCATCGACTGCCCTCAGATTGAAGACTTCCAAGGTCTCGAAGAGTATTTGGAAGACAACATGGACGACATTATGGAAGGATGGAACTACATCGACTACCCTGAGAATGAAGACGGAACCTATGGGTGGAGTGATGAGGAAGCATACTCTCTAGAGTGTGCTTTCGGACCTGAAGAATGATACAAAAGGGGAGCGTATTTGCTCCCCTTTTTTTATACTCTTTTTTATACTATTTCAAGGCTGCCCCCGTGACGACCTTTTTCTTCTACAGGGCTACCCCGCCCCTCCTTCGCTTGTGACCTTAGTATAAGGCCGCGGCGACCCCTAGCAAGGCACCCTGTGCCACTTCCTTGAACTGTCCACTCTGCCCCTGACCCTGCCCCATCCTGCCCCTATACTGATCTCAGTTCACACCTGAACCGACCATGACCCAACAGCAACTCCTCCAGCAAGCCCGCGACGTGATGGTTTGCGGTGCCGATGCTCACCGCAACTCCCTGAAGACCGCTGCCATCGCCCACGGACGCACCGCTCAGCAGGTTAGCAAGGCATCTACCATGCGCCTTGCCCTGTGGGTGAGCAAGGGCACCAGCGCCATCTGAGCGCCTCTCACGGGGGGCACCATCGCCCCCCTTCCCGTGCTACAATTCTCTCAGTTCACACCCCCACCCCATGGCAACCGCAACCCGCACTCACCAGACCAACCTGCTGGATGTTACCTACAACGGTTGGACTAACTACAAAACCTGGAATGTAGTGCTCTGGATTGAGAATGATGAGAGCATCCAAGACTTCATCCAGCAGAATGACGTTTGCTGTTATGAGGAACTGCTAGAGGCACTGTATGATCACGGCAGCATCCAAACCCCTGATGGTGTGATGTGGAATGATCCTGAGATCAACCGTGCTGAGATCAACGGCGACGTGTTCGACTTCTGAACTCTGCGGGGGCGCTCCTGCCCCCCTTCCCGTGCTACACTGAACAAGTTCCACACCTGAACGCCATGCGCTTCGAAGTTCGCTACCAGACTCCCTACAACGCCTGTGAGTGGCGCTCTCAGTGGTTTAAAGACCTCGAAGAGGCAGAGCGCATGGTAGAATTCTACCGCTCCTGCGGATCCCCTTCCCACATCGCTCCCTCATCCCTGGCACAATTGGAGCGATGATACAGGGAACGGCAGCGCCCTAAAGACTGCCACTCATCCAACTATCCTGGATTCTAATGACTACTGACCTTGCAATCTCCCTCCTGCGTTCTGGTTCTAATGGTGAGCAAATTCTCCGGATTCTTGACTCTATTGTTCTGGGGGATTGTGATCACACAGACGGGGACAATTCTGCAGAACCTACAACCGATGCCATCGAATTCTGATCAGACTGTGACGACCCGCTAGGTGGCACAGCGGAGGGGCACACCCCCTCCCCTTTGCCCCCTGACCTGCTATACTGATTCCAGTTCACACCTGAACCGATGATCGACCCCACCCCCCTGCAGACGATCCTCTCCCCCACCCGCTACCCGTTCGCGGTGGCGTTTGTCAAGGGCGGTAAGATCGCCCGCACCCTTGCCTACGCCAGCACCCTGGAGGACTGCTACTTCCAGTTGCAGGGATGGCGCAGCGCCTATGGCAGCGCCGACTACATCATGGCAGAGCAGCAGGAGCGCAACGGCAAATCTTACTGGGTTGCCGTTTGAACCCTACGGGGCAGGTTGACCCCTGCCCCCTTACCCTGTAGAATTCCAGAGCAAACCGCCACGGACCCGATGACCACCCTGACCCTGACCGTGACCCCTGCCATCGCTGATGAGATCTGCCACGCCATGATCGATGCTGCCATCCGCTGGGGCGAACTCGAAACCGCTGCCCGCAACGGTGAGAACGACATGAGCGCCAGCGCCTGCCGCAGCATCCGTGAGAGCGCCTTCGCCATCCGCACCATGCTCCGCCAGCAGATGGCAGAGCAGATCTGAACCCTACGGGGGGTTGGCAAACGACCCCCCATCCTGTAGAATTCCAGAGCAAACCGCAACCGATCCGATGACCACCGCCGTTCGCAACCTGATCAACTCCTACGCGCCTGGCACGACCTTCGCTGACATTCTGTGGGACTGCTCCCACCCTGCTGACGACTGCGTTGCCTGGCACATCGCCCTAGAAGTGGCAGAGATGCACTCCTGCCTCTATGACTTCCGCAAGGACTATGGGCACCTGCAGGGTGAGCGCATCGACTGCGGCGAACTGCTGACCTGGCTGGGGTACTGATCCCCATGGGGGCGGGTTGACCATCCGCCCCCTGACCCTGTAGAATTCTCTCAGTTCACACCTGAACCCGATGACCCGCTTCCCTCTCTCTCAGGCAACCCGCATCGCTGACCGCCAGACCGTGTGGATCTCTGCTGCAGACAATGCCAAGAATGGCGACGGACGCCCCTCTCAGTATGTTCACTGGGGTGTGCCCACCGCTATCATCGCGGGACAGTATGCTGCCTCCCATGCTGCCACGGTGAAGGCACCGATCCTGGACTGATCCCCATGGGGCAGGTTGACGCCCTCCCCCGACCTGCTATACTGATTCCAGTTCACACCTGAACCGACCATGACCAAAGCACAAGCGATCTCCATCCTCTCCGCCCAGTACGACGCCCCCTACGGTGGCACATTTGTTTCCGCTCTGAGCGGTGACCTGATTCAGGACATTATGTGGGAGAATGACCTCGGAAAGACCTACCATCGCTTCGGTAAGACCGTTGTCGAGGACTCTAACCTGATTCCCCTGGCAAAGCACTACGCTTGACCTCTACGGGGCAGGTTGACGCCTGCCCCCTGACCCTGTAGAATTCCAGAGCAAACCGCAAACCGACCATGGCAAAGGCAATCGGCACCGTGCGCTCCACTGATCTTAACGTGAGGGGACAGGGCGTTCGCTGCAGCAGCGGTGGGGGCATGACCTTCACCCGTGCTAAGGGTCTGGGCGCTTCTATGGTGGAAGACCTGGACACCGCCATCGCAAACGCTAAGGCAATCCACCGTGCTGACCGTATCGCTGCTGCCCGTGACCGACTGGCAGAACGGGGAGACCACTCACCCCTGGCAGTGCGCTTCTAGGACAGTTCGGAGGGCGGCACACCCGCCCTTTTTTATGTTCGTGGTGTGCCAGTATCACAGTAGCGTTATACTGTTCGTTCGTTCGGCAGCGGCAGTTATGTTATAACGTTATCGTTATAACGGCGGGGCCGTGTTTATAAAACCCAAAGGTACCCCTAATCTATAAAGTGTTACCCAAGAGAGACAAATATTACCCTCAGACTCAAAAAATTTCCGGAGGTAAAAAATTCCCTAAAAAGGTTAAATGATATATAATAAAAAATAATTGTAATCCACCCATGAGAAAAAAATCAGAAGACGAAATATTGCCTCTCCAAGTTGATCCAATAAGTGGTCAGTATTATATCAATATCCCAGAATGGATGGTTAATGATCTTTCATGGTACGAAGATACGCCCATTAGAATAAACTTGGATAATAACGAAATAATACTCTCAGAAAATAAAGATGATTGAAAGAACATACAACATATATGTAAAACAAAAATGTATCTATGAATCACTCTCAGAGGATGAATTCAATAAAACTTGGAGTATGATTAAAAATTTTCTAAGTCTCATAGGGGCGGATTTTAAAATTGAAGATTTAACTTATGAAGAAGTAAATAGTTGACATGCAATACATAATAGAGTATGATAACTTTGTAGAGATTTTAACTTATGTCTAAAGGATTCACAATTAAAGCAAAAAATCCTCCACAGTCTCAAGAACCAGAATGGGATTTTGAATTGGCAAAACAAATGGTTAGAGGAAAATCCATCGTATTTTGTTTACCAGGAAGAGGAGTTTCTTACACTTACCTAAAGAATTTTGTACAACTTTGCTTTGACTTGGTACAAGCAGGTGCTAGTATCCAAATTTCGCAAGATTATTCATCAATGGTTAATTTTGCAAGATGCAAATGCCTAGGAGCAAATGTTCTGAGAGGACCTGATCAGGTTCCCTGGGACGGAAAACTAAAATATGATTGGCAACTTTGGATTGATTCCGATATTGTCTTCAATAGTGAAAAGTTCTGGCAATTAATTCTTATGGACAAGGACATTGCCGCTGGTTGGTATTGTACAGAAGATGGTCACACAACTTCTGTTGCTCATTGGCTTGAGGAAGATGACTTCCGCAATAATGGCGGAGTCATGAATCATGAAACACTTGAGAGCATCTCAAAGCGCCGCAAACCATTTACAGTTGATTACACCGGTTTTGGTTGGTTGCTCATCAAGCACGGTGTATTTGAGCACTCTGAGATGAAATATCCATGGTTTGCACCAAAAATGCAAGTCTTTGAATCTGGAGAAGTTCAAGATATGTGTGGCGAAGATGTAAGTTTTTGCCTGGATGCAAAAGAAGCAGGATTTGAAATTTGGTGCGACCCTCGTATTAGAGTTGGTCACGAAAAAACAAGAATCATTTGATTAAATGGCAGAAGAACGCTATAATGTCTTATGTAATGGAAGAAAAATTTATTCCAATTTGACACAAACCGAATACTTTGATGTTATGGAGGATCTTGCATCTGATTTTTATCAGAAAGGTTCTCCAAGACCTGATGAACTTGAAACTGAAGTGATTAAAGGAGATTAAAAAACATGGCAAAAGCAAAAGTCGGTCTAAACAAGAGTTCTTATATTCCCGGTCCACCTAAGAAGTCTCGTCAAGGAGATGGAATGGGAACCAAATATGCCGCTACTTCTCGCAATGGAGCACGAAAAAAGTATAGGGGACAAGGAAAAGGATGAACTATACCCCAGATGTTAATGTTGAATGGAATAATATACATTCACAAGACCTCTGGGTTTATAATAAACTATTTTTAAGTCGGGTTTTAGAGTATAACTGTGGTCCTACTGGGACTACGGTTCCTAAACCCGACTTTTATATTGTTCGTCCTTCTTTCAATTTACTTGGAATGGGGCGTTTTGCTCGTAAAGAATGGTTATATGACTGCACTGACCACCTACATCCCTCCGAATTTTGGTGTGAAATCTTTGAAGGACCTCATTTAAGTGTTGATTATAGAAATAAAATACCAGAATTGGTTGTTTTAGGAACCCGCGATGATAAAGATCCTTATTACAAATGGAAAAAATGGGAAAAAATAGAGAAAAAAGTCAATTTTCCTGATATTTTAACGCATTTAAAGGGTGACTATGAATGGATTAATTGTGAATTTATCGGAGATAAGTTAATTGAGGTTCATTTTCGCCAAAATCCAGACTTTAGGTACAATAATTCTGTTGCAATACCCGTTTGGGAGGATGAAAAGGAAGAAAATATGTCATTTATTGAAGATAGTGACTATTATCGTAAGGGATTTTGGATCAAATAAATAGATTTTTTGCTAAAACTGAATTGGAACAGTATTCAATGGGTAAACACCTGCTTTTAGAGGTGTATGATGTTAATTTTGAAGCGATTAATAACGTAGAAACGCTTCAAGATGCTATGATTAGAGGAATAAATCGTGCAAAAATGACGATTTTAAATACTTTTTCCTATTGTTTTGTTCCTCAGGGGTGTACAATTGTAATTGCACTTGCAGAAAGTCATGTTTCTTGCCATACATGGCCAGAAAATGGTTGTCTTGCGATTGATGTTTATACTTGTGGACAAGGAGATCCTAAATTAATCGCACTTGAACTTTTAAAATATTTAAATTCGGATAATTATACCATCAGAGAACTAAATCGTTAAATATTAGTAAGGAGATAGCAACCTCCTTCCAAAAAAGTTCTGTTTTTTCAAAAAACAGGAGCTAAAAATGTCCAATTTACCCGTTGACAGAGACAAAGATTATATGTATCAAATGTGGGGAACAACCTCACTTGCCTCTGATTACAATAGTTTAGACCAAAAATCAAAAGTAATTCAAGAAATTATGCATGATGATGTTCCCAAAAATAAACATCATCTAAAAGAACAAACTCAATTGCATCAAAATATTCGCAATGATGATGATTATGATGATTGGGAATATGGCACTGATGCAAACTATGGTTTTTCCTGGAAATAAACATAAATAATATCAGAAAAACTTTTATTCAATGGAAATTACAAGGATATCAAGAGCATTTAAGGATATTAGTTTATCCTTTGAACCTCATCCTGTAACAAATGATTTGCCCATTTTAAAAAATGAATCTGCAATTCGCAGATCAATTCGTAATCTGGTTGAAACTATTCCAACAGAAAGATTTTTTAATTCTCTAATTGGATCAGACGTTCGTTCTAGTTTATTTGGTTTTGTTGATGTTGGAACTGCATCAATAATTGCAGATCAAATTGAAACTACCATTAATAATTTTGAGGAAAGAGTAGAAAATGTCAGAGTTTTTGTTGACCCTCAACCAGATTTAAATTCATTTAACGTAATTGTTAATTATGAAATCATCGGGCAAGATTTTCCAATACAAGAATTCAATTTTATATTAGAGGCAACAAGATAAAATGCCTTTTACTAAGTTTACAAATCTAGATTTTGATCAGATAAAAACTTCAATAAAAGATTACCTCAGAGCAAATTCCAATTTTACGGACTTTGATTTTGAGGGATCTAACTTTTCTGTTTTAATTGATACTTTAGCATATAACACTTATATTACTGCATTTAACTCGAACATGATAGTTAATGAATCCTTTTTGGATTCTGCAACTCTCAGAGAAAATGTAGTTTCATTGGCAAGAAATATTGGATATGTCCCTAGGTCAAGAACAGCAGCAAATGCGGAAATATATTTTGAGGTTGAGACTTCTAGTCAAAGACCTTCTTTAACTTTACAGTCTGGAGTAGTTTGTGTTGGATCTGTAAGTGACACTACTTATATTTTCTCAATACCAGAAAATATAACAACTACAATTAATAATGGCATTGCTAAATTTGGTAGCAAAGAGTCTCCTATAAAGATATATCAAGGAACTTTACTATCAAAACAGTTTACTGTTGATGGGTCTTTAGATCAAAGATTTATTTTAGATAATTCTTTTATTGATTCGTCAACAATATCAGTCTATGTTAGAGGTCCATCAGAGAGTGGTGGATTAGGAACAAAATATAATAAAGTTGAAAATATTATCAATGTAAATTCCCTATCTGAAATATTTTTAATTCAAGAAGTTCAAGATGAAAAATACGAATTATTGTTCGGTGATGGTTATTTTGGCAAAAAACTTCTCAATCAATCGGTAATTAATACGAATTATATTGTTACTGATGGAACTGAGGGAAATGGAGCTTCTGAGTTTTCTTTTGTTGGATCGTTTAAGGATTCTTTAGGAACCACTGTTATTCCCACTACTTCAATTACAATCAATACTGTCACCTCATCCCAAAGTGGTGGTGACATTGAACCAATATCATCAATAAAATATTATTCTCCTAAATTATATTCTGCTCAGTACAGAGCAGTGACATCTAGAGATTATGAAGTTATCATACCTCAAATATATCCAAATGCGGAATCAGTTTCTGTTGTTGGTGGTGAGGAACTAAATCCACCTCAATTTGGAAAGATTTTAATTAGTATAAAGCCAAAAAATGGTGATTATGTCTCAGACTTTGATCAGGAACTTATACTTAATAGATTAAAAAGTTACTCCGTTTCTGGAATAAGTCAAGAAATAGTTCCTCTTAAAATACTTTATATTGAAGTTGACACGTCAGTTTATTACAACACTAGTCAAGTCTCAAGTATTGATGAGTTAAAAACTTTAATTTATGATACTCTGTATTCTTATTCAAGGTCTTCGGAGATTAATAAATTTGGTGGAAGATTTAAATATAGTAAAATTGTTCAGTTGATTGATAATGTAGATTCTTCAATAACTTCTAATATTACTAAGGTTAAAATTAGAAGAAATTTAAAGGCATTGTTAAATCAATTTGCACAATATGAATTGTGTTTCGGAAATAGATTTCATATCAATCCTAACGGATATAACATAAAAAGCACTGGATTTTACATTGATGGCATATCAGAACCACTCTACTTAACAGATACACCAAATAAAACTAAAGATAATTCCAAATTAGATGGATCCGGAAAAGGTATAATTTCTATTGTTAGAAAAAATACTGATGGAAGTTATGAAGTAATTTCGGAATCTGGAGGAGTAATTAATTATACTGAGGGAGAAATCAATCTCAGTGGAGTTATTATAACAAAAACAGAAAAACCCAATAATATAGTTGAGATACAAGCAATCCCAGAATCAAATGATATTATTGGATTGAAAGATTTATATTTGGAATTTAACCTTGAAAATAGTAAAATAAATATGATAAAAGACGTAATTTCTTCAGGTGAAGATATATCTGGGGTAACCTTTGCAAAAGACTATTATACATCAAGTTATTTTAATGGAGATCTAGAGAGGAAGTAAATATGATTCAAACTAGTTTTGACTCTAGAGTAAAAATTCAACAAGTAATTTCAAATCATCTTCCAGAATTTTTACGAGAAGAATTTCCCAAGTCTGCGGAATTTTTAAAGCAATACTACATTTCACAAGAATTTCAAAGTGGTGTTGTAGATATTTCTGAAAATTTAGATCAATATTTAAAGCTTGATAATCTAACGCCAGAAGTCTTAAACGATACCAGCACTTTATCTGAAAATATTACTTCTACTAGTGATGTTATAAAAGTTTCTTCAACAAAAGGATTTCCTTCACAATATGGATTACTAAAAATTGATGATGAAATTATTACATATACTGGTCTAACAACTAATACTTTCACAGGTTGTATTAGAGGATTTAGTGGAATAGAAAAATATTCGAATAAATCTAATTCCATTTCCATAACTGAGGATAATTATTCCAATGACTTGGTTTTCGCAAAAACCTCAAGTGCTTCCCATAAGTCTGGAACAAAAATAGTTAATTTAAGTACATTATTTTTAAAAGAATTTTATAGAAAATTAAAATATACTTTATCTCCCGGTCTTGAGGACTCAAAATTTGTCCCAAATTTAAATGTTAATAACTTCATTAAATCTGCAAGAAGTTTTTACCAATCAAAAGGAACATCTGAATCATTCAGAATACTATTCTTAGTTCTTTATGGTATTGAACCTAATGTTATTGATCTGGAGCAGTATTTAATCAAACCATCATATGCAAAATTTATTAAAAGAGAAGTCTTAGTTACTGAGTTATTAACTCCTGGCGACCCATTTAAATTAATTGGTCAAACAATAAGAAATAATTATGATACTAATTCTCAGGCTTCAGTTTCTGATGTTGAGATAGTTACAAGAAGAGGAAAGTCTTATTATAAACTTTACTTGTTTATTGGATATAATGATAAAGAATTAATTGATGGTGACTTTAAAGTAACTGGCAAAACTAGAGTCTTAGATGCAGTTTCTATAGGATCTTCAACTATTTCAGTTGATTCTACAATAGGATTTCCTGCAAGTGGTAATTTAAAATATGGTGATTTAAATATCTCGTACTCCAGTAAAAGTGTCAACCAGTTTTTTGGGTGCTCTGGAGTTACAAAATCAATACCATTAAAATCCACAATAAACTCGGATGAAATCATATATGGATATGAAGATGGAGATCTTAGTAAAAAGATAGAACTAAGAATTACAGGATCTTTGTCAAAAATTGAAGATACTGATAAAATTATCTTATCTTATAAAAATGATAAGATAAGCATTAAAAATATCGGTGAGAAAATTTTAAATCCAATAGAAAATAAATCATTTAAACAAAAACTATCAAATTCTTTTGTTTATAATACAAGCACAAGACATAATGTTCTTGAAGTATCTGGATCTACTTTTAAATTAGGTAGTGTAATAGATAAATCTAGTTTAAAAGTAGGAGATCGTGTTGATATTTTACTTAGAGGTAGTCAAAATGATGTTAGAGCTTCAAATGCTTTAATTAATTCAGTTAATGAGCAAAGGAATGAGGTTACTTTAGGCGATTTACAGAACTTTTCATATGATCCATATTTAAAATATGATATCAGAAGAAAATTAAATTATGCAAAAAGTATTAATGTTCCTATAGAGTTTGGTAATAATACAGTAACTTCTGATATTAGTAATCTATATGTTTCTGAGGATAGTGCTTATATAACTTCAAATTCATTGCCATCATATGAAATTGAGAAGAAATTAATTTCTTCTACAATACCATATGCTTATGATTCATTTTTACAAGGAAAAATAACAATTCCATCATCTCCAGATTACAACAAATATTCTATAATTTCTTTCAATCAAAATGTAGAATTTATAAGTGGAGATGAAGTAATTTATATTGCAGAAAATACAGAAATACCAGGTTTAATTTCTGGAGAAAAGTACTATGTTGAGGTCTTAAACCCAAAAAACAAGATAAAATTATATCTTTCAAGATCTTTTGTTGGGACAGATAATTACGTTGCTTTTGAAACATTAAATTTAAATCAATCTCACACATTCATTCTTTCTGAGCACAGAACACAAAAAATAAGTCCTCAAAGAATTTTGAGAAAACTTAATCTGACTCAAAATATCTCAAAAGGTTCTAATCAAGAGACTGCCCCAGGAAACACCGGTGTTCTAATCAATGGTGTTGAAATAACAAATTATAAATCTGACGATTTTATTTTTTATGGTCCTCTAGAAAAAATAGATATATTTAATGGTGGAACTGGATATGACGTAGTTAGACCACCAAAAATTGAAATTGGCAATTCTGGAACTGGATCTACCTCATTAGCAACGGTTAGTGTCAGTGGAAATGTTAAAAGTGTTATTGTTGATCCACAGGAATTTGATATTGATAGTGTAATTTCTATAGACATCACTGGTGGAAATGGAAAAGGTTGCGTTCTTTCACCAATAATTGAAAAAAGATATAGAGAATTAGAATTTGATTCTAGATTTTTACAAGATGGTGGTGGTGTTGATGCAATTACTGACGAAACGATAACCTTCTTCAAACCACATAATTTTAATAATGGTGAGTGTATATTCTATAATTCCAATGGAAATGTTGAATTAGGAGTCAGTACGTTTAAAGGTTCAAATAATAGTACAAGAACTTTAAATAATGGTTCTGCATATTATGCTCAAGTGGTAAACACTAGAACAATAAGATTATATCCAACTTTACAGGACTATACTAGCGGAATCAATACTGTAGGATTTAGTACTGCAGGAAGTACAGGAATTCATAAGTTTAGAACAAAAAATAAACCAACACTATCTAGTGTATCAGTCATAAACTCTGGAGAAGGATATAGCAATCATCAGATTTATGTGAAGAGTTCTGGAATATCAACATATTTTAATACAGTAACATTTTCTCCTCATTACTTTAATAGTGGAGATTTGGTAGAGTATAAGAGCACCGAAGAAGATATTACTGGTCTTTCAACAACTAATTCATATTATGTTGTAAAGGTAGATGATGATAATTTTAAATTATGCGATGCTGGTATAGGTGGAACATATAAAGATAATTATGAAAGGAAAAAATATGTAAGTTTTGAAAGTGTTGGATCTGGATATCATATTTTTAAATATCCAGACATAACTGCAAATGTAACAGTTTCTTATGGATATAGTTATGTTTCCAATAAAGAAATAATTGTAACTCCAATTGTAACTGGATCTATTAAGTGTGTCAATTTATATCATAGTGGAACTGGATATGGGTCAAACATTTTAAACTTTGAAAAAAAACCAAAAGTATCTTTAAAAACGGGAGAATATGCCCAGGTAAGACCTTATATACAAGATGGTAAAATTACAAAAGTAAACGTATTATCATCTGGATCTGATTATTATTCAACTCCAAAATTAGAGGTTAATGGACAGGGAACTGGATGTATTTTGAGACCTGTTATTAAAAATAATAGGCTTGTTGATGTAGTTGTAATTAATTCTGGTGTTGGATACGATCCAACAACAACAACGATTAGTGTTGTTCCATCAGGAACTGGGGCAATATTTAATCCTAGAGTTCGCTCGCTGACAGTAAATAATTATCATAGATTTGGATCAGAAAAATTATCAGAAACAAGCGATAATTTACAGTATTCTGTAATTGGTTACACACCATTTATCGCTGGTCAGTTTAATGATAATGGAAATTCACATTCTCCTATAATTGGATGGGCATATGATGGTAATCCAATTTATGGTCCATTTGGATATTCTAATCCGATAGATTTTAATTCCCAAATAAAAAGACTAACTTCTGGATATTATCTAAACACCTCAAATATTACAGATAGACCTTTAAACTTTGACTCGGGATTTTTTGTAGAAGATTATGAATTTATTGGTGGCGATTTAGACCTTTACAACGGAAGATATTGCAAAACACCAGAGTTTCCAAATGGGGTTTATGCATATTTTGCAGCAACAACAGAAGATTTACAATCAGCATCATTTAAACCATTTTATCCATATTTCATTGGACCAAATTACAGATCATTAAAAATTGAAGATAATTGGAATCTTAATCAAGATTTTGATTTTAATGAATCTAAATTAATTAGAAATACTTTCCCATACAAAGTAAGTGAAGAATATTCTGATTATGAATTTTTAACAGAATCAAATGAGATAACAAAACAGTTAGCAAATGTTAATTCTACAATTTCTGGTGTAATAGATTCTTTTAAAATTATAGAATCTGGTAAAGATTATAGAATTGGAGATATTTGTTATTTTGATTCTTCATCAACTGAGGGCGGAGGTTTGTCCGCTACAGTATCAAATATAACAGGAAAAAATATTTCTAAGATTGATATTAGTTCCGAAAAGTATCAAAATGTTGTTTTTGAATGGAGTGAAAATTTTGTTACTGCTCATTATTATCCATATTATAATCTATTAAATGAAGATACTATCACCGTAACTGGTCTTTCTACTTATATTTCTTCTCTTGACGGTCAAAAAACATGTAATGTAGGATTTGATAATGTAATATTATTATCAAATATGACTTCAAATGTGGTTGCTGGTAAAATAGAAGATATCTATGTTTCCAAAATACCATCATTAATATCAATAGGAAGTAGTTTAAACATAGGAAATAGTGAAATTGTTTCCGTTTTAAATATTTTTGATCAAGGATCTATACTTAGAGTTAAGAGATCAGATGTTGGTTACGCTCATACTGAAGCCGATATTATTAGTATATTACCAAACAAAATAACCATTCCAGTTAAGACTAGTTATTTTGATTCAAAAGTAAATAAAAAAATATACTTTAATCCTAAACAGTCTGTTGGTATTGGAACTACACCAGGAATTGGAATTAATTTATCAAATACTGTTGGTGGAGTCTCTAAAACTATTTCTGTACCAACACAATCAATTTATATACCAAATCACTCATTTAAAACTGGACAACCAGCACTACTTAAAAAACTACCTGGAAGATCTCCAATAGTTGTTTCTGATCTTGCAGATTCTCAAGCATTTAATTTACTTGATGGTGCTACTTTATCAGAAAATATTTACATTATTAATAAATCAAAAGACTTTATAGGAATAGCGACCCTTGTAAATAAATCATTTGAGACAAATGGTCTATTCTTATTAGGTCCAATACCAATTCAATCTGATTATTCTATTGAAACTGATTATTTACAGGTTAAGGGAGAAGTACAAAAGAACAAAGCCAAAATCACAACTACAGAAGATCACGGTTTATTGGCAAATGATAAAATTAATTTGGTTGTAAATTCAAATTTAAACGTTGGAATAGGAACTTCTTCAACTGTTCAACTCATTCACAATTCATCAAATAAAAATCTACTTGTAAATCCAATTACTTTTAATCAAGATAACGTTGATGTACCAAATAGTAAGTTAAATCTAACATCACATAGTTTAAAAACTGGAGATAAGATTTTTTACACATATTCTGGTTCTCCTATAACTGGATTAACAACTGGTGGATATTTTGTATATAAGATTGATGATAACTCAGTCCAATTAACTCAAACATATTATGATTCTAAGCAACAATATCCAAATACTATTAAATTCCAATCTTCTGGCAGTTCTCACCAAAGATTAAGTTTAATTAATCCAGAAATAATTGTTGAAAAAAATAACACTGTAGTATTTGATGTTTCGGACCCCTCATTGTATGGTTATTCTTTAAATGTTTTTTATGATCAGGAATTTACTAAAAAGTTCTTAACGACTGGAATTTCTTCTGATTTCAGTTTTTCTGGAATAGGAACTCCTGGTTTATCAGGATCCAGAAATACATTAAAATATTCTGATGGAATTCCATCAAAACTTTATTATACATTGTATAAAGAAGGGGATATAATAGAAAACGATAAAGAAGTAGTAAACTCTTCTTCAATTACGTTTATTGAAAATAATTGCAATGGTTCATACACTGTTTCTGGTGTAGGTACAACAACTTTCAATATTAATTTAAAGACCTTTGTTCAGAAGTCTTCATATACACCTTCAGAATGTGATTTATTAGAGTATACTACAACATCAACGAATGCTAAGGGTGGAATTAAAAATCTAAATATTCTCAATTCTGGTTATGGATATAAAAAATTACCTAACTTTACTGGAACTAATTCGGATTTAGGTAAAAATGCTAATATTGTTCCATATTCCAGAAATATTGGAAATATTAAAGAATATGAAATATTAGATCAAGGATTTGATTATCCTTCAGATAAAACTTTAAGACCAGAAGCTCAAATACCATCAATTGTTTTTATAAAAGGATCCAACAAAGTTGATAATATAGAAATACTTAATGGTGGATCGAGTTATTCTTCTGCACCTAAACCTTTACTTAAGAATACAGTTACTGATAAAATAGTTGATGATCAAATTTTAAGTTGCAAAGTTCAATCTGGATCTGTAAGTGAAGTTACAATTAATTCTCCAATACGCGGATTAGATTCTGTTGAGCACGAAATTGTCTTTATCAATAATTCAAATGGTATTGGAATTAATTCTATTCAATCATCAATATCGGGAGTTGTAACCTGCGTTTTAGTTACACCTATTGTAAATGGATTTATTAACCCACCATTTGCAGTTGGTGATGAAATTTTTGTAGAAAATATATCAAAAGATGGTGATGTTGGACAAGGATTTAACTCAGCAGATTATAATTATAAGTTTTTTAAAGTTACATCTTTCGAAAATACAAATCCAGCAGTTTTAGAGTATAATTTATCTGGTCTTACAACTAATCCAGGAATAGCAAAAACTAGTCAACTTGGATATGGTTTAGTGATAAAGAAAGATATTTATCCAAGTACTAAGGTTAATCTTACTATATCCAATTTTAATAAAGGAGAAAAACTTTTATACAAATTTAAGAATGAATTTGTAAGTACAGATTTAATAGTACAAGAAAGTAATTCTTCTTACTTAAAGGTAAGTGGTAATGACTTCACTAAATTGAGTGCTGGAAATATTTTAAAAGGAATAGATTCTGGATCAATTGCCACTATTTACGATTTAGACTTAAATACTTCTAAATTTATTATTGATAGTTCATTTAATCTTTCTTCCGGATGGAGTGATCAGACAGGATTATTGAATGAATTAAATCAAGTTATACAAGATGATGATTACTATCAAAATCTCTCGTATACTGTTAAGAGTCCAATTGAGTACTCAGAATTTATAGATCCTGTTAATCGTTTAGTTCACGTTTCTGGATTGAAAAATTTTGCAGATACTCAAATAGAATCGTCATCTGGCATATCTTCCACTACTGGAACATCAAGCGAAGTTATTGTACTGGATGTTATAGAGGAATCAAGAGTTGATACAATTAATAACTATACATTATCTTTAGACATTGACACTGTAAATAATAAATCCAAATATTTGAAATTTAAAAATAAAACCCTGACAGATTATATTGACTGTGCCTCAAATAGAGTTTTAAAAATTGATGATATCAGTTCTAAGTTTTCTAAAAAAGATTCTGATCGTGATTTATTTACAAATATATTTACTTTCTTAGAAAGCAATGTATATTCAAAATATTTAATTCAAGTAACTGATATAACAAATGACAATTATCAATTAAGTGAAGTTGTTGTAATTTTCTATGACAAAAATATCTATACTTTTGAGAAGACTTTATTATCTACAACTGAAGAAAAATTAGGTGAAATTAAAGGAGAAATTGATGAATATAACACTAAAACATTAAGATTTACTCCTGCAGATCCTTATGAAACTGATTATGATATCAAATATTTACAATCTTATTTTAATAATTTAGAACCTAAGAATGTAGGAATTAATACAAGGTCTATAGGTTGTATTGATTTAACAGGAATAAGCACTTCAGTTGGAATAGGATCCACAACTACTATAATATCTTTACCTATTCAGAAGAATAATGCTTTAGTTGCGAATGTTTATGTATTTGATACAGTAAGATTCAATTTTAATTATGTTGAAGTTGTTGTAGATAATGACACTGTTAACACTTACTTAGGAGAATATTATTTTGATAATAATATTGGAATATCTACAAACTACATTGGAACATTTGATTCTAAAATTGAGTCTGGATTCTTAAAATTGAATGTAACTAATAATATAAACACTAAAATACTAGTAAATACTACTATTGTTGGTTTTGGAAGCACTGCTTCTGGAATAGGAACATATAGATTTAATTATCCAGAACAACCTGATGGTAGTGAGAGAAGTGGTAAGTTTGAATCTAATTTTGTTATTTCATCTGGAATATCAACTGTATTTAAGTTTAAAACCAATGAGATAACCAGTTCTAAATCATTAATTAGAGTTTCTTATGGAAATACAAGTTCTGTTCACCAATTAATGTGTCTTCAGGACAAATCAGATATTTACACTGTTCAATATCCATATATTTCTACGAATGATGATACTGGAATAGGAACATTTGGGGCAAGTTATTCTGGAGAATTTACTGTTATTTCTTTCTATCCTAATCCACAAATAACACAAAACTTAAAGATACAAAGTTATAATCAACTTCTTTACACATATAGTGATTTTGAAAATGAAGCATTAGCACCTGTTAATGCTATAACATATGGAAATGCTTCAGAAACTATTCGCCTTGCCGCATATGATGGATTGAATGGTCCAAGGGCAAATAAAGTTGAATTTGATTTAAGATATTTGGGTAATCCAATATTTAAAAAGATATTTAACCCTGGATTGTCTGGAGTTATAAATCAAACCACTGGGGTAATAACAATACCAAATCATTTCTTTAGTACTGGAGAAAGATTAACTTATACGCCAAAATCAACCTTTATAGGTGTTGGAGAAACATCACTTGGTATAGGTGCAACTGCAAATTCTATTGGAGTTGTCACAAATAGACTTCCATCTGAAGTTTATGCAATTAAGATTACAAATGATACTTTCCAACTTTCAACAAGAAGAGATTATGCTCTTAGTGGAATATATGTAACATTTACATCTCTTGGTGAAGGAAATGCTCATGAATTAGAAATGTATAAAAAGACAGAAAAATCTGTCATATCAATTGATGGTATTGTCCAAAAACCCCTAACATATACTCCAATATCATATAAACTTGAAAATAATGGTGGGCAAATAGGATTTACTACAAATTATTTTGCACTAAGTGGTATAGCAACTATTCAACCCAATGATTTGTTAAAAATTGATGATGAATACATGCAAATTATTTCTACAGGATTTGCATCAACTTCAAAAGGTCCAATAACTGGAATAGGATCTTACAATTTGGTTTATGTTAAGAGGGGGTATGTTGGAACTAGCGCAACATCGCATAAAGATTCCACAACTGCTAGAATTTATAGAGGATCTTTCAATATATTCTCAAATAAAATTTACTTTACAGAACCACCAAGAGGAAGTGCAAGAGAAAGAAGAGATTCAAGTAACTTACCATTCCCAACATCAGCATTTGCTGGAAGAGTATTTTTACGCAATGATTATACTGATAACTTATTATATGATGATATCTCTGATAAATTTGATGGTATAAGTTCAAATTATAGATTAACTGTTCAAGGTATTAACACTAGTGGAATTGAAACTGGAAGTGGTGTGTTGTTTATTAATGGTGTATTCCAAACACCATCAACGGTAAACAACATTGGAAATAACTATTCATATTCTGGCGCATCCGGAATTACCAGCGTAGTATTTACTGGAATAACATCATCTAATGGAGACATTATAAATTCAGTATCCGATGTTAATCAAAATCAACTACCACGAGGAGGTCTAATTGTTTCTCTTGGTTCAACTCAAGGACTTGGATATGCTCCACTAGTTGGCGCTTCTGTGACCGCTGTTTTAAATCAATCTACTGGTGCTATAGTTAAAGTTGGTATTGGAACTACTGATATTATTGGATCTGGTTATAGAAACCCAGTTTCAATTGCCGTTACTGATCCATCACATACAGGATCTGCGGCGGTTATAACTGCTTCAGTTGGTGCTGGTGGAACACTTTCATTTAATGTTGTTAGTGGAGGAAGTGGTTATGTCAAACCAACTATTTTAGTTTCAGAACCTACATATGAAAATCTTCCAGTAACTGGAGTTTTCCGTAGAGGAATTGGAAATACAACTACAACTGGAACGAATTTATTGGTAAGTCTTGATGTTGGTGCAAGTTCAACAACAGGAATAGGATCAACTTATTTTGAAGTTAAGCAATTTAAAATTTCAAGACCTGGATATGGTTTCCAAATCGGAGATATTATTACTCCAGTTGGATTAGTTACGGATAGGAGATTAAATGCTCCTATTAGTCAGTTCCAATTAACTGTTTTAGATGTTTTCTCCGATTCATTTGCATCGTGGCAGTTTGGTGAACTAGATTACATTGATTCTGTAAAGAATCTACAGGATGGATCTAGAACAAGATTCCCACTTTATTATAATGGTCAATTACTAAGTTTCCAAAAAGGAATTAGTGATCCAACTTCAATAGACATTGATTTAAATGCAGTTCTTGTCATCTTTATAAATGGAGTATTGCAAGAACCAGGTTATGCCTATCAATTTGATGGTGGAACTTCATTTACATTTACTGAACCACCCAAACCAAATGCAAATGTTTCTATATTCTTCTATAGAGGAACTCGTGGTGTAGATAGCTTTAGTGTTAATGTTAATGAAACTATAAAAATTGGAGACGAAGTTAGAGTTAGAGGAATTGAATCATTATTTGGAAGTGAAGATCAAGATCCAAGAATTGTTCATGATATTGTAGGTTCTGATGTAATTCAAACAGATATTTACACAGGACCAGGAATTGATCCAGTAAATTATAGATTTACAGATTGGTCAAAGCAAAAAGTTGACTCTATTATTAATGGGGATTATGTTTATAAAGTTAGAGATTCTTTAGAGTCTCAAATTTATCCAACTGCAAAGATTATTAAAAATGCAAATTCATCAAGCTCTTCAATTTTTGTAGACAATATTGAATTATTTGATTATGAAGAAAACGAACTTGGTTCTGTAATAAATTCTTATGATGCTTTAATTGTTAATGGTTCTGATCCAGTATCTGCAGCAATTACCGCGATAGTTTCAGATGATGGAAAAATTCAATCTTTATCAATAGAAAGTTCTGGAAGTGGTTATAATCAAAGCTCCCCATTAGAAATAAAAATTTCTTCACCAAAATACGTATCTCCTGGCATTGGAACAACTGCAACAGCTACGGTTAATATCACTAATGGATCTATAAGTGGATATACTATTACTAATCCTGGTCTTGGATATTCAAAATATGCACCACCACAAGTAATAGTTCCATTACCAGATCCATTACAGGAAGAAGTTACTTTTAAGAGACCTAATCAACTAACCCAAATTGCTAGAGGATTTTCTGGAATTATAACAGGAATTACTAGTGCAACTGGAACTAATGGTAATCCCCGTGCTCTTAAATTCTTCTTAAGAAGAGAGGATAACTCACTCACTTTTGACGATTTAAATGTAAATTATCCGATTTATATTTTTAACACTAATGTTGGAACTGGAGTAACATCCATTGATTCTGGAAATAATTCCATTGTTGCAATTAGCACAGATTATGTTGATAACATTTACTATATTCATTCTATAACCAAAAATGGTCCAGATGCCGTTATTATCTCTAATGTTAGATCAAATTCTAATATTATTGGTTTAAATACTTCAGGAACTATTACTAATCCAGTTGGAAACTTTTCTTGGGGAATTTTATCAAATCTTGAGACTGGTTTAACAAATATCTCTATAGGAGTTACTGGTTTAACGGTTGATTCTGGATTATCTACATTCCCATCTATTCAAAGAAGAAATTATGGTCTAAGAGACAGTGGTGCTTTAAGAAAGTTATCTACATGATATAAATATAAGAAAAAGTCTTTAAAATGGCGGCAATTGTCACAGATCAACTTAGAATATTAAATGCTAATAATTTTGTAGATTCTATTGCGGATGAGCAGAATGCATATTACTTATTTTTAAGTTTGCCAAATCCAACTGTTGTAGGATTTGGTAGGGATTCTAATTGGGATTCTAACGTACCTAGTCCTATTGACAGTTTTAATTATCATGATCATGTCAAAGACACCATGATGTTTGGTTCCAGAATAACATCAGCAAATGTTAGAAGATTAATAAGAAAGGTTCCCTGGGTTAAGGGAAATAAGTATGAAATGTATCGTCATGATTATAGCATTAACAACCCATCTCCAATAACAAAATCTGCACGTTTGTACGATGCAAATTATTATGTTGTAAATCAAGATTACAGAGTATACATTTGTATTGATAATGGTTCAACTGGTATTAATACTACGGGAAATATTTCAAAGGATGAACCATTATTTACAGACTTAGAACCATCTAAGGCAGGTGAAAGTGGAGATGGATATATTTGGAAATATCTGTTCTCAATTTCACCAAGTGATATAATTAAATTTGATTCTACTGAGTATATAACGGTTCCTAATGATTGGGAGACCTCTACAAATCCACAAATAAAATCTGTTAGAGATAATGGTGACTCTAGTATAAATGAAAATCAGATAAAAAAAGTTTTTATTGATAACCCAGGTCAGAATTATTCTAATGGAACTGGTCAAGAGGTGGATATTCTTGGTGATGGAACTGGTGCAAAGGTAGTAATTGATGTTGAAGGTGGAGAAATCGTAAATACTGCTATATCTGCAGGAGGAAAAGATTATTCATATGGTTTAGTTGATCTTGGTGCAATAAACGGAAATACTACTTCTACTCCTGCCAGATTGATTCCTATCATACCACCCTCAAGAGGTCATGGTTTTGACATTTACAAAGAATTGGGAACTGACAAAGTTTTAGTTTATGCAAGATTTGATGATTCTACAAAAGATTATCCAGTAGATACCAAATTTGCACAGATTGGAATAATAAAAAATCCAAAGTCTATAACTGATGATTCTGTATATAAAGATTCTTATTTTTCATCTTTATATGCTATGAGATTTAGCTCAATTACTGGTACACCTGAAGTCGGTCAAAAAATAACTCAATTATCTGTTGATGGAGTTAACAAAGCTTTAGGCTATGTTGCATCATATGATAAAGAAACACAAGTTTTAAAATATTTTACAGATCGCTCTTTATATTATAATAAAACAACTTTAGACCAAACTGATTATATTGGAATATCCACAAGTGGAAAATATGTTGATTTTGAATCGAGTTCAAATCCAGTATTATCAGCATCTTTCTCAGCATCAATAGATACTTCATTTAGTAATAGTGTAATTAATCCTACTGGAAATAAATTAATTAATCTTGATTCTAACTTTGAACAAGGATTATCTCAACCAGAGATAAATAAAAGAACTGGGGAAGTAATTTATCTCGACAACAGACCAATTATTTCTAGAAATCCACGTCAAAAAGAAGATATTAAAGTCGTCCTGGAATTTTAAAACAAATGGCACAAAAACTTAACTTAAATATTAATCCTTATTATGATGATTTTGATAGAAATAGTAGTTTTTATAAGGTATTATTTAAGCCAGGATATCCAGTACAGGCTAGAGAATTAACAACATTACAATCAATTTTACAAAACCAAATTGAATCGTTTGGTAGTCACATATTTAAAGAAGGATCCATGGTAATTCCTGGATCAATTACCTACGACGATAGTTATTTCTCAGTAATCATAAATTCAAGTCATTTAGGAACTAGTGTTTCTTTATACTTAGCAGAACTAGTAGGAAAGAAAATACAAGGAGAAAATTCTGGTGCTGTCGCAGTAGTTAAAAATTTTAGCATTCCTCCTGATGAAGGAGTAGAAAATGTAACTTTATATGTAAAATATCTTTCCTCTGGTAATGATTTATCAACTACTCAATTTGAGTCTGATGAGTCTTTAATTTTACTTGAGGAAAATATTGTTTATAGCGGTATAACCATTAATTTCGGAAACACTATAGCATCTGTTTCTTCTAATAAAGCAACATTTACCGGATCTGCGGTTAATTTAGATAAAGGGGTGTATTTTATTAGAGGAATGTTTATAGATGTTCCCAATTCAGTTGTAATATTAGACCCATATTCAAATTTAACATCTTATAGAGTAGGTTTAACTGTTCAAGAAGAATTAATATCTTCATTTGACGATTCAAGCTTAAATGATAATGCAAGAGGATTTTCAAATTATGCTGCTCCTGGGGCAGATAGATTAAAAATAACAGCATTTTTAACTAAAAAGTTGTTAAATGATTATGATGATAAAAACTTTATAGAGATATTAAGAATTGAAAATGGTATACTTAAAAAAATTCAAGATACCACATCATATTCTCTAATTAAAGATTATATTGCACAAAGAACATATGATGAGTCTGGCGATTATTGTATAAACAAGTTTGATATTGAAGTTTTAGAGTCTTTAAATGATAGAATATCAAATAATGGCGTATATTTAGATACTGAAACAACTCAATCGAATAATGTTCCTACGGATGATAGCATTTGCGTTAAAGTTTCTCCAGGAAAAGCATACGTAAGAGGATATGATGTAGTTGTTCCATCTTCTATTCTTTTAGATGTTCCAAAACCAAGAGATACTAAAACTAGAGAGAGTAGTTTAGTTCCTTTTGAAATGGGAACACTAATAAGAGTGAATAATGTTTATGGAACTCCATATTTAAATATATTAGGTTCAAACAATGTAGTTGATCTTTACAATCAAAGAAGAAATTCAGTATCTTCTGGAACTGGCACATGGATCGGAAAAGCAAGAATTTACTCATTTGGTTTAACAGACTCTCCATATTCCAATAATTCCTCTTCTTGGGATTTATACTTATACGATATTCAAACTTTTACTAAAATAATTATAAATGAACCACCTTCTCAAGACCTTATAGAAGGTGCTTACATTCGGGGATTAAATAGTGGCGCTTCTGGTCACGTCCAATCAATATCAGGAAATACTTTATATCTCATTCAAACTTCAGGAGTGTTTTCTGTTGGTGAAAGTTTTTCTATAAATGAGTCTTTATTAAACACCAGATCTATAGTTTATCTGCAAGAATATTCCACAAATGATATTAAGTCTTTATGGCAAGATTGTACAACACTTACTTCTGGTGCCTTAGCAACAGATTTTGTAGCAGATGTAGTTCTGGCAAAAAGAGTTCCTTTTGGATTTAAGGTTAGTGATCAAATTACAATTTCAACTTCCGGTAATGTAACATGCCCAGGAAGAAATTTCCTAGGAATTCGCAGTGATACTGTTATACAATATCAAATACCTGGGGCAAATCTAGAAACATTCAATAGAGTTGTTTCAGTTTCTTCAGATGGTCTATCAATGACCGTCGATGCTTGCCCTAACGTTTCTGACGTTTGTAGTGGTTCTTTGCCTGGAGTGACAACTTCAGTTCTATTTAAAATTGGAACACCAGAAATTATAGACGATTCGAAGTCATCACTATACTCGCCTTTATTTGACAAAAATATATCCTCTGTAGACCTATCTAGTGCTAATTTAACAATTAATTATCAAATTAAATCCCTTTCTACCGATAGTTTAGGAACTTTAACTGTTAATGTTTCTAGCACTGGAATTAGTAATGTATTTTTTGAAAACTATGATGCGGACAGATATTCTATTTTTTATTCTGATGGAACTATTGAAGATTTAACTTATGACCAATTTACTTTGAGTGCAGATGGAACAGAAATTACTTTAAAAGGATTAAGAGTAAGTCAAAGTGGAAATGTTGCACTTAATGTAACTTTAAGAAAATCCGTTGTACAAAATGCCACTAAAACTTATGTAAGAAGTGAAAGACTGATTGTTAATAATACTTCATCTGGATCATATTCAAGTGTTTCTGGTTTGACGACAAGTTTTTGGTATGGAACTAGAGTTGAAGATTCTGAAATATGCCTAAATGTTCCAGATGTCACTAATGTTTTAGCAGTTTATGAATCTTTAAGTTCTAATGACCCATCAATTGATACCCTAACCATTGTTGCAAATCTTGGTTTAGATACAAAGACAATAGTTGGTGAGAAAATAATCGGTTCTTCTAGTGGTGCAGTAGCGCAATTAGTAACAAGAGATTCATCATCAAAAGTAGGATTTGTATATTTAAATGACGTTTCTTTTAAAATTGGAGAAACAATTACATTTAAAGAATCTGGAATAGTTACAGAAATACAAATTATTGAAAAAGGAAATTATGTTGATATAACAGATAGATTTATTTTAGATAAAGGTCATAGAAAGCAATATTGTGATTATTCTAGAATTATTAGGAAAAAAGACTCGCTTCCACCAGCTAGAAAATTATTAGTAGTTTTTGACTACTTTGATATTCTATCCAACAATAAGGGTGACTTACTCACAGCAAATTCTTATGATGAAGAGAGATTCTCAAAAGAAGTTCCAATTTTACCAGAAAATATTAGAGCATCTGATACCTTAGATTTCAGACCAAGAGTTCAAAAGTTTACAGTTGGAAATGGATCTCCTTTTAATTTCAATTTAAGATCATTTGATAATACTGTAGCAACATCAATAATAAAACCCAATGAAAGTTCTATAATAGGTTATGATTATTATTTACCTAGAATAGATAGAGTTATTTTAAACAAACTAGGTCAAGTATCTGTAGTATTGGGATCATCTTCCGATACTCCAGTAGCTCCTCTTAATGCTGAAGAAGCAATAGATTTAGCAACTATTTACCACCCAGCATATCTGTACGATGTAAGAGACTCTAAAATTAATATTATTGATAATAGAAGATATACCATGAGGGATATCTCTAAACTAGAGAATAGAATTAAAAATTTAGAGGTTGTTACTTCTTTATCTTTACTTGAATTAGATACTAAATCTCTTCAAATACAGGATGCGGATGGTTTAACTAGATTTAAATCTGGATTCTTTGTTGATGATTTTAAAACTAGATCATTAATTGACTTTAAAAATCCAGATGTTAAAGTTGATGTTGACACATCTATTAATGAAATGTCGTCAGCAACAGATAATTGGTCGTTTAAACTACAAATTGCTCCCCAATCTGGAGTTGATATTTCCCCATTAGATTTTTCTCAAGATCTTCCATTATTAGATCCAAATGTTAGAAAAACTGGAGATTTAATAACTCTAGATTATTCCGAAGATGGTTGGTTAGAACAACCTTTAGCTTCTGATGTTGAAAACATAAATCCATTTAGTGTAGTTGAATATATCGGATCAATAAAATTAAATCCATCATCAGATAACTGGTTTAGAAATGAGTATACAACTAACGGTAGAGTATTATCTACTGGCGTAGAAGAAATTTCAGAGTTTGTTGAAAGTGTAACTTTAAACACTGATGTTGATCCATATTTAAGATCTAGAAATTATTCATTTATTGCAGAGTCTTTAAAACCATTTACTCAACATTATGCATCATTGGATGATGTTAGTTCTATTGATGTTGTACCAAAACTTCTTGAAATTACTATGCTTTCTGGAGCATTTGTCTCTGGAGAAGATGTTGAGGGTTATATTGGATCGCAAAAAGTAATTACTTTCAGATTAGCAACTGCAAATCATAAATTAGGTCCTTATGATCAACCTTCAAAGGTTTATGGTAAAAACCCATATGATAGAACTCAAACAGTTCCTTCTTCATATGCTTCTTCATCATCTTTGTTAAACATTGATACACAATCACTTGCAGAAGAATCTGTAACTAGATATGGTGGATATGTTACAACCGAAGTTACATTAGTTGGAAAAACTAGTGGTGCAAGTGCAAAAGTTTCTAATAATAGATTAGTATCTGATGAAGTTGGAAATATTTTAGGTGTATTTTTCATAAGAAATCCTAATGGTACACCAGCTCCACAATTTAAATTTAAATCTGGACAAAAGTTATTTAAACTGAGTTCAATTCAAAATGGGACAACAGTATTGCCTGGTGATATTAGATTATCAAGTAATGCTTTTGGAAGTTTTACTGGGACTGGAATTATTCAGACACAAACAACAAATGTTGTCCAAGTAAGATATGATCCACCTCCACTACCACCAACTCCAGAACCAGTAGTATTAACTGAATATGTATATGTTCCAACAACTACTAATGTAACTGAGGTAACAAACATAATTCAGAACGTTACTCCAACTGCATCTACAGCACCTACAAATCAACCAATATATGTAAATAGTAAAGGAACAGTTTATGGTAAATTTAATCAGAATTTACTAGTTCAATTATACTATGGTGATAACCCCAAAAATAAAGACATTAAAGATTTAGCAAAAGCTGCAGGAATCAAAAAATTAGACATAGGTGGTAATGGAAATATTGATGCTTCGCAAGGAAATAAAATTAGAAATTTTGTTGCAAAGCAAAAAGATCTTAATTTAAAATCTGTAGTAACTGATCGTAGTCCTAAATCTATTGGTGGTAAAGGAATATCCATGAGTGATAAAGTTGCTATTGAAAGAGCAACGAACACAATTTCACCAACTATTGCACCAGTTAATAATGATCCAAAAGGTGGAAATAAAAAATCATCGGATAATAATAAAAATGCATCATCTTCTAATAAAAAATGTGCTAAAAAAGATCCTTTAGCACAAACATTTACAACTGATCCTGGAAATGGGTTCTTCTTAACATCGGTGGATTTATATTTTGCCACCAAAGATCCAGTAGAAAAAGTAACAGTACAACTTAGAACTGTAGAGTTGGGAACACCAACAGATTTACTTGTTCAAGATTATTCTGAAATTTCTTTAGATTCTGAAGATATTATTACTTCAGATGATGGTTCTTTACCAACTAGAGTTACTTTCCCATCTCCAATTTATTTGCAGGGAGACACTGAGTATGCGTTGGTTCTACTCTCACCAACAACAGATAAGTATCAAGTCTGGACTGCAACGATGGGTAGAAAAACTGTAGAAACTAGATCTTTACCTGATGTTGAAAGTGTAATAATCGGAAGACAATATTTGGGTGGAAGTCTATTTAAATCACAAAATGGAACTATTTGGTCACCAAATCAATATCAAGATCTCAAGTTTAAACTTTATAGAGCAAAGTTTACATCCCAAAGAGGTCAAGCAGTTTTCTACAATCCTTCTTTAGCATATAGTGATCAAAAATCTATAACAAACCCAGTAAAAGTATTACCAAGAAAATTAAAAGTTGGTATTACTACTACAAGTAATTTAAATTCTATCTTAACTGTAGGTAGAAGAGTAAGTGAAGGACCAAATATTAATAATCCAGGACCTTATGGTTATATTGAAAGAGTTGGTGGTCCATTGTCATATCCATCTGGAGGAGTTTCAATAACGAATGCTGGAATTGGTTATTCTGCAGGATCTTTCTCTAGTGTTCCATTATATGCAATATCTGGATCTGGAAGTGGTGCAACGGCAGATTTAACTTTTAATGCATCCGGAAATCTCACTACAGTTTCTATAGCATCAAGTGGAAATGGATATTCTGTCGGTGACGTTTTAGGTATAACAACATCAAACGTTGTCAAAGGAAGAAATGCTCAACTATCAGTAACCGCTATAAATGGCAGTATTGACACTTTATACCTAACCAATGTTCAAGGAGAAGAATTTACTCAAAATTCTAATCTTCTTCATTATAACACTTCGAGTTATGTTTTATCTGGAACAACTATTAGAAGTAATTCTTCTCAAATAAGTCCATTATATTCAGGTAACGTATTCCAAGTTTCTCAAATTAATCATTCAATGCATGGTGATAATAACAAAGTATCCCTGAAAGACATTGAACCAGATTCACCAATTGTTTATTTAACTTCCAACTTAGATATTAACTCTACTACGTTATTTGTTTCTGACGTAACTTCATTTTCTACTTTTGAAGGTGTTTCAACATCTAGAGGATATCTGAAAATTAATAGTGAAATAATCTTCTATAATAATGTTGATGCTGGATCAAATTCTTTAACAATTGGTACAAGAGGAATTGATGGTACTCAAATTAGATCTCATAATTCTGGAGATTTTGTTAGAAAATATGAAATTGCTAATGTTTCATTGAGAAGAATAAACACAACATTTGATTTACCTACAACATCTTCTAACCCAGCACTTAAAAAAGCAGCAGATTTAGATAATTTTTATCTAGAATTTGATAGAACCGAAAGATCTGGCAGTGACAATCAATTAAGTTTTAGCGATGAAAAAGTTGTTGGTGGATCTTCCGTAGGTATTTCTCAAAATTACCAATATAGTTCTATTAATCCTCAAATTAATGCAATAACTCCAGGAAAAGAAACTTCTGTTTCTGCTCTTTTAAGAACAGTTAGTGGAACTAGTGCAAGTGGCAATGAAATTTCCTTTATTGATCAAGGATATCAAAATGTTCAATTAAATGCAATAAATTATTTCAATACCCCAAGATTAGTTTGCTCTGAAATAAATGAGTCCACTAGATTATCTAGTTTGCCAAGAAATAAATCTATTACTCTTAATGTTTTACTGGAAAGACCAGTAAATGATGCATATCTTTCTCCAGTAATAGATTTACAAACTGCTTATGTAGCACTTGGAAGAAATCGTTTAAATAATCCGATTTCTAATTACTCTACAGATTCTAGAGTAAATCTTTCTTTTGGAGATCCCCATAGTTCAGTTTATATTTCAAATAGAGTTGATTTAAAACAAACATCAACAAGTTTGAAAGTTTTAGTATCTGCCTGTAGACCTTTTGGTTCAGATTTTAGAGTTCTTTATAAGTTGTTTAGACCAGATACTGCTGAAATTGACCCTTCCTATATACTTTTCCCAGGTTATGATAACATGAAAGACACTGATAATGATGGATTTGGAGATTTTGTTATTGATCCAGCATTGAATAGTGGAAGACCAGATGCAAAAGTAAGAGAGAGTTCTACTGATGAATTTTTAGAGTATCAATTTACTGCAGATAATCTGGAACCATTTACGGGATTTGTTATTAAAATAGTAATGTCATCAACTAATGAATCTTCTCAGTTAAGATTTAAAGATTTAAGAGCAATAGCACTAGCATAATATGATACCAGTAGAAGGAAACAAAAATCTCTTTAGAGATGAGAAGAGTGGGGCAATTGTTAATTGCGATACCTTTGGTCATTCCCAATATCTTAAAATGAGAGATAATAAAAAACAACAAAAAGAAGAAATTGACAATCTTAAGAATGAGATTTCTGAAATTAAAATGCTACTAAAGGAGATTATTAATGGAAAACATTGACCCATCTAACATTAAACTCGATTCAATAGATTCTTTATTTGAGTACGAAAAACACTCCAGAATATTAGACACATTAGATACTGAAGAGTTAAAAACATTCTGTAAGTTTTATTGTAAACTTTATTTAAAGCAACAGGAAACTATCAAATCTATTGCATCCATTGACATATAAATATTTTTGATAATACTTAACATTTTATAGATGGCAGCATCTTATGTAGCGAATTTAGTTATTAATCAAAATTCTGATTTTTCTGAAATTTTTAATCTAGAAGATCCAAATTCTAATTCTCCCCTAAATTTAACTGGATATTCTGTTTTTTCCCATATGAAAAAACATTCTTCCAGTTCAAGTCACGTTTCTCTTAACGCAACGATTTATAATGCACCTTTGGGGCAAATTAGAGTTGGATTAACTACAACACAAACAGAAAGTCTAAAACCAGGACGTTACATTTATGATGTTATTTTAATTAATACCACTGGAGTTACTCAGAGATTTATAGAAGGAATGGTTTTAGTTAAAGAAGGTGCGACCAGGTTATAAATCAATAAATATAAGAATGGTAGAGTAAACAAATGGCAAAACCAGCCTCTAGACAACAACTTATAGATTACTGTTTGAGGCGTTTAGGTGCCCCTGTATTAGAAATTAACGTCGATGATGATCAAATAGACGATTTAGTTGATGATGCCCTTCAGTACTTCCAAGAACGCCATTTTGATGGCGTTGAAAGAATGTACTTGAAATACCAAATAACTCAGGATGATATTGACAGGGGTAGAGCAAAATCTACAAATGGTGTTGGTATTGTTACAACAACTGCCGTATCTACAACTGGATCATCATTTAATTGGTACGAAAGTTCAAACTTTATACAGGTTCCGGATTCAATAATTGGAGTAGAAAAAGTCTTTAAGTTTGACACCAGTTCAATATCCGGTGGAATGTTTAGTATTAAATATCAATTATTTTTAAATGATTTATATTATTTCAACTCAGTTGAACTTCTTCAATATGCAATGGTAAAAAGCTATCTTGAAGATATTGATTTTCTCCTAACAACAGATAAACAACTTAGATTCAATAAGAGACAAGATAGATTATACTTAGATATTGATTGGGGATCACAAAAAGCAGGAAACTTTTTAGTTTTAGATTGTTATAGAATTTTAGATCCAAACAATTTTACTCAAGTTTATAATGATAGTTTCTTAAAAAAATATTTAACTTCATTAATTAAACGTCAGTGGGGTCAGAATTTAATTAAGTTTAGGGGAGTTAAATTACCAGGTGGAATAGAATTAAATGGTAGAGAAATATACGAAGATGCAGAAAGAGAATTAGATAAACTAAAAGAAACTATGAGTTTAGAGCACGAACTTCCACCATATGATTTTATTGGATAATGGCACTCAATCCTTTCTTTTTAAATGGTTCTCCAGGAGAACAAAGATTAGTACAGGACTTAATTAACGAACAGTTAAAAATATATGGTATTGAGGTAACTTACATACCAAGAAAATTTGTTAGAAAACAAACAGTAATCAAAGAGGTTACGTCATCAAAATTTGACGACTCCTTTTTACTTGAAGCATATGTTAATACTTATGAAGGATATGGAGGATCTGGAGATATTTTAACAAAATTTGGCATGAGTTTAAGAGATGAATTAACTCTAATTATATCAAAGGAGAGGTTTGAAGACTTTATATCTCCATTTTTAGCTCAAATGGTTGATGATGGTATAGAAATATCCAGTAGACCTAGAGAAGGAGATTTAATTTATTTTCCTCTTGGTCAAAGATTGTTTGAAGTAAAGTTTGTTGAGCACGAACAACCATTTTACCAACTTGGAAAAACTTATGTTTATGAATTAAAATGTGAACTATTCGAATATGAAGATGAAATTATTGATACTTCAAATGAAGAAATAGATTCCAGAATTGACAATTTGGGATATATATCTACTCTTCAATTGATTGGTACTGGAACAACTGCTTTGGCAGAATCAATAATGGGAACTGGATATATTCAAAAAATATACTTAAATAATGATGGGCGTGGATATAAGTCTGCTCCTACAATAGGAATAACCTCAGCACCACCAGGAGGAACTAATGCAGCGGCAGTTGCTACTATAAGAAAAGTTGGAGGGGTTTATTCCATAGATAAAATTCTTATGACAAATGCGGGAATGGGTTACACTGTACCTCCTACAATAACATTTAGTGGTGGTGGTGGATCTGGAGCTGCAGCAACTTGTTCAATCAATACTGAACAATTTGGTGTTGTTAGAATTTCTATGCTAAATGGTGGTGTTGGTTATAGCACTGTTCCGAATGTAAATATAGTTGGAGAATATACTGGAGAACAGGCTAAGGCAGTCGCAATCTTAGGAAATAATGAAACTATAACTTCAGTATTGATAGAAAATGCTGGTGCTGGATACGATGATCCACCACAAGTTGTAATTGGAAACCCAGCAGTAATTACAGGAATTGGAACTTACTTATTCAACGAAGAGGTAATAGGGTCAAGATCACAAACAAGAGCAAAAGTTAAAAATTGGGATTATGATACTAAGATTCTTAAAGTATCATTTATATCTTCAGATAAAGTTGAAAATGGATTCTATCCTGGAGAAATAATTACGGGACAAAAATCTGGTGCAATTTATTCATTAAAATATTATGAGGGAATGGATTTATATGATAAATATAGTGAAAATGATGAGATTGAAACGGAAGCAGATCTTATTTTAGATTTTTCAGAATCAAATCCATTTGGAACATACTAATGCTAGGAACTTACTTTTACCACGAAATAATTAGAAAAACAATAATTTCTTTTGGAACTGTATTTAATCAAATACATATAGTTCATAAGGATGCAAATAATCAAAATATTAGCCAAATGAGAGTTCCTTTGGCATATGGTCCAACACAAAAGTTTTTAGCAAGATTACAACAACAACCAGATTTAAATAAACCAGTTCAAATAACATTACCAAGAATGTCATTTGAAATGAATTCAATTGAGTATGATCCATCAAGAAAAAGTTCAGTAACTCAATCTTTTAAAGCTCTTGATGGGCAAAATTTAAAAAAAGTTTATTTACCAGTTCCTTATAATATTGGATTTGAATTAAATATTTTAACTAAATTGAACGATGATGCTCTCCAAATAATTGAGCAGATATTACCATATTTTCAACCATCTTTTAATTTAACTATAGATTTAGTAGATTCTATAGGAGAAAAAAGAGATGTTCCTATTACATTAAATAATATCTCTTTCCAAGACGATTATGAGGGTGATTTTTCAACTAGAAGAGCATTAATATATACTTTACAATTCACCGCAAAAACATATTTGTTTGGACCTATATCAGATTCTACTGAAGGATTAATTCGTAAGGTTCAAGTTGATATGTATTCCAATACTAATATCAACACTTCTAAAAGAGAAATTAGATATACGGTTGTTCCAGATCCAATTGATGCCGATCCTGGTGATGACTTTGGATTTAATGAAACTTGGAACTTTTTTGATGATTCTAAAGAATATAGTCCAACCCAACAAAATGATATTTGATTAACTTATGAATGACATACCTCTAAAAATTGATTCTGAAATTGTTAAAGTTGACTCTGAAGATATTCAGGTGCTGAACAAAATTGATAATGATATAAAAAAAGATTATGAGTACACAAGGGCAAATTTATATTCATTAATTGAAAAAGGTCAAGAAGCAATTAATGGAATTATGGAACTTGCTTCAGAAACTGATCAACCAAGAGCGTATGAAGTTGCTGGTCAACTTATAAAAAGTGTTGGTGATGTGACTGATAAATTAATTGATTTGCAGAAAAAACTTAAAGACGTTGAAGAAGAATCTGTAAAAACAACAAATAATGTTACAAACAATGCAGTATTTGTCGGGTCAACTGCGGAACTTTCCAAATTACTAAAAAAAGGTTTTCTAAATAATAACGAATAACATATTTTGTTCTTGTGCAAAAGATAAGATCTCATAAAACAGTTGAACAAATTGCAAAGAAGCATCGTCTTGATGTTTCTTTTATACAGAAGCAACTTGATATGGGAGAACCAATTGAACATGAACACACGAAAGATCATGATCTTGCTAAAGATATTGCTCTTCAACATTTGGACGAAATTCCAGACTACTACACCCGTTTGAAAAAAATGGAAGCGGACGCCAAAAAGCATCATAAAAAATTTAAGGATATTAAAGAAGAAGGACTTCGTGATTGGTTTGGTAAATCTAAATCAAAAGATGGAAAACCTGGATGGGTAAATGTTGTAACTGGTGGAACTTGTGCAAGTGATGAACCTGGAGAAGGAGTTCCAAAATGTGTATCTTCTTCAAAAAGAGCAAGCATGTCTAAAGCAGAAAGAGTTTCTGCATCAAGAAGAAAAAAAGCAGCAGATTCTGGACAGCAACAAAAATCAGGCGCTGCAAAACCAACCTATGTTTCTACCGATTCACCTAGAAAAAAAATGAAAGAAGAAATAGAAATTAAAGAAGAAAAAGATAAACCAGGAAAAGGTAGTGGTAAAAAAGATGCTTGCTATCATAAAGTAAAATCCCGCTATAGAGTTTGGCCAAGTGCATATGCATCTGGAGCACTAGTCAAATGCCGCCAAAAAGGAGCAGAAAATTGGGGAGAAGAAGTGGAAATGATGAGATATTGTCCAAAATGTAAAAAAAATGAAACTAAAGCAGAGTGCAAATACGGCCCAAAATATTGGGATATGTTTTCAACTCCAATTACATTAAGTGATATTGGAAAAAATTATACACCTAATACTCCACATCCAGGAAATATGCCAGAGTCAAAAGACCATGAATATTCTATGGCTAGATCTGAAATTTCTACAATAATTTCAGCAGCAAATAGACTGAAGAAAAAAATGAAAGGAGAAGGTAATATTGAAGCTTGGGTTCAGTCAAAAATTACTAAAGCAGCAGATTACTTAGACACTGCAGCAGATTATGTTGATAGTGGTGAAATGAAATCTGAAGCAGTAATTTTAGAGAAAGGTGAAGGTGGATCTCCATACGAACCATACAATAAACCAAAGGGTCCATCACAACCAACCCAACCTTCAGGTGGTTTTGATAAATTTAGAGAAAAGTATGGAATTCCAAAAAAACCAACCGTTCAAATGTCACAATATATTCCACAAAGTGATATTATTGATAACAATGAGGTATATGAAAACTTAACTTTACAAAATGCAGAAGGTAATGATTTTGTTGAAATTATTGATTTAATCAAACCAGAAAAAATTAAGAGTTCTGTAAGCGAAAAATGTTGGGATGGGTATGAACAACAAGGAATGAAAAAGAAAGGTAAAAAGTTAGTTCCAAATTGTGTCAAAAAAGAAGGTTTTTCAAATTGGAGAGATGAACTAACTATTTCTGAAAAATGGGAAGATAAATTAAAAAATATGTCTCCAGAACAAATTGAAAATCTTAAAAAATCAAATCCAGGTGCTGCGGAAAAAATTGATGCCATGAGGAAAAAGGCAACATCAGCAACACCAAGACCAGTTGGTTCTGGATCACAATTACCTAATGTACCTAAATCACCAGCAACTTGGAACAGGGGTCAAACTTTTAGAGATTCTAGAGCACAAGCAGTTTATGATCGTATGTCTGCTGCTCGTAGACAAGGGGCACAAAATGTGGCAGCAGCACAAGCGAAAAGAGCAGCAAAATCTGCAGCGAAGCCATCAATTTTAAAAACAATATCAAAAGTAAGAAATCCCAAAGTTGCAATACCATTAGCAATTGCTGGAGGTATTTACGGTTTAGTATCTGGTCGTAAACAACAAAAAGAAGAATATTCAAATTGGAGGTCTGATTTTGGATTATCGGAAGATTGGCAAAAAGTCAATCGACAAGACAAAACTGATGGTTTAAGTCCAGAAGCAGTTAAAGCATATCGCCGTGAGAATCCAGGTTCAAAACTCCAAACCGCAGTAACTGAAAAAAATCCTACTGGCAAGAGGGCTGAACGTCGCAAGTCCTTTTGCCGAAGAATGAGTGGGATGAAGGATAAATTAACTTCGGCAAAAACTGCAAGAGATCCAGATTCAAGAATCAATAAAGCCCTTCGTCGTTGGAACTGTAACTAAAATGAAATCATTCAAAGACTTTTTAACGGAAAGTATTAATATTTCTGGAGATTTTAATGGAAATCTCTATATGAACGGATCTGAACCACAAACTGCATCTGAGTCTTTCTTTGCAGATGTTATGTGGGAAGGAAAATTATATCGTCTTGAAGTTGAAGGTTCTATGATGGATAAGAATTCTTTGGCTGAACAACTTCAGGATGAATATCCTGGAGCGATTGTTCATAATATATACCCACAAACAACAAGTTCTTTAAAGATTAAAAGTTCACAAAGATATCAACCAGAAAGATTATCTTGGAGTGAGTGATTATGAGTTTTAAAAATTATATTTGGGATGAGCAATTTGATTTGAATGTTGCTCGTGGAAAAGTAAGAGGAGCATCATCAGTTCATAAGTTTGGTGCAACTCCAGGTCAATCAACCAATGTTACTGCTTCCGTTTGGGATAAGGCAGATACTCTATATCCTTGGAGTGCTTTTGATACTCCAGGTGTTCTTGTAGCAGGACAAGTTGGTGCAGATGATAATGGAAAAGTTGTCACAATTATTGGTCTCGATAGTAACTGGGATCAAATTGAGGAAGACTTTACCTTATCAAGTGCAGGAACTGTAACTGGAACCAAAACTTTTAAAAGAGTATTCAGAGGATTTATAAAGTCTGGATCCACTAATGTAGGTCAATTAAATTTTTCCAGAGGTGGGACAGAAGTTCTAAGAATTACCGCTGGATTAGGTCAAACTTTGATGAGTGTGTATACGATCCCCAATGGATATACAGGTTATCTTTATCAAGGAGTGTGTAGTGCTCAGGCAGGTGCTGATGCTACTGGATTTATGATGGTTAGATATAATACAGTTGGACAAGCATTCAGAGTAGGTCATACATTTGAAGTAAGTGGTGGAGGAGGAGATTATTTTTATAAATTTTCTTTCCCAATTCAAATTCCAAATCATTCTGATATTGATGTAAGACTTACAACAAGAAGTAACAATGGCAGATACACTGCTGGTTTTGATTTGTTGTTAATTAAGAACGAATTATGAGTGATAACATTTATCTTGGAAATCCGAACCTAAAAAAAGCAAATACTCAGATTCAATTTACAGAAGAACAAATTATTGAGTTCTTAAAATGTAAAGAAGATCCTGTTTATTTTGCTAGAAATTACATTAAGATCGTGTCTCTGGATCACGGTCTAGTTCCATTTGAAATGTATCCATTCCAAGAGAAATTAATTGAAAATTTCCACAGGAACAGATTCAATATTTGTAAGATGCCCCGTCAGACGGGTAAATCAACAACTTGTGTTTCATATTTGTTACACTATGCAGTCTTTAATGATAATGTTAATATAGCTATTCTGGCGAACAAAGCATCTACTGCAAGAGATCTACTTGGAAGATTGCAACTTGCTTATGAAAACTTGCCTAAGTGGATGCAACAAGGTATCATATCATGGAATAAAGGTAGTTTAGAATTAGAAAATGGCTCCAAAATTTCATCTAACTCTACTTCTTCATCTGCTGTCCGAGGCGGATCCTATAATGTCATCTTTCTTGACGAGTTCGCTTTCATCCCGAATCACATTGCTGATGACTTCTTTGCCTCTGTTTATCCTACTATTTCTTCTGGACAGAGCACGAAGGTAATTATCGTTTCAACTCCACGCGGTATGAATCACTTTTACCGCATGTGGCATGATGCCGAAAAGGGAAAGAACGAATATGTACCTACAGATGTTCACTGGTCTGAAGTTCCAGGTAGAGATGAAAATTGGAAGGCGCAAACTATTGCAAACACAAGTGAGCAACAGTTTAAGGTTGAATTTGAGTGCGAATTCTTAGGATCAGTTAATACACTTATAAATTCATCAATATTAAAAAACTTAGTTTATGATGATCCAATAAAAAGAAATAAAGGACTAGATATTTACGAGAAACCAAAAGAGGAACACAATTATCTAATAACAGTAGACGTTGCCAGAGGAATTGGCAATGATTATTCTGCATTTGTTGTTTTTGATATTACAGAATTTCCATATCGTCAAGTTGCAAAGTATAAAAATAATGAAATAAAACCAATGCTATTTCCAAGCATAATACATGAAGTTGCTAAAGGATATAATGATGCTTGGTTATTGATAGAAGTCAATGATATTGGAGATCAAGTAGCAAACATTTTACATTTTGATTTAGAGTATGATAATGTTTTAATGTGTGCAATGAAAGGAAGAGCAGGTCAAATAGTTGGGTCTGGATTTAGTGGAAAAAAATCTCAGCTTGGTGTAAGAATGACGTCCTCTGTTAAAAAGTTGGGATGCTCAAATTTAAAAACTTTATTAGAAGATAACAAACTATTAGTAAATGATTATGATATAATTAGCGAATTAACAACATTTGTACAAAAACATAACTCTTTTGAAGCTGAAGAAGGATGCAATGATGATCTTGCAATGTGTTTAGTTATATTTTCTTGGTTGGTTGCACAGACTTATTTCAAGGAAATGACTGATAATGATGTTAGAAAAAGAATTTACGAAGAACAAAAAAATCAAATTGAACAAGATATGTCTCCTTTTGGATTTATTATTGATGGATTAGATGAAACAGAATCATTTATTGAGAGGTCAACTGGTGACAGATGGATGTTTGCATCATCAGAAAATCAAACAGATTCTTTAGAAATTTGGAATGTTGATGAGTATGGAGACAGGTCTTATATGTGGGATTATAGATAGTTGTTAAGTAATAGGAATTTATAAATACTTCTAGATAATTCTGGATAGTACGGAGAATAAAGATGCCGCTAAATTTAGCATCTCCTGGAATTGTAGTTAGGGAAGTTGATTTAACAGCAGGTAGGATAGATCCAGTTTCAGCTTCAACAGGTGCTATTGTTGCTCCTTTTGAAAAAGGACCAGTTGATCTTCCTCAAGTTATTGAAACTGAAAATGATTTATTAAGAACTTTTGGTGGACCAAAGTCTATAGATAAGCACTATGAGCACTGGATGGTAGCATCATCATATTTGGCTTATGGTGGAACTTTACTTGTATCTAGAGCAAACGATACTAGCTTAAAAAATTCTTGGGTTGGTCTAGGAGCAACACCAACAATCAAAAGTGATGAGCACTATAATCAATTAGGTTATGATGAAAATACGATTACTGGCGTAACTTTTGCCTCAAGAAATCCAGGATCTTGGGCAAATGGAATTAAAGTTGCTATCATTGATGCTAAAGCAGATCAAATTTTAACTGGTATAACAACAGCATCAATTCAAGTTGGTTATGGAGTTACACAAGCAATTTCTTCAGTATTAGCTGGGTCAGGAACTACTTCAGTTTTAACCGGTTATTTGAAAGGAATCGTTACTGAAATTGGAAATGGTAGAATTTCTGCCAAACTAGTTAGTCATGTTTCTGCAGCAGGAACTGAAACTGCAGTAGATTATCAACCAAATGGTGTATATGCATTTTCAAATAGTGGAAGTGTTGCAATTCACACTAATGGATCTTCAAATTCATTTTTAACTACTGCATATACAGGAGAATTAGATTGGTTTGAACAGCAATCAATAACTCTTTCAAATGGTTCTATTGACTGGGATACTATTGCAAGTCGCCCATCAACATCACAGTATGCTCAATCAAGATCTTCAAGATTTGATGAGTTGCATGTTGTTGTTATTGACGACACTGGTTCTATTAGTGGCAATGCTGGAACAATTTTAGAGAAGCATTTATCTTTATCTAAAGCAAAAGATGCTGAGTTTTCTGTAGGAAGTCCATCTTACTGGAGAAAATATCTTTATAATTCATCTGCTTATATTTTTGGTGGATCACAACCATCTGGAATTGTAACAACTGGATTTAGTGCAAGTGGAAGTTCTACTTTTACATTAAGTGGAGATACTGGTTGGGATCAAGATACTCAAAATATTATTTTTGCTGGGGCAGGTGCTAATACCTATACCTTAGGAGGTGGACGTAATTATGATGGAGGATTAGACATTGATACTGCTGGAGCATTAACTTGTGGTTTAGATGACATCGTAAGTGGGTATAATATATTTGAAAATACTGAAGAATATGGTGTTGATTTTGTCCTAATGGGATCTGCAAATTATCCAAAAGAGCAAGCACAGGCTCTTGCGAATAAGTGTATTGCAGTTGCAGAATCTAGAAAAGATGCTATAGCATTTATTTCCCCATATAGACAAGCGTTTTTAGTCGATAACACTGTAGGATCCGTTACGGTCAATAGTGAAGATACAATTACAGAAAATCTGATTAGTTTCTATTCTTCAATAACATCATCAACATATGCCGTGTTTGATAGTGGTTATAAGTATATGTTTGATAGATTCAACAATACTTTCAGATATGTTCCACTAAATGGTGATATTGCTGGAACTTGTGCAAGAAATGATGTTAATCAGTTCCCATGGTTCTCGCCTGCAGGAACATCAAGAGGAACAATTCTAAATGCAGTTAAACTTGCATATAATCCAGGAAAAGTTCAAAGAGATAGACTCTACTCAAATAGAATTAATCCTGTAATTTTCTCTCCAGGATCTGGAATTATTCTTTTTGGTGATAAAACTGGATACGGCAAATCATCTGCCTTTGATCGTATTAATGTTCGTAGACTCTTTATCTACCTTGAAAATGCAATATCCGCAGCTGCTAAGGATCAACTATTTGAATTTAACGATGAAATTACAAGAACTAACTTTGTAAATATCATCGAACCATTCCTGCGTGATGTTCAATCTAAGAGAGGAATTTTTGATTACATTGTTGTATGTGATGAAACAAACAACACTGCAGCAGTAATTGATAATAATGAATTTGTTGCTGACATTTATATCAAGCCTGCAAGATCTATTAACTTCATAGGTCTAACATTTGTTGCAACCAGAACTGGTGTTGCTTTTGAAGAAGTAATCGGAAACGTTTAATTAATTAAGAGGTTTTAACAATCATGGCAACTAGGAATCAAATTAATCCACCACCATTAAGAAAGATTACTGATTTTAAAAGTAAACTAACAGGTGGCGGAGCACGCGCAAATCTCTTTGAAGTTGTTTTATCATTTCCAGATGCAGCACAACCTTCTCAGGCAGTTCTTGACAAATCAAGATTTTTAGTTAAATCTGCTAATTTACCAGCTTCTAATGTTACTCCTATTTCCGTTCCTTTTAGAGGAAGAGAATTAAAGGTAGCAGGAGACAGAACTTTTGATACATGGTCAATCACCGTTATCAATGACACTGATTTCTCAATTCGTTCAGCTTTTGAAAGATGGATGAATGTAATTAACAGAGTTTCTGATAATACTGGTTTAACAGATCCTGGAACCTATCAGTCTGATGCTTTCGTTTATCAGTTAGATCGTAATGGAGGAACATTAAGAACATATCATATGTATGATTTGTTCCCAACTCAAGTATCCGCGATTGAACTTTCATATGATGCTCAAGGAATTGAAGAATTTAGTGTTGAACTGCAAGTTCTTTGGTGGGAAGCAGTTAAAGGTTCTGTTGGTGGCGAAGACATTAACTAATAAATAGATAAATAACGCATTAAAATTATAATATGGCAAAACTTTTTGGTTTTTCTATTGAAGATAATAAAGATAAATCTCCATCTATAATTTCCCCCGTTCCTCAAACTAATGAGGACGGGGTTGATAATTATATAGCTAGTGGATTTTATGGTCAATACCTTGACATAGAAGGAGTTTATCGTTCAGAACATGATTTAATTAAAAGATATAGAGAGATGGCAATTCACCCAGAATGTGATAATGCCATTGAGGATGTTGTAAATGAAGCTATTGTTAGTGATTTATACGATTCCCCAGTAGAGATTGAACTCTCTAATGTAAATGCTAGCGATAAAATTAAAAAAATTATTAGAGAAGAGTTCACTTATATCAAAGAAATGCTTGACTTTGATAAAAAATGTCATGAAATCTTCAGAAATTGGTATATTGATGGGAGAATTTATTATTTAAAAGTTATTGATGTTAAAAAACCAGAAGAAGGGATCAAAGAACTAAGATATATTGATCCCATGAAAATGAGATATATTAGACAAGAGAAAAAAACAAATAAAAAAGAAGCATTTAATTATATGAAATCTGGTGAAACGCAAAAAGCGTTTTATCCAGAAATTGAAGAATATTTCATGTATACTCCATCTCCGTCATATCCTACAGGAATGATTTCTGGAGCAGGAAGTCAGAAATCAATTAAAATTGCAAAAGATTCTATTACTTATATTAACTCAGGTTTAGTAGATAGAAACAAAGGATCTGTTTTATCATATTTACATAAAGCAATTAAAGCTTTAAATCAATTGAGAATGATTGAAGATTCTTTAGTGATTTATAGATTATCAAGAGCACCAGAAAGAAGAATTTTTTATATTGATGTTGGTAATCTTCCTAAGGTAAAGGCAGAACAATATCTTAAGGAAGTGATGTCTCGCTATCGTAATAAACTTGTTTACGATGCAAGCACTGGTGAAGTTCGTGATGATCGCAAATATATGTCAATGATGGAAGATTTTTGGCTTCCAAGGAGAGAAGGTGGTCGTGGAACTGAGATTACTACACTTCCGGGTGGTCAAAATCTTGGAGAACTTTCAGACGTAGAATATTTTCAAAAGAAACTTTACAGAGCACTTGGTGTTCCAGAATCTAGAATTGCTAGCGATGGTGGTTTTAATCTTGGAAGATCATCTGAAATCTTAAGAGATGAATTAAAGTTTGCAAAATTTGTCGGAAGATTGAGAAAAAGATTTGCAAATTTATTTACAGACATGTTAAGAACTCAATTGATTCTTAAAAATATAGTGAGTCCAGAAGACTGGGAAAAAATTAGCGATCATATTCAATATGATTTTCTATATGACAATCAATTTGCAGAACTAAAAGAATCGGAGTTACTTAATAATAGATTATCTACTTTAGCAACTATTGAGCCATACATTGGCAAATATTATTCTGCTCAATATGTAAGATCAAGAATTTTAAGACAAACTGATAGTGAAATTATTGAAATTGATGAGCAAATTGAAAAAGAAATTAAAGAGGGAATTATTCCAGATCCCTCAACAGTTGATCCAGTAACTGGACAACCATTACCACAAACTGATCAGGGATTAGATCAAAATATGATGAGTCTTGGACAACCACAAGAAGATCCAAGTCTTGATCAACAAGGTCAGGTGACTGATGCCCAGATGCAAAAAGATGCTAAAAAGGCAGAGATATAAATAAAAGATAGATATATAAAATTACTTTTATGGAAGATATTATCGATTTAGTGGTAACTGATGCTTCTCCATCTGAAATTAGTGATGCTATTAAATCTGCATTATTTGCTAAAGCTGGAGAAAAAATAGAAGGTTTAAAGCCAGAAATAGCAGCATCTTTATTTTCTAATGATTATAGTGAAGATGATAATGAAACTGACATTGAAAACAATTATCAAGAAGAGGAATAATGTCCAGTAGAATTAAAGTTCTTGGTGCAGAATCAGCACTTCCAACTACAACTGGAGCAGCAACTAGTTTTAGTTCAGCAACTGTTGTTCGTTTAGTTAATTCTTCAGCAAGTGCAGATTATCTAGTTACAGTAGTTGAAACCCAAAGTGGGTCTGTTGTTGGTTCATTTACATTACCTAGACTGCAAACTGAACTTTTGGAAAAATTACCATCACATTGTGTGTATGCAGCAAATGCTGCTGTTTTGGGAGCAAAAGTAGGATTTACAAACTAAAGAAATGAAACTAATCACAGAAGAAATTCAAAAAGTAGAATTTATTACCGAAGGGAAAGGTTCTCAAAAGAAAATGTACATTGAAGGAGTATTCCTTCAGGGAGACATCTGCAATCGTAACGGGAGAATGTATCCTATGGATACCCTTTCTCGTGAAGTAAAGAGATATACAGAGTCTTTTATTAATAAAGGACGTGCTCTTGGAGAACTTGGACACCCTGATGGTCCAACAGTTAACCTTGACCGTGTTTCTCATAAGATTGTCTCGCTTACTCAAGAAGGTTCTAACTTTAGAGGTAAAGCACAACTTCTTGAAACTCCAATGGGTAAAATTGCAAAATCTCTCATTGATGAGGGAGTTTGCCTTGGTGTTTCTTCTCGTGGTGTTGGTTCACTAAAAATGACTAATGAAGGTCATAAAATCGTTGGTGAAGACTTTATGCTTGCCACTGCAGCAGATATTGTTGCAGATCCTTCCGCACCTGATGCATTTGTTCAGGGAATTATGGAAGGTAAAGAGTGGGTTTGGGAAGGAGGAATTCTTCGTGAAAAACTCGCAGAATCTACAAAGCGTAGAATTAATACTTTAGTTGATCAGAAAAGACTTGAGGAGCATAAATTAAATCTCTTCAATGAATTTCTTTCAAATTTATAATTTAATAAATAAATATAGATTATATACAAAGAATCTAAAAACAAAATGTCCGTTGGTAGAAATTTACAAGAAATGGAAAACGTAGTAACCAAAGGGGCTGCACCTGCCGAACCAATGCAAAAATTAACCACAGGAATTCCTGCTGGTCAGACTGGTGGTTGGGAAGATTTAGGTGGTCCTACTGTAGATAATTATCGTCCAGACGACGATTCATCCAAACTTAAAGATCCTGCAGCAACTCTTGCTCAAGTAAGAGATGTAATTAATGCTAAAGCTGCTGCCGCAGAACCTATGAAAACTATGGCCAAGGAAGAAGTTGAAGATGAAGAGGATCTAGTCGACGAAGAAGAAGTCGATGAAGATGAAGAAGTAGTTTCCGAAGCCGCCGACGAAGACGAAGAAAAAGAAGAAAAGGGCGAAAAGAAAAATAAAGAAGACAAAAAAGAAGAAGATTCTGATGAAGATGAAGATGATGATGTAAAAGAAGAGTATGACATCGAAGAAGATGTTAATGCTCTTCTAGAAGGTGAAGAGCTTTCCGAGGAATTCCAAGAGAAAGCACGTACTATTTTTGAAGCAGCAATCAGAACTAAAGTCTCTGAAATTAAAGAAAGTTTACAAGAAGCTTATGAAGCTGCTCTTGTAGAAGAAATTCAAGTAATTAAAGAAAATCTTACTGAGCGTGTTGATGCATACCTTGAGTATGTCGCTGACGAGTGGATTCAAGAGAATGCACTTGCAGTTGAGCACGGTCTTAAGACTGAAATGACAGAATCATTCCTTGTAGGAATGAAGAGTCTTTTTGAAGATCATTATGTAACAATCCCTGAAGATAGATATGATGTCATCGAGAGCATGGTAGATAAACTTGATGAAATGGAAGAAAAACTCAACGAGCAAATCGAAAGAAATGTTGCTCTGAATAGAAGATTAGCAGAGTCAGTTGCCGATGTAATCTTTGCAGACGTCTCTGAGGGTCTCGCACTTTCTCAGAAGGACAAACTCGCTTCTCTTGCCGAAAATGTTGAGTTTGATGGTGAAGAAAACTATCGTGAGAAACTGGTAACTCTGAGGGAGTCTTATTTCCCAACCAGATCAACTGGTACTCAAAGAACTGAATCAGAGACATTATCAGAAAGCGCAGACATTCAAAATGAACAACCTGTTGTTACCGACAGAATGGCAGCTTATCTGAATACTCTGGGAAGAGTTTCTAAAAAGTGATTTTTAAATCATAAATACTCAAACTAACAATTTTTTAAAGAGGTAAATTCAAATGCAAATGTTCAATGCAGAACAACTGCAGGAGAAGTGGGCACCTATCCTAGACTACGAAGGGATGGATCCAATCAAAGATTCACATCGTAGATCGGTGACTGCTATCCTGTTAGAAAACCAAGAAAGAGAACTCCGTGAAGAGCGTGAGTTCCTCTACGAAGGTCCAAACATTAACACTGGTTCTTCCGGTGCTACTGCAGGATTCAGTGGCGGTGCTACTGCTCCTGTTGCAGGTTTTGACCCTGTTCTAATTTCACTGATTCGTCGTTCAATGCCTAACTTGGTCGCTTATGACCTCGCTGGCGTTCAACCAATGAACGGTCCTACTGGACTCATCTTCGCAATGCGTTCTAAGTATGGCACCCAAGGTGGTACAGAAGCATTGTTTGATGAAGTAAATAGTGCTTGGTCTGCACAAGACGACGATCTGAACGCTGTTCTCGGAAGCGGATATGTTTCTGGTTCTGATGGCGCTAGCGTTGGTTTTGGTACTACCGCTCAAGGTGGTTCAAACCCAGGTCTCCTAAGCCCAGATTCAAACTCAACCCAGGCTGCTTATAACACTGGTCAGGGTATGGATACTGAGAGAGCTGAAGGACTCGGTTATGATGGTGACGAATTCAATCAGATGGCATTCTCAATTGAGAAAGTCACCGTTACCGCTAAGTCAAGAGCTCTGAAAGCTGAGTACTCACTAGAACTCGCTCAAGACCTCAAGGCAATCCACGGTCTGAATGCAGAAGCAGAACTTGCTAACATTCTCTCCACTGAAATCCTCGCAGAAATCAACAGAGAAGTTATCAGAACTATCTACAAGGTTGCAGAATCAGGCGCTCAGCACAACGTTGCTACCGCTGGTAGATTTGACCTTGATGTTGACTCCAACGGTCGTTGGTCGGTTGAGAAGTTCAAGGGTCTGATCTTCCAGATTGAGCGTGATGCTAATGCTATCGCTACCAGAACTCGTCGTGGAAAGGGTAACATGATCCTCTGCTCGGCTGACGTTGCTTCGGCACTCACCATGGCAGGCGTTCTTGATTACACCCCTGCACTGAATGCAAACCTTCAGGTTGATGACACTGGTAACACCTTCGCTGGTATTCTCCAAGGTAAGTATCGCGTATACATTGACCCATATTCAGGTGGTTCTAACCCTAACGCTGGTGGTGGTCAGTATTACGTTGTTGGTTATAAGGGTTCTTCCCCTTATGACGCAGGTCTCTTCTATTGCCCATATGTACCTCTCCAGATGGTACGTGCCGTTGGTCAGGATTCATTCCAGCCACGTATTGGATTCAAGACTCGTTATGGTCTTGTTGCAAACCCATTTGCAGAAGGAACCACTGCTGGTCTTGGTCGCCTCAAGGTCAACAGCAACCGCTACTACAGAAGAGTACAGGTTCTCAATCTCATGTGATCTCGATTCACATATCTATCAGAGGGTCTTCAGACCCTCTTTTTTTGTCTAAATAAAAATAAAAAGAATGAAGACTTTTAAGGAATTCATATCCGAAGCATTACCATTTGGTGCCGTAGTATCAACTAGTTCTTATGGTCCTGGATTATATGGTAATCCAACTGCCTCTGGAGCAAAATTAACTCCAACAACTAGAGGAGTTGCTCATAAAACTTTACCTCTTGGAAGTCAAGTAAGAATTACAGATCCAAAAAGCAAAAAATCAATAACTGCTCCAGTGATAGATAGAGGTCCTTATCACGGAAATCGTCAGTATGATTTAACAACACAAACTACAAAAGATCTTGGATATAAAGACTATAAACAGTTTGGTGTTAGAGATCTTGATGTTACGCCAATAAAACCTAAACCAAAATTACCAGACTTGGGTGTAAAAGTTAATATGAATATTCCAAAAGTTATTAAAACTAAGAAAAAATAATGGCAAGTGCATATTCAAATCAAATACAAAATAGAAATTATCTTTCTCCAGTTGGATTCAAATTTACATTAGCAAAAGAACCAAAAGCAGTATTCTTTTGCAATTCTGCAAGAATTCCTGAAATTAGTTTAGATTTGGCAAGACAACCAAACTATCTAAAAGATATTGATGTTCCTGGGGAAAAATTAACTTACGGTGATTTAACACTTAAGTTTTTGGTCGATGAGAATATGGAAAACTATATGTCCATCCATAATTGGTTAACTGGTCTAGGATATCCAGAAACAACTGGTCAATATAAAGAATTAATAACTAATGATTTTGGACAACCAGATATTAAAGAAGCATTTAGTGATGGAACTCTTTCAATATTAAATAGCAATTATAAAGAAGTTGCAAAAGTTAATTTCAGAGACTTATTTCCATTTTCTTTAACTTCTTTAGATTTTGATGCGACTATGAATGATATCCAGTACTTTACAGCAGAAGTATCATTCAAGTATACTGTATATAACATTATATAAGTTTTTATGAATCTTGAAGAAATACAGGATATGTGGCAGAGAGATTCTGTTATAGACCCTGACAATTTGCATGATGAATCTTTAAAAATTCCACAACTTCACTCCAAGTATTATACAATTTACAATACAATTACACTCTTACGTGAAAAGGCGAGAGAGACATATAACAGAGTTAAATTGGAACGCTATAATTACTACACAGGAAAGGCACCAGCAGAGGTTTACGTAGAAGAACCATTTCCATACAAGGTAAGAGAAAAAGATGCCTTACAGAGGCATATGGATGCTGATGAGAAATTAAGCAAAATAGAACTAAAAATTAGATATTATGACATTATGCTTAAGTTTCTTGAGGAAGTTATCAAAACGATTTCCAACCGAACATTTCAAATCAAAAATGCGATTGAGTGGCATCGTTTTCAAGCAGGGTTCAATTAATTAAATAAATACTCATAAGTAATATTATGAGTATATGTCCCATTTGATTATATCGAAGAAGAACGAAGTATATCTTCAAGTAAAAGCAGAACCTCATATTTACTATGAACTGGCAGATCAGTTCACATTTGAGGTTCCAAATGCAAAATTTAGTCCCCAATTTCGTAACAAATATTGGGATGGAAAAATTCGTTTGTTTAATACACAAACGGGTGAGATTTATGTTGGTTTATTAGATAAACTAATAAGGTTTTGTGAAAATCACAATTACACTTATGAATTTCTTGATAATAAATTTTATGGTCTTCCTTTTGAGGTAAACAAAAATATCTCAAAAGAAGGTGTAAATGATTACATGAATTCTATTTGCAAGTATGCTCCCCGGGAGTACCAAGTTGAGGGAGTATACGACGCTTTAAGACATAATAGAAAGTTGCTGATATCTCCAACTGCTTCTGGAAAGTCGTTGATGATATATTCAATTGTGAGATATTACGTTGAGAAAGGACAAAATACTCTGATAGTCGTTCCGACGACATCCCTTGTAGAGCAGATGTATAAAGACTTTGCAGATTATGG